>Ga0131853_10019830_pt1 | contig 12236 bp, 8 predicted proteins | sample TergutLab28metaG_FD_92764 | JGI IMG/M metagenome (GOLD analysis project Ga0131853, IMG submission 92764) | Labiotermes labralis P1 segment gut microbial communities from Petit-Saut dam, French Guiana - Lab288 P1 (version 2) (version 2) | ecosystem: Host-associated > Arthropoda: Insects >...
ATATTCCTTGCTAAAGTCACACTAGAAATAGTCACAGGCTGGAGTAGTGTCCGGGTTGCAGCCCGGACACTACTCCAGCCTAACCGCACCTAACCTCCAACCTACAGCAAACCAAGAACGAAACGACCAAAGTGGTAATTAACAACACAGTCGCGAGCTCCTGATGATGGGCGTAGTAGTGCCCGAAACATGTTGAGCCTATAAGAAGTACAACGAAGTAATAAGTGGCATCTAGTTGGTTTTTATTCTACAGTTTAGAGTATTCTGAAATGGTAATGGAACCTGGAAAAAAAATTAATAAACTTTTGCGAAGGACATATTGTTGTTGTGTGTGCAATAAGATGATTTGGTTCAGGCAGAAATATTCTGTAGCTTTGGGTTTGATATCAGTAACTAATGGGGCACTAGGTAAAGGACATGTATATAATATTGTTTAAGAACTGACAATTACAAGCATGTAATTCTTGTATCACACTACAATCATTAGGTCCATCAATCAATTGGTTTATTCGCCTTACGTTTAAGGTAAAGGTAAAGCAGACCCGTTACATGCCTGGAGTGGCCCAGAGGGTTCCAAGAAGTTAAGGTTCCCAGATTTCGTGACAACGGCACAGGGTGGTGGTAAGGTTGTCAGCCTTACCCACCGGCCGCCTTTACCCCTAAAAATGTTTCTGGTACTCATTTCCGTTAGAGGCTGAGTCAACCCCAGGGCCATAGTGCGATTGGAAGAATTTTATGTCAATGAAAAATTCCAATGACACCAGCTGTGATCGAACCAACGACCTTCCGATTTGTAGCACAGCACCTTAACCACTTTGCCACAGCGGTTCCCTCCGCTCTTAACCCCCCTTCACCCCCCTTCACGTTTACACACCAAAATTCTGTCAGTCGTCTTTAACTGGCAAACTTAAGAGCGATTTCATCTGGTCTACGAAGAACCAAGAACAGTTACGATAGCTCAGTCAGTATAGTGGCCAAAATAAGAGCTGTAAGACCGAGAGGATGTGGTTCGAATCACGGGAGGCGCAAGAGATTATATCTTTACCAGAGCGTCTGGACTGACTCCGGGGTCCACCAAGTCTCCTATTCATTAGGTACGGGATATTCTTTCCTCCAGATTAAAGCGGTAGGGGCAAGTAGAAACACCGTTAATGCGTGGACCAATAAACCCACTTCCACGCATACCGTCATAGCCTGCAAAGGGACAAATCTGATTTTTAGGCACGATCGCATAATTATAAAAAAGTTATCAGCACCATCATATCTAACTCTCCGCCTGTCAGTCCGCATAAAACAACTCGGCTCTCACTGGATGGATTTTCATAAAATGTTATATTTGAGTGTTTTTCGAAAATCTGTCGAGAAAATTCAAGTTTAATTAAAATCTGACAAGAATAACGGGTACTTTGAATGAAGGCCAATATACGTTTTTGATCATATCTCGCTCGATTCTTCTTAGAATGAGAAATTTTTCAGACAATAGTTGCAAAACGAACAAAAACATACGTTTGATATTCATTTTTTGTTCGAAAATCGTGCCGTTTATGAGCCAATGTGGAAAAATACTGTCGAGCCGGGAGGGCCATAGATGAAAATATGGCGCATGCGCTTTTCATGCTGGGTAACTAAGGCTACAAACACAATCTCACAATTTGTAATAAGTATTGCTTTCCCACTGCACCAATGGCTGCACAGACGCACTTCAATGTTACATTATACGTCAATTACCTCTCCTGTTGCCTTCATAAAATGTAAAGCTCATTTTGCAAAATTCTCTAGCCTTCCGATATCACCAGTCTCCAATTCCCATATATCTCTCGCAGCATCCCGTTCACTTCCATACACGTAAAATAATATTTTTGTTGTAAATAGGATACGGAAATATAACAGGATTCGAAGTAAGGCAGTAAAATATTTATCACTTCATACTGCATATTATATGCCGTCAAAACAGAAACATCAGCAAATCGCTCTATTTCCACTCTAATTTATCACCCAACTCCCAGTCCATAAATAGCTTAAAATATACTACGTAACCTTACGGCTAATGCAGCTTCGTTACCTTAGCTACACAACACACACTCTACATGGGCCACTTACAGCATGGGTCTCCAACCAACGACCCGCATGCCACGTTATATTGTGCAACCAAAAGCCACGTTAGTGAATCATATATGTACTACAAAAGTTACAAAATTAGGCGGTTACGTACATATTTTTTTAATTCTCAAATTCAGCCCGCGAACCAGCCAATAATAACTGGTGTGACCCTTTGACTTATAAAAAAAGTTGGACGCCCAAGACTTAGCGCTTAAAGATGAATTGAGTAATCTCCTCCGAAAAGTCGTAAGAGTTTAGTAATGCACACTGTTTAATATCCCAGAACACACCAATCTTTATCAGCACCGCTGTGAAAGCCTCATATGACGCAAGTAGGAAGAAAACAAATCCCACGTTACTCGTAGCATTCGATTTCTTACATGTTTACAGCGAAAAAACTGTGATCTACTGTCGAGAGAAGGCTTCATACTTCTTCTCTTACTAAAATTATCTTCCCTCCTGCTCCTTCTCTATTTAAAAGCAGCAGGTGCCGGTGCCGCTATGAAGCTGGCGGCCACAGGTGTATTCTGTCAATATTTGTATTACACATTACTGTCTCCTGAGATGTGACATCGTAAACTCTGATAGAATTTCACCGTCATTTAGGAAGAAACTTCTGGCTTCATATTCAGGCAGGTAAAAGCCAACAAAATAAAAGCAAAGTTCTTTCTTATAATAAAACCAAATTTCTCAAATTTATTTTTGCAATAAAACCCCACATGTTTCAGACAGTTCCTCTGTTCATAATCGGGAGTTTTTCACTGTACACACATCAATGGCATATGTCATACAGGTCTGCTGACAGCTTGCTCTAAACTGTCAGCAAACCTGTATAACATACCTCTTATATCATTTCTGTGTATAAAGTGAAAAACTCCTGATGATGGACAGAGGAACTGTCCGAAACATGTAAAGTTTTATTCCAAAAATAAATTAGATAAATTAGTGCATCTAGTTAGTTTTATTATAAGAATTTATCACGATACACGGTTACCTGAACGTCAGAACTTTTATTATAAAAACACTGGTAAATTCCTACCAAACTACACAGCGTCACTATCTTGAAGACAGTAATCCGCATTATCAACGCCGTGAAAACCTCCCACAAAAACTGAATTATTTTGTTTCGCGGTACACTTCGTCATCTGCACCTGATAACTTCAGTGGCCAGGGGCTGTCAGATAGACCGTGCCTCATTAAGGGGCAATGCAGTATTTAACAGCACGAAGAGCGGACGGAGACCCCTAGAAATTATTCAGGAGGAGACTGGAGTGGTTCAAGATTAGCTTAGCTCGGCGTTGGACAAAACATGGCACAGGAACATGAACTATGCACTTACATTCAACTGTATTGTTACTAGTAGCTTAGTTCTTGTTCGAGTTCACTTAAAAATATTGACCATAAATTTGGTGTGGTCTCTGGGGTAACATAACTGAAATAATGATGATATACTTTCTCCTAAAATAGCCATGAATTTCCACGCTATGTCCACTGTAGTGTTACTGCCGACCTCTCTGACCAGTTACTGCAGACAAAACCTTTCTTTCCAAGGCACAATACTCTGTGAAGATCCCGGCGCCAATTCGAAGCGCACAAACCAAAAATAGAAAGTAAAGACAGATGCTAATATTAGGAGCACAACAAAAGTAAAGCACGAATTTTTTTATTCCCTGTCAGAAAAAAAAACGAGCAATTGTTTTTAATCCGGAAACGTCTGAGCCAAATTCTAGGTAACAGCGGACGGACAGTAGCGCAAAAAACTTTTCGCATTCAGCAACTCTACTATGCGCAAAAGACTTGTTCCCTTTACACTGATAGCACAATACGTGTACACGATGGGCGAGAAGTGGCCGTAATGCTACGCAAGGCACACACAATCCGATATTTTATGTAATTACTGTTTTACACATGAACCGTCGTTCAATGACCTACCTGTCGGCCATTGACACGAATCAGCTGACTTTTTTCAGCGCACCATTACTACTACTACCACCACTACTGCCACTACCACCACCACCACTACTACTACCACTACCACCACCACCACCACTACTACTACTACTACTACTACTACCACCACCACCACTACTACTACTACTACTACCACCACCACCACCACCACTACTACTACTACTACTACTACTACTAATACTACTACTACTTCTACTACGACCACCACCACCACCACCACCACCACCACCATCACTTCTTCTTCTTCTTCTTCTTCTTCCTCTTCTTCTTCTTATTATTTTTCTGCTTCTTATTATTTTTTTTCTTATTCTTATTCTTATTCTCCTTTCTTCTTCATCTTTTTCTCATTCTCTTTCTTCCATTGCATTCCATTTGCTCTACATTCCTGGGCGGGACTTGGACTCAATAAACTTCCTCCACTTTTTTCTTCACTGTATATTAATTCTCCAAATTCTGCACCCAACCAGTGCGATTTCTTCCTCTAACTTGTCGCATCGCCTCAACTTCGGTCTGCCTCTCCTATCTCCATTTCCTCCTCGTTTGATACAAGAGACCTTCTTTGCAGGATCACTCCCTTCCACCCTTATCACATGTCCAGCCCATCTAAGTCCAGAAGCTTAATAAATTTCATATCATCATATTCATTACGAAGTTCATAAATTTCAGAGTTTTTGCGTTTCTTCCAACATCCACGCTCTGCGACACACAAAATACGCTTAATTCGTTAAAACCAGGACATCAAGGCGTTTTGTTCGCCTACGCATAGGGTTACAACAACTACACACACACCAGACACATAAGAATTTCATTATTCGTATTTAACACCGACAGCTTATTCCAAAGTATAATGTCACATTCAGACATTAAGCGATTTTTGGACAAGTGCCACTGTGCACTATCATATCAAAATAAAAGAAGTCTACAAAAAAGTGTAGATAATAGTCCAACATGGAAAGAATCGTCTGACTTATGCATTTCATTTACGTATTGGTTCAAGCAGCATAAGAAACCCGAAGACGAGGGCGCTATGACCTTCGAAACACCATGATTATTCTTAAACCCACACCGAAAAAGTTACCAGAACACAAGAATTTTCCAGCACCATCGCTGTGGAAACAATAAATGTAAAAAAAGGGTATTTTTCATTATTTGTGGTCACTCAGAAGTCCTTGAGTGCAGAATGTTACGTCACCCAGTAAGTTCAGAGTACTGTGAGCATTTACTGCGTGACAGTGTTGCACCAAAGTTTTGCTTGCCTGAGATAAGACATCTTATTAAAGTCATGAAGCAAAACCAACGACAAGAATGACTGACCCACTTAAATGCTCTTTGCTGAATTCACTCTCAACTTTAATAAACTCGGTAGAAATGTTTCACGGTCGTGGAATGAATGTAAGAAGCATGCTAGTTATTTCTCGCAAGATCCCCGCACCTTTAAAGATGATCTTTCGAAACGTAGGGAAATGATCATCCAGTGACGAGCCGTCGTATCCCAGAAGAACACAGTCGTCACACACATACTTACTTACTTACTCCATGGTGCAGTGTCCTTCTTGAGAAGCTAACTGTTTCGCAGCTAGTCAAGAAATTCCCCGCATTTCACGGACCCCTAAGGTTCATTACCGCACTCACAATCAACCGCCACTTGTCTATCCTGGGCCAGCCCAATCCAGTCCATATACCCACATCGCACCTCCTGGAGATCCATCCTAATATTATCCACCCATCTACGCCTAGGCCTCACCAGTCAAACACAACGTTGTGTAAATCTCATGACTCGTATTCGAAATGTTTTTAAAGAAAACTCCAACATTTTTAAACATGATATGCATTCACCGGCCTGCATTTTCATGGAGAGTAGTGAATGTGACAAAGATCTCTTTGTGAAAATGGAACGATGGCATATTTCTCAAAAACTACTACATTTGCAACAAAAGGATTTCGTGGAACGTGTCCATACAAAATATTCCGATTTGTTACAAATCCCCCACAACACTGAGTTATAATTGCTGAACTTGCAACAATATCTTGTTTGGCTTTGGACGTTATGGAGTCGCGGATGGTTAAGTTCAGGAATCCTCGGTTTGGATCAGCAACTTTATGATTTGATAAAAGAACTGTAAATGTTAGAGCAGAAGTGGCGTCAGCAGCGTTGCCATTCTCTGGAAAAAACACAACTTGTATGAGCAACTATTCTCAACAATAAATTTTATCAAATCACACCTGAGGATTCGTATCACTCTTTAATAACCAAGAAGAGTCCGAGAAGTGGGTAGATGTGCAAAAACTAGAGCAGCAAGTATCTCACTAAGTACGTCAGCGTACAAATTGACTGGCTGAAGACACGAAAGCTGTCGGACCCCACGTCAGGCAGATAAGTAACTTTTGTTAACAATCTGACAAGAAGTAGAACAAGGCAGGCAAAGTGCGCATCAGGAAACAGCCAGGCCCGTTCGCGTAACCATTTTTTGCCGTGTAAAAGCAATTAATCAGAAATGAGTACCAGGAGTATTTCCTGGGGGTAAAGGCCGCCGGTGCGTAAGGCTGACAACTTACCACCATCCTGTGCCGTTGTCACGAAATCTGGGAACCATAACTTCCTGGAACCCTCTGGACCACTCCAGGCTTGTAATGGGACTGCTTTACCTTTTTTTAAAAGCAACAAATATTTCATATTCTGAGTGATTGTTTGTAGCCTTCGTTAACCCGGCATGCAATGCGTATGCGCTCTATGGTCACCTGTGGCCTGCCCGGCTCTACAACACTTTTTCACATTATTTCATAAAGGGCAAGATTTCCGGAAAAGAATATTAAATATTAACTGTTTTATGTTTATGGTTTCGTGCATCGCTGATCTACTGGTCATATTTTTTGGCAAGCTACCTCCTTTCAACGAGGGCAAACTAGATTGGCCAAGTTGAAGGGAGGTAGCTGCACGGTACCGGAGACTGTAGTTACAGTTTTGTGTACTCCTGGTGATGGGTGTGGTTGACACCCGAAACATGTAGAGTGTACTTGCAGAATAATAGATAGACTGCTTTGTGTTGCTTCCCGTTGGAAAATTATTAATGTAAAATGAGGGTTTTGGTTTTCTCTACATTTGTCTGAAATATTTCCCATTCTAAGAAGAATTCAGGGAAATATTGTCATAAATATAGAAAGTGTCTCCATGTCAAATACCCTTTATTCTTGTCCGATTTAATGAAACTTTAACCTCCTCGACGGCTTTTCGAAAAATAATTTAATATCCAATTTTACGAGAAGCGGTCCAGTGCGAACCGAGTAGTTCCATGCGAACGGGCATACACGACGAAACTAGTAGTCGCCCTGGCGATTTTGTGAACACGCCTAAAAATGGTTGGCCACCTCTGCTTCAGTTAATACAACACTGACCCCAGTAAGATTTCGTATTTTTTATATAAGTGGAGGCAGTAAATAATATGAAAATAACGCAAGATGTAATACTGCCTTACTGAATTAAGTTAGTTCTACTGTATACTTTAAGCAGAAAGATGAGTTTATTTACGGGCAAGTAAGATCCTTAAAGAGCAGATCTCAGGTCTTCCAAAAGTTCGATTTATGGTCATAAAAAATACGAGGAATGGCAATGCAAAGTATGCGTTAAAATTTATCGGTAAATTCTTCTTTATGCAGTGAAGGACTGAACTATTACAAGAAAAGTGAGACGATGTTGCGCAGTTTGACACCCCGAAGGCAGATCCTTTTTGCTATATTAGCTCACCCAGAACACTCAAAGCTTGGATCTTGCACGAAAGTTGTGGTGTGGAACCGATATCTACAAAAATTCACTCTTCCAGAGACAGCAGACATAATCCCTATTTTACTCGTCAAGAAGACGTGATACCACCTGAATTTCAATACTGAAATGGAAATTCTGGGCATATTTTGTACAAGCTTCTACATACTTTTACGAAAATTTTATATTACACTTTCGAATCAGTTAATGGTTTTTTAAGTTGCTTAAAAATAATTATGATATGTATAGGCCTACATATCCCACACATTGCAAAATTAACAGTACGCTTTCAACTTATTAGAATGAACTACGATTTTGTAGACCAAGTAGAGTTAAATTAGTTTTGAAAATCATTATTTTCTGTCGCATGAGGTAACAGTTCTTGTGACTCATGTATCGACAATGTCATACACGTGAGGCCTTCGCTCTCCTCGGTATATACACGGCACAGCATATTGGTAGTTAAAACACTTTATTATCCAACAGATGCACAATATATAATTCGTAGATACAATTAGAATTACTATAAAATATTTAAAAATATTTAAAATTGTTCCAACATATTTCGGATCACAAGGGATCCATCATCAGGGAGCTTATAGAGTGCTTGGCTAAAATTACACTAATGCCTCTCTAGACTGTGCAGTACACACACGCACCACGGGCAAATGTTCTGCCATAACACCGACTACGTCCATGTCAACGGACACGATACAGTCTTTACTGTAATTTTTGCCAAGCATTGTATAAAGCTCCCTGATGATGGATCCCTTGGGATCCGAAACATGTTGGAGCAATTTTAAGTATTTTATAATAATTCTAATTGTATCCACGAATTATATATTTGTGCATCTGTTGGATAATAAATTCTTTTAATCGTCACTGATGCACGGTACAAACAAGAAGAATATTGGTAGCTGTTTACCGACGTTTCGGGACAGCCTTTCTTCCCATCTTCGAGAGTAAAGTTTGCCTGTCACTTGAACATGAGATTGACAGAATGTCCCAAAATGTCGGCAATCAACTACCAACAGAAGCACAGTAACAAACCAGACGAGGACGTTTTAAGCACCGCAGGGGAAACCTGCAATCTCGCCTATTATATACGCATTCGTTGATGGTGATGGTGTTTTGTTTTGTGACCGGACTCATAAATATTTCATTGTGTTCCTTCTGTGTCTTTTCATGATACAAACTAATGCAATATTTCACAATATTTCCACACTAATTTTCCCCCCATAGCTCAACAGCCCTATGTGGTCACAGGCCTCCCATTTTCTGAGGTTTCGAGAACACACTCAGGCACACCGCAATCGGTTGAATTCCTTTGGACGAGTTAAAGGTCCGTCGCAGAACCCTCTACTTGACAACACAGCACTCACGACAGACAGGCTTCCATGCCCCTGACGGGGTTCGAAACAGCAGCCCCAGCAAGAGAGCAGCCGCACATCCGTTCTTTAGACCGCAAGAACAGCAGGATCGGTTTCCCTACAAATAGTGATATTAACACAAAACGTATTTCATTTTCTCAGAGACGGTAGTTAGTGCAAAAGGTTATTTAATCATTTTAATAGGGTCGTGTTTGATTTGTAACTGCAAACTTCTTACAGTTTCATAAATAAGAGAACTAAACAATTTTTTTGTGAAAATGTAAAGCTTTCAAGTAAAACAACGATCACTGTAAATGGCAGCCTACACTAATACCCTACAAAAGCACCATTAAAATTGTCTCCCGTACAACTTTCCAAAGCCTTGGAAGTGGGTGAATTTTTCAGGGCTGAAGATGTTTACTCGCTTAAGCCTTTATATGAAATATTGCAAATGGACGGCATACGACTGCTCGCAAGAAATTTTTATTTATTCCTCTTACAAATGCGATATTCACATCAAGCAGGGTCTCTGGTATCACTGCATTTCATTTTGCGTAACATAAACCATTCTAATTAAGTGTGGCAGAATCGGCGGTTCGCAAAGTGTCAAGACTGCTAATTTACAGGCAGAAAGTACTGAGGCCACAGAAGCTTCTTTCTTTCATATTAATACAGGTGAACACGTTCCCAGTTTTCTGTTATATCATTCTATGCGCCGGTAATGACTTTGGGAACAGCGCGTGTGCCGACCCCTCCATCGATGTATATGGGTCTGTCTGAAATTTGGGCCATTGAGGACATCTATTACTGAAATTACAGTAATAAAAATATCGTTTTGGTTTTATAAATAACAGACACGTGGGGAATCGATGAAAATAAAATTATCAAACCCCAAGAACTGGATTGCTATTGTCTCTAAAATTGAAATGGAAAAAAAGGGAATATTTGGATGGGCTTGTATCTGTATTAAGAGCAAACATTAGCGTGCGTTATCTCAACACACGGTCCTCTGTAACCAGAACGTCTAAAGATTTTTCCTTCATATAAAAACATCAAATTGAACATTAATCATTCGGAGAACACTGGCCTAAATTGTATTTAAAGCTTCACATTCCAAAGCGCGGTAAAGAAAATCCGCCTCGGTTATAGACACGAATCGGTCGATGTAGCACAGGGCAAAGCCGCTGATTAATCTGAGACCCATAAAAGTCGCTGGAACATGGTACGTGGTCATAATTTAGAATTTTCGAATGACAAGCGTGGCTGTAAATAAGATAAGCACTGGACTTCAAGAGGTTGTTAAAACTGTTTAACATTGAAATTATAAAGAACTCTATAACAAAAATTAACATGCTCAAGAATCGGCAAAGAGTTTGCACGGACGATATAGATAAAAAAATAATTTTGACGTTCAGGTGACCGTGCATCGTGATAAATTCTTATAATAAAACCAACTAGAAGCACTAATTTATCAAATTCATTTTTGGAATAAAACTGTACATGTTTCGGACAGTCCCTATGTCCATCATCAGGAGTTTTTCATTATACACACAGCAATAGTATATGTCATACAGGTTTGCATCTAGTTGTGTGTGCAGTGAAAAACTCCTAATGATGGACAGAGGAACTGTCCGAAACATGTACAGTTTTATTCCAAAAATGAACTTGAGAAATTAGTGCATCTAGTTGGTTTTATTATAAGAAAAATGAAAGAATTTTACGTAATAATGCAAAAAAAAAGAATTATTTAAAAACTGTAAAATGATAAGACCAGAACTGGGATAAGTAATGAGTTTGGTCTTCTAGTGGTCAGTCTGGAGCTCGCTCCTGTGTTGTGCCTCGCTGCCCAGTGTTGTAACAGGTCAGCTGTATGTTCGGTCAAGTAACGAGTGAGGGAACCTCAACGTTAAAGTTGTAGCGGTCAGGTTACGCAATAGATTGCCCCCATTACATAGCACTCAAGACTCTGACATTACCTTGCAGTATACTTCCTACCACAGAGCGTGGAAATAAAACTTCTCGGAGTATGGAGGAGTGTATTATATTGTATGCTTTCTTCTGGGCAATTCCCCGACGTCTGAATGTTATACGCTGAATTTTCGGAACACTCTCTCCCATCTTCATAGGCAGGTAGGTATGACCTACCTGCCTATGAAGATGGTACAGTGCTAAGAAACATCGGCATATAAAATTCAGAAGCCGGGGAATTATCCAGAAGAAAGCATACAGCATTCAGAGCAAGGCGAAAGTTTGAAATTAAGAGTTTATTCTACGTTCCTTGAACAACGTGCAAGCAGAGAATGCGGAATTCCGTTCGAGTGTTTCAAATAAGGAAGTCTAGAGAGATAATAATAAAAAATGATACTTTGGTTGATGTTACGCCACTGGAGAACAATGTAAATTTGTGGTGTCTAATGTCCCGTTAATTGATAACAGTAATGTGGCAGACGCAAGAAATTCTGTGTTGGAAGTGATATTGAAAGTTACTGCAGATATGAGCATATTGGCTACATTAAAAAAACAAAACGTGGTACCAGCATTAATATTGGCAACGAAATCAATGAACATAGCTATGGTGGCAATACATTGGGCTTTATGAATTTTACACGCACCTAAAATACAAATTCAAAATGCCAAGTTGCAACAAACCCATGTAAAATTTGTGTGAGTTGCAAGAGCACTGCACTTTCCATCTCTTATTTACCTTTCCTATATGTCCATATTAAGTATTACATATAGTCAAGTGGAACAGGAGCATACTGCATAAAATAAAACAAAAAGAAGACTAACTGGAATCAACTCATCTTGCGTAGAAACTGCTTTCTAAAACGCGATATTGAAGAAAAAAAGAATGGAAGGAGAGACGAGGAAGAAGACATAAACAGCCACTGGATGACCTCAGGGAAACGAAAAGATGCTGGAAATTGAAGGATGACTCGCTAGATGTCACTATGTGCAGAACTCGCTTTGGAGGAGGCTGTGGGTGTATCCTAGAACAGACTACGCGATGATGTTGGTGAGGATGATGATGATGATGA
>Ga0131853_10019831_pt1 | contig 12235 bp, 7 predicted proteins | sample TergutLab28metaG_FD_92764 | JGI IMG/M metagenome (GOLD analysis project Ga0131853, IMG submission 92764) | Labiotermes labralis P1 segment gut microbial communities from Petit-Saut dam, French Guiana - Lab288 P1 (version 2) (version 2) | ecosystem: Host-associated > Arthropoda: Insects >...
CCAATGCGAGAGGCCATTCTACGAGTGGACAGACGTGGACTTCTCTGAACCATCTCAAGAATGTTCTCTCGTGTGTTAATCGTTTGTACCACCTCCCTTTCAGACCGCACAGTAACACTGGGAAGACAGCCAGTATCACGCAATGTCTGGTTAATACGAGTAAAAACACCTCTAGACGGAATCCTTTGGTCGGGAAAACGCCTTTGGTATTCCTCAACAGCAGCATGTGCATTGCCGTTGCAAAATCCATACACAAAATGCATGTCACAATATTCAACGTGGGAAAACACAAAAGGCATTCTTGCAACTCCCTGCAAGCAACTAACCATCACGCAGGCGCTATTAACACTGCATTCCAGTCTCAAGGACATTAGCACTGTCGCGTGACACATCAGCTGTGCAGGTTGCAGTATTTGGAACCGCAAGAAGCCTCCACTTTTTTCTGGCCATTATCTCCGTAACCGTTCAACTTTGGATGTAGGTGTTTTGGGTTATATTGGTATACTTTAACATAAGGAACACTCTCCCAAAGTCTTGCACATTCCTCCTGGGACACCCTGTATATATCCATTCTTATACTCTACCTAGAAGAGGTACTTTTAGCTCAATATGTGTAATCCAAGTGACAACAAGATCTCATTGAAAGTTTGGAATATGCACCTGTACTATGATCACACTCTTTATAGTTTTCCTCTATATACATTTTTGTGACCTGAAGATGGCCCACAGTGACCAAAACATGTCGTCATCAGCATAATAAATAGGATACATTTTGACGTACCCCACCCTCTCCCTAATTGCTTATAACACAACAGGGATGAGGCACCTAAAGACAGTAATGTACAAGAACAGTCTTCTCACTGCAAAGGCAATCCAGAATGTTATGTTGCCTTTGTCTGATTAAGTTCAGAATCTGTCTCAGAATTTCTTTGCATGTTGTGAGAAATGCTTGAGGGTGGAAGGGGTTCATGTACAGCATGTCAAATAAACTATATTAAATATGTGCTACCACTTTGCAGTAATTAATTTCAAATTTTGGTGTCAGTAGAGAGTGCCAGTTTGCTGTTGCCTCTCTCATATTGCCATGTTGTTTCAGGCAGCACATTTTTTCTCTTGAACAGCTTGTACTAAATACAGCTTCTGTGTCTATTGCCATTTGTACTAAGATTTTCCATTGACCCAATATGTGATGGCAAGAGGACAGTGTAAACATGTCTGCTGGACAGAAATCGTGATTCATCTATTTCCTTTCATGTAAGATTATGCTTCCAGACTGAGGTCCCACCGAGAATTGAGCAATATGAGAGTGCAAAAGTGTATCAGTTATATCTATATCAGTTTTATTTAAACCATATTGTCTTTTATTATTTCTTAAATTTCACTGAGTCACAAACCTGTAAAACAGCAGTCAGTTTTCTTAACTTGTACGGGATGTGCTTTGTACTGTACAGGACAGGTAACAGCCTACAAGGGTAATTATTATTATTAGTATATCTAAACTTGTCTCTTCAGAATATAAAGATGGATACCTGTGTGTGGTATTACTGTGCAGAATATATAATAATCATTCATACTGAACATTGCAGTTATATGTTAGGGACAAAGCATGCAGAATAATTTGTCAGAGGCTTCCAATCAGATCAGTATGTTATTAAAAAATGAATTGTAATGGGATTATCTACTGTGACCACTGTTCAAACAAGGCGTTTTGAGTGCAACTCATAAAGCCAAGTGTTGATTGCGAGTCTTAGATATCTATCGTCATCATCATCATCATTGTGTTACTTTATTTTTGTTAAGATCTTCTTACTTATGTAGCACTTATATACATGTTTAGTTTGTCAGGTGTAACCTCAGAATTTTGCATTGTCCCCATTTTTGTAATTGTTGTCTCACAACCAATATGTCATGTATAATGAACATTTGAGTTTATGAACTGCCTTAGTATCAAATGTTGCTTGCATAGCTCCAGTGGTTTATATTCACACCAAACCAAAAGGAAAAAAAAAAAAAAATTGGTTTTGCACAGCTGCCATGTTATTATTGTACATTCTACAAATACTGTACCTTTGACGGAATTGCCTCTTTTGTCAAGGTGTATTACCATACATTGAAGAGTGTATAGGGAGTGGTGCTGCTGTCGCTCCCAGCCCACAAGTCTGCCAGTGTTATTAGTGATGGCAGTAAATAAAAAATTGTGGCTTTATTATCACATGCAGTGAAATAAACCAAGTTGTGTGACGATTGATAGTTGATGGAAAATTTGGAGGGCTGACACACACACACACACATATATATAGAAACAAATGGGTGACTGAAATTGTAGCAATGCCCAACATGAAATTATTGGAAACTGAAACTTCACGTCATTGTATGAAAGAATTAATGCCTGCACAATGATATATGTATGAAATTTTCAGATTCTGGCGTCACATCCTGACACACCAATGAGCAAAATCTATGGAGCCATACATCTTCTTAGACTGTTTGGTAAGTGACTTAGTTTGTTAGTATTGAGATATGTGCAAACAGTGTAAATTGTTGATGAAATTAGTGGTAGAGTAATGAGATGTTCATATTTGTGAAATATTTTACTTCAGTGTCCAGTTGAGTTCAGTTCATTTCTGAAAACCATAGTCTTCAAATTACTTGATGCTGAAATCTTTTTATTACACTGATTTTGAGTAATTGTTAATCACAGACTGACTGGAATTCACAGATTATCTGATTTTTTTTGTATGGGATAATGAAAATCTGCATTACAGGATTGAAGCAAGTCCGTAGTTCTCTTTAAAGACATAACACATAGTGTATGTATAATCAGTAACTGTGTGAAATAAAACTTTATAATTAGAGAAGGTACAGTCTGTGGAAACTCTTCATGGAGCCTGTGGTCTCTGCATTGCACAGTTTGGGAAGCTTTGTTTTTATGTGTGGATAGAAATGAAAGAAGTAATTATAACAGTAACGACAGCAGTGGCGAATTTGCTATTGTGGTGGTGATGGTGGTTTGGTGGCAACAGTAGTCATAGTAGTAGTAGTAGTAGTAGCAATAGTACACATATTTAAGCACTGATGTGGGTTTGTATTTGATTACAGTAAAACTGGGGAGTATGTTGGCATATACTCCTTTGGATGAGAAGAGTATTCAGTTACTTCTAACACATATACAAGACTTTTTAAGGTAAGATGAAATGGTATTTGGTAAATATGAATGGAAGAAACTTGCTAAAAGGAGTGAGAACTACACAAATTAAAATTGTTAAAAAAAAAACCCACTATGGCAGACAATAAGGTTAAATAGATTACGTTGGTTTGGGCATATACAGAGAACGGAAGAAAACAGAATTCCCAAAAGAGTATTATGTATGAATTTGGAAACAACAAGATTGAGAGGTAGATAAATAAATAGATGGCAAAATGAAATGAAGGAGGATGGAAGAATAGTTGATGGAGAAGGGTGGCAGGAAAAAGTATATAACAGAAAGGAATAGAAGAAGCTTCTGAGAACAGCAAGAAATCGTCGCATTTTGCATGTGCCAATGGGATTAATGAATGAATGAATGTGTGTATGTTAGATACTTGTTCCAACCACAGGTACAGCATATAACTTTGAATTTTCCTTGACATTTTTCATTACCCTTCAGTGTATGCCCTTTTAAATTCCATTTTCTGCTGTGGCCAGGACACTATTCAACTTAAATGCCCATTGTGGGACAATTTTTCCCATTCAGACAAAAGGGATGTCCTTTAACCATTAAATTCCTGTTAACCACCAACTCTGGAAATTACTGCTGTCACACTTTCAGTGAAATTGCTCCTCTTGTGGATGAAGCCATACTTTATTTTCCAGAGAAGAAATTGCACTATAGTCCCTGGAGTATGCTGCCTAAGCTGTGTGTGTCTTATAGGTCAAAGGTACAGACAGTGTTTTTACCACAGATTTTCTCTGTGGGTGTGTCTTATCCAGAAAGTATGGTAATTACCATGATTATTCAGCAGTTTTATGACTAAGCTGGATATTTAAATCTACTTTCATGCACAGTAAATATGTAATTGTTTTTGTAGGGTTTAAGGGATTGGTTAGTTTTTGGCCAGTGAGGAGTTAGAAATGCAAGCAGTATTAATTTGTTTTTTACCAATTAATTTACAGCGGCTTTTTAAAGGAAGTGTTAGAATTTCTGACTGAAATGATACTAAATTCTTATGTGCCTGTTTGGCAGTTTTTCTTGGTGTGATATTTGCCATAACATGGAGTTTGCAAACTGCTCCACCACAAGTTGAATACATGATGCTGACTTTTTTCTTGGTTCATTTACTGAGCACATGGTACATTTTCTCATGATTATACCCTTTTTTCTTCCTTTGCTAGAACATGAACCATTTTATAAATTTTGAATCTGTCTTGTAGAAGTCCTTGTCCTTTTGATCTTGAATATCATGTATGTTTTGAAACAGTTTAGTGCAGCCATTTGTAGGACAAGTAAACATAAACCCGTTGGTCCATTTCACAGGTTTTCTGCAGCATGCGTAATAGGGCACCATTTCATTTGCCCTATCCACCCATCACGTAAATTTATTATAATCAATTATTTCAGGATTCATTTTTCACCTTTGTGGTTTTTCTTTTCTGTCTGCAAACTTTGCTGTGCATATGGTTGAAATAAGCTTTAGGTCTGCTTATCTTGTCATTCTTATAGTAGAACTTAGCCTCAGTGCCAAGTAAGCGGACACCCCTTTCTTCTGATTTTTTTTTTTGTCCTCATCTCTCTGCCCCTTCATGTCAATTCTTCATGTCAATTTATGTTGAATTAATACTCATGAGGTAAGTATCAAGTGTGTGGGCCAGTATCCTGGCCCGTGCTCCACAGATACCACTTCCTTGATTTCTTATTGTGGAGATATGTGAAGCGTTATGTTTTCAGAACATCTGTAGATGGCATAGGAATGACTTGTACATGAGCGGAACTGGACCTACGTGTTCAGAGCCACTAAGTGCTTGTATATTGAGGTGGACTACAGCACACATACTACGGATCAATTGCAAGAGACTACATAGTTCTGTCTGTTTTGGCCATCAAGTAACAAATTTTTAAAAATATGAATGGGAGTTTGTGGACACACTGTACGAGAGGTGTAGGGTCATGTACGTTCATGTACAGATAGGAATTTGCGGACCTTTGTTGAGTTACAGAGTTGCTGATACAGTTGGAAGTAAAGGTGGTACTTGAAAGAGCTGAATCTAAGAATTCGTTGTAACATATCCTATTCTAACCACTGACTGAAGAAGAGTTTCATGTTCAAGATTAGACACTTGTCGATGTATAGTAAATATTTCATTATTGTATGTTCAGCCATTGCAGGTCTTGAGGTAGCATAGTTAGCCCCTGCACTTATGTGCAAAAATATGTCAGTACTGGACAGTAGTGGAATTGCCTTGATTGAAGCTTGTGTCAGTTCCAGGAAAAGAGATAATTTACAATTTGTTCCTGTTTCAGGTACCTACATAAAAACACTGCCACCTTGTTCAGCTTACAGGAATATGGCATAGCACCTCCTGAATATCACCGTAAAGCAATATGAATTTAATTTGTACAGGTGGTATACTTGTCAATGCAGGAATGTTAAAGACTATTTGCTCAATCTGCTTGTCTTGATGGTGCATATGAACCAATTCTACACTTTATTAACTGACTTTAACCCTAATTTAAAGTTCAAGTCTCATATTAGGATTGTCTGCATTTAACAAGGGAAAGCTTTGCAGTATTAGTTTTGTTATCTGTCATCATAAATTCAGACTGAAATTTAACGAGTATCTTCTCAGTATGTTGCTGCCTTTGTGGTAGTTGTAGTGTTGCAGTCAAGTGAAGGCTTGACACTGTGAGGGTGAAATGGCAGAGCAACAGCTAGTACTGTATTTCAGCTTCCCCTATACTTCAGTAAGTCTTACTCCTGTATTAATTAAATTTTAGACTGTGTAATGTATGTCTAGTATAGATGTGCTTTATCATTTTAGTGCCAGTTGCAGTGGATTGACATTAAAAGGAATGAAATAAAGTGACTGGAACTTTGGTATCTGACATCTGCCAGTTTTGTTCACTGCATGTAACTTCCTTGTAGTGGTAAAAGTGAAAACTTGTGGGAAATATAAATATTTCATATGGATATATTATTTTAAAGTGCCAGTAGCTGTATCTGAATTGGTATAACAACTGTAGACATTTTCTGGTTACTGCCACATTCGTTAAATATTTTAGGAGATTTACTTTAATACCACAATATTCTTAAGAATGTTTTTAGTGTATTTTGCATTGTTAGTATACCCTTAAATTGCATAGGACACTCCATTTATACAAAGTACAAAATAAAAGGCTGTATTCTGTATTTCACAGCATGGAACAAAAGTGGGTGTTCACAAAACATGCTGAAGTGTTCTTCAACATTTTGAATATGTTCATCAGTCCTCTAGATGATGTTTTAAGAGATGTACTTGCTTGCGGTGTGATGCTGCTAGCATCATTTCAGCTGTTCATGTTCAGTTATATTTCAGTTTTCATGTTTTGCTCAAAGAGGGGTTTTAAGTGCTGCTGCAGGTACCTGTATTTCCAGGGAGCATTGTGATGAATGTGGGAGTAAGACTTTTTCTGGCACGTGTAACCTCTGTGCACTGATTTAAACACCATAATATAAAGAGAAAGTCTTCCACATTTTGTATGCTACTTAGGTGGTTTTATGTACTAATATTTTTAAGGACACTTTACACAAGTTAGTCACAGCATGGTACATCCGAGTGGCCAAATTTTTCAAAATGATCCTGTCTTTCAAAAATTCTGTCATCATATCTGTTGTGCAGGTTATATGATGTGCAGCTGTCTTGTGTGTGTAGTTCCAGGAAGGAGTAAAGTGCTTAACCCTTCCATGGCTAAGTTAAAAAAAAAATCCATGGTTGACCGAGTGTGGTAGTTTTTATAACCCAGAATAAAATGGAGGTTATCTATATCCCCTAGCCACATGTGAGGTTTTAATAACTATGAAGAGCCAAGATTGTTCGGACAGTACGGAGGTTAGGCTATGGCTTGGGTATCTTGATGTTGAAGTCCCAGTAGGGACAAGAAATTTTCTCAAAAAACACCCAGACTGGCTCCAAAGCCCACCATCCTGCTGTTCAGTGGGTGCTGGGGTTCCATCCCTGACGGTAAAGTGGCCAGGGCATAATGTTAAGCACTCGCCTTCATTCAGTGCCAAAGTTAAGAATGAGTGGAGCTATACCTCTACTCCCTGTCTTCATGGTCTGCACAGAATAAACTTTACCTTTACCTTTTATAGCCATATATGTGATTGGTTAATCTTAAAAAATATCCTTCTTACTGTCATTTGTCTTTATTTTTAAGTGGAGGAAAATTTCTCTACTATAAACATGGCAGAGTCCGTTGTGAAGAATGTCTCATAGTGATAGAAGTAGTTTTTCTCCATCACCAGCAGTGCAATAATTTCTGTGAAATACAATAAGAAAAGGCAAAGCAAAGTGGATGTGTAGTGCTTCATTGCCCTTGCCTCTAGGGCTCCCTATTTAAGAATGTACCACACTGTTTGGAGGGCAGCAGGGTAGTGTCCAGCATGAGGTTGCTGGTTGCTGTGGTGTGTGTCAGTGCAGCCTACTGTGTTCACTGCCATCATCTTCAGAGGCACTGAATGAAACGGGACTGTGTGCCCATTGTGCTCCAGAATATTCTGTATAACAGCTCTGTGAGGATGCCCATCCTTCTTGTAACAATGGCTTGGCGCCAGCTTCTTCATGACCTTTCTCTTCATCCACAGTCATAGTGTCATTTCATGTTAAATCACTGTTGCTGTCCACAGTTTGTTCACATATTTTACCTGGTGTGAGCCACTTCACTTTCTCTTTCATGGGTTCACTTGACTTTGTATTATCCATGGCTATGAAATTCTGACCGAAAACAGAAATCATTCCTGCCATCTGCATTGTTGCACATGTAAAGTTCACAAGGATGCAAGATTAAAAAAACAATATTCAGAATCTGTATGTATGGCTTTGTCTTTGAAATGGAACCCAATTCATATAAAGTATGGCTGCTATTATTTAATAGTACTCTCGTGTCATTTGGTCTCCTGCATCTGTTGTAATGCAGGACTACTACTTGTTTGTTGTTCTGTTCTGAGTCAGCAATGTCATTACCATAAATCTCTGTGGATAGCAGTATCACACTTTTTTTAGCACATAGGAAACAAGCCATGTTTTCAGTGTACCAAAAAACACCTTATTTTTTTAAACAAAAATGCTTCAACACTCTTCCCTTTTGGAGTGCAGAAGAAATTCCTGTGTGATCACTCGTTGGTTGCAGTGCATTATGCCCACTGTTGTTATGCCTTTTTTTGAAGAGTTCTTCAGTCATTGCTTATAGACATGAAAAAACTGTCAGCAGTAACACCCCCTCCAAGAACCAAAAAAAGTCTTCCACTAGGTGCACCACTGCCCTTTTTCCTTGACAGGCTTCCCTTTACCGTCAGTGATGACAGTTTATACTTGCAATTTCAAAACCTACACTGTCTAAGTATCTGCACACACCCATACTTGAAACCATACCACCCGGGCTTCCTTTTTTGTACACCATATGTGGGCTTCTTCCCCTGTAAGTACCTAATCTTTTGTCTACAGTTATATTACAGCCGGGTGAATAATTTTCATACAGGCTTCAGAAAACTGGTCAAAAATGGAATGAATTGCCTTCAATTTGTTCCTTGTTGCTCATATGTGATTTTGCCGTGTTTCAGTATTATCTAGTCTTGTGAATCAGTAGACTAATTTGAGCCTGTCCCATGACATTGCTGCTGTAAATAAAGGTTGTGCAAAGAATTCATTATTTGTCCACATTTTGTATAAATGAGGTCTTTTCCACAATTTCTCCCAACAGATATTAGAATCCCTGTAAATGCATACATTTGTTGGGTGTAAATATCCTTACAATTTTCTGTCTGTTTTTTCACCTGAGCTACAGAAAACAGCTTTCACTTCCTCAGATGATGCAGTGCAGATTTCTTCCACCATTTTCTGACTGAATACCTCTGAAATTGACAAAATACTTTTTTGCATCATTTTTAAACTTAAATTAGTGGGAAAAATGTTACAGGCATTCATTTTCATAACAACCTTCACAGCATTCCAGACTTAGATTAGATAGTTTTGATTGGTTGTATATAGAGCATAGAGCAACTTCTTCTTTTAATGAATCTTTTTCCCTCTGAAGTGCACTTTCTTCAATCTCATCATTAATTATTTCCTTTATTTGTACATTATTATCTTCATTGTTGACCTTCCCAACATCTTGTTAGATATTTTTCATCGCTGCTGTTTTGCAGAATTTCAGGCAGCTCTTCAACTATAAAATATTTTCTTCACCATAATTATATGTCTGTGGTGGAACTGAACACTGACAATACACCATACACATGGCACATAATACATAAAAATGGTACCATGTGTCTGCATTGGATGAAAGACAGTGCTGCACTGTCAGTAGACAACCCACATAGTTGCCTGTTATGGCAGGCTGACTCATGTCTGAACCCGTGTATCGTTTACCGAGCAAGGTTTTTCCCGGACCCCAGCAAATAATTGCAATATAACGCGTTCTGCGCAAGAGAAACGTGGACATATTAGAGAGTTCTTGTAAGTTAATTAAGTTGAGAAGGCATTCCTGCAATAACCATCAAAACAAATGAATATTAACCCCCCAAAAAAAAGCAACATAAACAGAGGTGGAGTACAGAAGTTACCCTACACGGTCAGGGAAGTGTCGATCGTAGAGTTATCTGCTTTTAGTGTTGGCTGTTTCTTCAGGCATATTACCCTACAGTCCTGTGACATAACATCTTACACCACACATAACTTCTGGGGATAAAAGGACATTTCTTGAAATGTGTATAGAATTTTTTGTTATGAAATTTGAATACTGTAAGAATTCGTGTATCATCCTAGTGTGACCGTGTGTTCTCATTGAAGACTGCGTTATGGTATTCAGAATCTCGGTTACATGTTGGTTGAAACAATTCAATTATTTTAGTTCTTGAAACTGTTGTTTCTATCCTCTGGCAGGAATTCATGCAGTGTGTGTGTGTAAAACAGGGTTATGGCTGCAGATTTTGTACAGCACAGCTGGATGACCTTCAACTTTATTGGCTTATTTGTGTCAATTGAATGGTTCATTCGTGACACCAAGCAAAGCACCTTTGATGTGTACAAATACAACCTTATATCACTCCTACTTCGGAGTCACGCCATTGTCATTTAAAACTTACTAAAATATATTAACAAAAGTAATTAGTATTATATTACGTTATTCTTGCAGCTGTGATGTTAAAATAGTAAACGCTCAACAAGAAGAGATTATCCTTGTCATACCCATTTGTGCCCATTCACAATGCAAGAAGTGATAACACAGCTGACAGTTTAGCATGCAGTTCCAAGACAGTTCATGATGTAATCAGTTCATCTTGAATTTTTTTTTTTTTTTTTGTATTTTCATACAAAAGTGTTACTGATTTTTATGTCTCCGTTCAATATACAGCGTCTCATAACTGCATGTCAAAAGTAACATTCCGTGCAGAAATCTGACCAAACAAGTTATTTCTCATATGGTAGTTGAAGGGCTTCATTATCAGTCATTGAGATTTTTCTAGAACTCCCAATCAGCTGTAAGGAAAAAGTGACGATGTAATTGTCACATGCATGTCATTACTAAATGACAGTAATCACAAGTGACTGTGTTAATTATTAAAAACAGATTGTTTTGGATGCAAGCTTTAGCAGAGTGCCACAACCACTGTAGTGCTTCTTGTATGTGCACGCTGTATGTCATCCCAAAAGTGTGAAGGTGTGGTAAATGAGGCGGCCACTCGTGTGAACCATTCTAGCCTACTCTGATGGTTCTGAAATGCCAAATTTCAGAACCATCAGGGTAGGGCTACCTACAAATATTTTTTTAATTACAAATATGACGACTATTGACACCGCTGACAGATTTCTTGCTTTCAAACTTTATGGAATTCTTGATAACCTTTCATTGGTTGAATTACATTGTAAGTAACTTCGTTTAACAAAAAGTAGACACGAGAAACAGCACAAAAATTGTGAAGTTCCACTAACGCCACTTATGGACGAAATGTGGGCTAAACTGTGTAGTGAACTGCCACCTATCGGCCTTACATAAAATGATACAATTTCTGCTTTATTTTGAAACGTAACAACACGGTGCTGTCAGAACAGGGAAGAGCTGAACATCTCTCCTTTGGTAGCGGCTTGCTTTCACTTTCTGCCCTGTTTTACCTCGCATATCGCAATTCATAAAGAATCACGTTCATAACGACAATCCGTTCTTATGAAGGATCTCTCGCTCTAAACAAGGCTTTCTCGTCTGCGTGACGTAAGAGATATTTCAGGGTTGTCCCTTCCGTTGAGGTACCAACATGACTGACACATATCCAGTGCCATACGCAGTTCATTTTGGATTTCTGTTTTGCTGTAGGAATGATTCATGCAGTCCATCTGCGATGTCTTCAGATGCCTCGTCTTTTCCGACTCAAGTTTTCTGTCTGCTGCCATCACGTTCAGTCCAGTAATTACAGGCACGTGGGATGTGACAATACGTACCTATTACCGAATTTTGTTTTCTAGGCCGTGTGGCGACTGATCTGCCAGACACTGAGAGTAAACATGTCCTCTGTGGACACAAGCGTTTCTCCATCAACCTGGCACGTGTATTGACATAAGTCAATTCCTTGGGTTGCTGTCGGTCGCTGTAGTATGGCAGCTCAAATTGTAGCCACCACAAACAGTCTAGACTCTGTCTATCGACGTACATTGAATCCCGTTTAAGAAGGATAAAAAAACAATCAATTCAATGTAACTTGGGGCTTGGCATGGGGGGGGGGGGGAATGCCTCACCCTACCATATTTCCTAGCTGTGACAATGTTTTCGTTTTTAGTTACAGAGCAGAAGAGAAACAATTTTTTAAAATGTGGTCAGAGTGGGGAAAAGAGTTGTGTGTAAGCTTTAGGTTTCTGTGACCGTGCATCGTGAGAAAATTGTGAAGAGAGAGAGAAAACCAACAAGATGCAACAGTTAGATGTTTATTATCAATACTTTCTCAACATGTTTCGGGCATCATTATGCCCATCTTCAGGAGACCAAGACGTGTGTTACTGCACGTGGTGTGC
>Ga0131853_10019832_pt1 | contig 12235 bp, 9 predicted proteins | sample TergutLab28metaG_FD_92764 | JGI IMG/M metagenome (GOLD analysis project Ga0131853, IMG submission 92764) | Labiotermes labralis P1 segment gut microbial communities from Petit-Saut dam, French Guiana - Lab288 P1 (version 2) (version 2) | ecosystem: Host-associated > Arthropoda: Insects >...
GCCACCTATAGGTGTGATGATACCAGAGGCTGTGTAATGCAATTTTGACCTCCTGATGATGAGCACATGTGTTCGAAACATGTAGAGGCATGAAATAAAACTTATTGTGAAACAAATTTTGTGAATGAAGTTGGTTAAATACTGAGATAAATATGCTGAGATGCACGGTCAGCAAAACGTCAAAAAAAGAGAATGAAGAAGTTTCAGAAACCAATGAAGATTTTAAAATATCTTCTGGAACTTAAATTCTTCAAGAGCATTTCATGTTTTTGCATTATCAGTCCAGTCATCAAGGGCACTTTTTTCAGCGACACAAACGGAAACTATACTCAGTGGCAAGATTAAGTAACAAGAGATAGAAATTGTTTCAGCATCCCCGATTTTAATGGCTTGTAGCCTCTTGTACAAACTGCAACCTCAGCTTTTCTTTTTCTTCTACGGAATAAATTGTAGGAAATCACTTGAAAAGTTTCTTCTCCGTTAATTTTGTGGTATTTTAATTTAGCGAAGACGGACGGAACTTCAAATAAAATAACAATTAAACCCTCGTGAAGTGGATTTATTTTCAATTAAACAGCAACATAAGCAGCATGAAAGGCCTCATATTCTTGTTGTTACACACTAGTACAAATTAACATATTTTTTTATGTCTGACCTCCGCTGCGATGTAAATAAGATTTGTGCCGCTCTGAAATTTTACCCAGCCTAGAATGCTAATTCCATTTCGATGTTTCGGACAACCATTCAGTCACAACTTCAAGGGTCAAATAGTCTTCTTGGACTGCAGGACACTTGAAGATGGGACCGAATGGTTGTCCCGAAACATCGGTACAAAATTATCATTCTATGCCGCGTAAAATCCAGAAGAGCACAGACCTCATTTACATACTTTCAGTCTATAATGATATTTTACAGCGCTTCCCTATGTAAATACAAACCACAGATACCGTATATGGGAGTGGTGTGCAGTTAATGGTATAAATATTGCCATCGGTAATAAAAGGAACATTTTTCCCATTGTGAGCAGGAACAATACGCAATTTTATGTATGCTATAATTTTAATGGATTTTCAGCAGTATGAAATAGACGTGTTTCTACAGTTTCGCTTTGTTTTACAGGTTTTGTTTTTAGTGGACTGGTTACAATTTCTCATAACTTCGACTCTAAGCCTCTGCTAGTTATATTTCTTAAACTATGGTTAAATAAGCGGTATTAAAATGTGTTTACGCTTATTTGTGATCACTTTGATTTCTACAATACTGCACACCGACCAAAAAACAGCGGATTTACACATCATCAAACTATTCATTTTCAGTTTAACATAGTAAATAATTCTGTGCTATTACGCCTGTTTTATTTCAGTCTGGAATTTCATTGCTATGTCTATACAGTGGGGACCGCGGTAGCACAGTGGTTAAGGTGCTCTGCTATAAATCGGAAGGTCGTTGGTTCGATCCCAGATGGTGTCATTGGAATTTTTCGTTGACATAATCCTACCCATCACACTATGGTCCTGGGGTCGACTCAGCCTCTAATGGAAATGAGGACCAGGAGCATTTCCTGGGGGTAAAAGCGGCCGGTGCGTAAGACTGACAACCTTACCACCATCCTGTACAGTTGTCATGTAATCTGGGAACCTTAACTTCCTGGAACCCTCCGGGCCACGCCATGCCTGTAATGGGACTGATAAACGTATTATGTCTATAGAGTGCCGCTTCACGTTTAAAGGAATTACACAATGCTTGGCAACATTATGCTGTATAATGGTTAGGACACGTGCCAATTTTTTAAATAAAACTCCTTGTATTTTTTTTAAACCGCGCGTTTGTGTGTCTCGTATAATTCTCTGCATAAAGCCTCATTATTTCCATAAACAACACTAAAATATTTACTTCCTAATTAAGACAAATTGTGTTTTACATAAGGTAGTTAATAAAATATTTACATGACACTTAGATAAGATCACACTTCAAATTATTAAACAGTTTCATCAATGCTACTTTTCTGGCTTCATGCAATTTTTCTCCTAAAAATTCAGTGAGATACCGCTGCCCCAACACTTGTTCTGCTAACAACAGAGTCATAAAAATGCATTATTCTCGAAAATGTATAACAAATAATACCCGAGACTTACTTAACCCCCACTCTGCAATTATGACGTCAGATGAATTAACGAGGAAAGTGACAGGAAAGCGCAGTTGTGTACGGATTATAAACTGTTGGCAGATGTTAGACCTTCCGGAGTTTGACTGCGTGGCAGGTGATAAACAACTTGGAAGCAGGCAATAAATAAATTGAACGTGAATACTGGACAACAACGTGAAGTGAAAGTGGTCAGTAAGTCATGTGATCGCACTCGCAGGGATTTTATCACCCAGAGGTCCAGAATTCTACAACAATAATTCCACCCCTCCGCCCCACAATACATTTTGAATGGGTCATAAGACGTGACGTCTTTACCTCAGCACGTTTGCGAGGCTGAACAGTGCCATAAACATTTCAATACTACTTAACGTTATGCCAGTGCAAAGAGGCTTGTTCAATGAAATTTTCTCTCAGTGTATTTACTAAAGAAGCTGATATCTCCATTAGAGTGCACATAAAAAGATGCCCGCCACACACAGTTTCAAAACTTGTTAGGTACAGTGTAAGCAACGCAGGGTTCTGGCATTCAGTAATTCACTTATGAAATGCGATAAACTCATTTGTTACGTCGATGTGTATAAGGTTAGGTAACTACTTTGCCGATAATATTTTTGTTATCAACTATATAAACTGGAAAATACACACCAAAGTTAAAACTTTACAACTTATCTGTATACATGATCTCTCCTAAAAAATGTCGGGGAATTTTCGTCATCTTCATGGAGACGATAATACAAAGGAGTTTATTTTTTTCCCCATGGCGCAAGAGTCCCTAGTGGGCCAGGGTCCCCTAATTTTCGAGGCTGCACAATCACACTCAGATACACCTCACTCTGTAGGAGTCTTCTGGACGAGTGATCAGTCCGCGCAGAGAACTCTACCTGAAAACACACAACACTAAAAAAAGACAGTTACCCATGGTCTTGTGGGATTCTAACCCACAGATCTAAGCCTTAGACCGCGCGGCCACCGGGATGTGCCAAAGGAGTTATATTGCTAGTAGATTAAAGGAAGTAGATCCTTCTGAATCGAAGAATTCCATACTACATGTTTGTACGGCCACAAACGCTAAACAAAAAGAAAGAAAAAAAAGACAACTGAATGAACTTGTGACAAGGACATGTCAGGAAAATATTTATAGTGTTGTATCCATAGCTGTTACAACACTTTCAATGCAGTATATGTAAGTTTTAACTTAATTGTTTTCCTTAGCCAGGGAGCTTTTATTTCATAATCAAACACTTGCTTTTTTTCGGAATTAAATTTCAAAAGAAATTTTGCATAAATTAATCCAAATAATTTGAATGAAGACATCACGAAGTGCTTGGATACGTACTGTAATACTAATTTGTACTTCATCACAACTGTTTTTATTACACAAGGCAATATGTAGGTTACATGTTTCGACTAATAAATAGTCATCTTCAGGTCTATTCTTTACAGGTTAAGTCACAGGACGCTGTGCACACATTGGGATCATTTGCAAATTATATGGCTTAAATATTTCACTGATGTGAACACACTGGGATCCCAATGTGTGCACAGCGTCCTGTGACTTAACCTGTAAAGAATAGACCTGAAGATGACTATTTATTAGTCGAAACATGTAACCTACATATTGCCTTGTGTAAATAAAAACAGTTGTGATGAGGTACAATTTAGTATTACAGTACGTAATCTAAATAACTTTTTATGTTCTGCTGTTGCTGATTCTTACATGAGCACACCAGTAACATAGCTAACTAGCCCGCCTATATATCCATCTAAAATATGTTTCTGCTTGTCATTTCAAGTTATTATTCCTATTTCATATTAGATACACATCTGTATATATGACTGACATGTAGAATATAAAAACTGATTATCTAAATAATGTTTTAGAGCATCACTCAAAGATTAATGTGACTTAAATTATTTTGAACTTTCCAACTGTCGGCAGTACGACTAACAACAGATGAGTTGTACTTTACAGCAAAAAACAGCGTGCATTTTCACCACCCACAAATCAGAACTTAAACTAGGAGAAAGTTCATTTCCATTACTCTGCTCGCAACAAGGTTTACAGCTTCAGGCGCATGAGGCTTTGTAGAGAGGGCTACAGGAAACGGCGGTGCCCAGAAGCGATGTACACATGCTGCTTCCTGTACTTCGTTGCTTTGTGTGTTGCTCAGCGTGTTGATATACAGAAAAGACACTTAGTACCACATGAATGAATATCATTAAATATAATGAACTTATTCAGTAGAACACAACACAGGTTTATTTTGACTGAACTGTACCTTTACATGTGCGCTATATGTTTCGGCCTGTACCTAGGCCATCCTCAGGCAGTCAATACCAATGTCTTATAAAGGAGGACACAACAAAATCTAAGGGGCCTCTTGTTTATCATCACAATTTTAAAATATCTAAACATAGAATACAAAGTAATACCATACGACATTAATACTTTTTAAAAATGTTTATATCAAGACTCTTATTGGATTTAGGTCCTCGTGTATTGTAGTGAGAGCTCGTAATGTAATTCTTCTATGATTTTGTGTATTTTACTTGGCGCGTTATATTGTTCCTTCATAAAGATTTCTTCTTCGAATTCTGTTTGCAAATTGTGGGTCAGGATATAATTGTAGGTGCTGGGGGATGGATGGTTATCTGCGGAGAGTTGTGGTTTAGTGATTCACACCCCAAATGTTCTCAGGCAAACATTACCTGAGGATGGCCTAAGTACAGGCCGAAACGAAACGTGCAGCACACATGTAAAGGCACAATTTGAATCAAAATAAAACTGCGTTGTGTTCGGTTGAATAAGTGTACTTCATTTAGTAATAAACACAACGCGATGGCTTCCATAATGATTGCGTGAATATCATATTTACATTACAGTACACTATTTCATGTCTAATTCTTAAAGACTGGAGTCCATATTTATAACCAGGCCTTTTCCCCCCATTATAATTCATAAGCATGCACATACGCATGCATATATATATATATACACACACACACATTACATACTTAAATAAACACACACATACGTGTAAGAAGTTTGTTTTCTCAAGGACCCGATCGTAGAATTCTAAAATTTTCGATTCAAAAAAAATCAAGAAGTATAAAATTACTGAAGTGTCTCTTTTCGATCTCTAGCACATCCGTCATATGCATAAAAATGAGTACTAAATTTTTCAAGACACTGCGTATCGACTCTTTCAACGGTCAGAAACTTTGCAATCTACCGACAATTTTCAATGCTGTTCTCAGAATCGACATCGTTTATTTCTCATCACAACGGGAGTATTTTTTCCAGGCTAACTTCCACTCTTCTTACAACTGATGTCACGAAAATCTAATATAGCCCATGTTTAATGAGAGGCGAGAATTATTTGTGGTGTCCGTGTATGTGGCACAGATCTGACCCCATCATGAGTACCTATAAGAGTCGAAATAGAAATGGCTTAAATATGTATAGTGTAAACCCAACATAAAAAATTTTTCTTCAACTTTGTTTATCGATGTTCCTGATAAAATAAACACACGGACAGACACAGGTGTGCAATATGTCTTTTTTTAAAATTTGGCTTAAGGAACTGTACAAACGAGCTGTGACACCAATCACGTCAGGCCTGTCTCAACTCTATAGTCACACTTATTCACCTATCACGATCAAAGGGTAATTATGCAATATTTCGTACTGAAATATGCTGTGTTATGTGATAACCATAACTGATATATAGATAGGCCTATCTCTCTTTTGAAGTAGGGAGATATCCGAAGTATCTTGTATCAAATGTGAAGAAGGTACGTAGCTGACTGTAGCTACGTTCTAAGAAATCTTCCATTACTCACCTGCCTAAAAATTAATATAGCTTGCCACAAAAATTATGTTACAGCGGACACAGAGAACTGCAACTTCAGAAGTGTATTATTATTTTTTTTATTTGTTTAATGACTTTTCAGTTACTATGTTTGTACAGCGTTGAATGACAGGATCAATATAGAATTTGAAAAGATGTGGACAGAAGCAACCCTGCCCTAATTACGGTACTGACTCAAAGTTTGACCGAAAGAAGCGAATAAACTGCGAAAATAATGTTAAAAACGTCCAGTCAGTCTTGCAAACTACTGCAGGTAATGAATACGTATTACTTTTACGCGAAATTCTTCCTTACTTGCATCACAGCCTACACTACATTATGTACGTACTGAGAATCACTCAGCTTTTGTCACATGAAAGGTGGCTCTTTGGCCTTTAGTCGATTGCAAAACTGCGAAAAGCGACTATTATCCACTTCATGTGTGTCCGTCCGTCCGTCCGCATCGAGTAACAAGGCCACCGCTGGACGGATTTTCACAACATTTTATATTTGAGGATTTTTCGAAAATATTTTGAGTAAAATTCAAGTTTCATTCAAATCTGACAAGAATAATGGGTACTTCACGTGAATACCTACTTACTTTTTTGACAGATAACATCTCGTCACTTCTTCTTAGACAGAGAAATTTTTCAGACAAGAGTAGTAGAGAAAATCAAAATACATATTTTATATTCAAAAACTTTTTCCGAAAATCATGGCCTTTATGAGACAAGTAGAAATATGTAACGTTGGACGGGTTACGGATGATGGTGCATGCGCATTGCATGCTGGGTGAATAACGCACACTCAGAATATGTAATAAGCATTGCTTATCCAATGCAACAATGGTTGCACAAAGGTGCCTCAATGTTACGTTATATTTACACTGCCTGTCTTGAAGCAGAAATAAATTTCTCCGCAAAATTGTGTTGATTCTATGGCTTCGGAGAAAAAGAAGAAGCTACTTACCATTGCCATTAGAAACGAAGGAAGTTAATGTAGGTAGACACTACAAATTTCAGGAATTATACGCGCCCTATTTAAAGGCAAATATTAAGGTACTGACACAGAAGGGCCGATGATTTAAAGGCAAATATTAAGGTACTGACACAGAGGGGCCGATAATTTAAAGGCAAATATTAAGGTACTGACACAGAAGGGCCGATGATTTATTGGCAAATATTAAGGTACTGACACAAAAGGGCCGATAATTTAAAGGCAAATATTAAGGTACTGACACAGAAGGGCCGATAATTTAAAGGCAAATATTAAGGTACTGACACAGAAGGGCCGATGATTTAAAGGCAAATATTAAGGTACTGACACAGAAGGGCCGATAATTTATTGGCAAATATTAAGGTACTGACACAGAAGGGCCGATAATTTATTGGCAAATATTAAGGTACTGACACAGAAGGGCCGATAAAAACACACCAGACGATTCTAATTACTAATAAAAAGTCAGATTCATTAACGAGCCAACATTCTCACGGACTGACTCGTTATGGACGTTGCCTAAAGGCTGTTACACTGAAAATACTTGACGCGGTGATTATTTTTTTAGAAGCAACTTCAAAATATAATTTCTTACATTACGCGCTGTAAAATATACAAACCTTATGATTTATAAGAATAGATCTTGTGGTCGAATTTTGGGAATTGTTTTCATACAGCTGCAAAGAATGGTTATCACGTGACGTAACCAATGATGTCTTGCAGACAGCATTAGGCTTTATATTTGTTACAGCTGCCAAGTTAACAAATTTCCCTCCCATAAGTACGGTGTATCACATACTATGAGGGAAATCACAAGCCTTTCGATTATGACAGCGATCGATTCCTTGCAATGCATCATATGGCCTTCTTAAGGCATCTCGAACAAAACACAACCCAATTAACCTCTGTGAAAGTTCATTCAGTATGCTTTTTTTTAATACAACCTAGCCTCCTTACTCCATATGCACATTCTACATCCTAGGAATATATTAGTTTTCCCTCCCTAATCTTATTTTGCTTTATTCAAGAACTGTACCTCAAACCTTGTATTAAGCATCTCTCAAAAATATTTATGTAATAATTTCATTATATTTAACAAATTTACTCACAATTTTAAGTACTATAATCAATATCTAGGCTAAAATTTTGAAGTGAATATTAGTGACATATTAAAGGTAAACAGAATTGACTTCAATATAGTAACAGTTGATAACTTGTTTCTACGCAAAAGCTCTGCACCTTAATATATTTTGTCCGACATCCTAAAGAATTACTGATTCCAGCAGACCTGCATATTCTCCTTTTGTACCCAATGCATACATATTTCCGCAAAATGATTCTTATTTCAGAAGTATTTTGGTCAATAATCTTAATTCAGTTGAGCCAGATACGTTGACAAAACTTCTACAGGTCCTTTGTTACTTTTTGGCCGGTGAAGTTTTCAAGCAGAAGACAAGGTGCGAGTCACCTGTAGGGCGACGGCAACACCGGATTGGCGGGCAAAGCAAAACAAATAGCCTAGCCTTGTCAATTCTCGTTCGTCGTAGGTCCATTCGCCAACTCCGTTAGGTGTTTCGCCCGTCAGAAGCAAACAAATGACCTGTACTTAACCTCAACATATGTTACAATCACTGTCTGTGTGCAACGCACCTCAACAACACACGTCTGACCTGCGTTGAAACTTTCCACCCATTCGTAAACTTTCTTGAGGCTTGTGCAGTTAGCGGCTTATTTAACTACTGTTCTGTTGCAGATGTCACTAAATTTTACAACCTTCCATGTAAGGAATACTTGAGCTTTGCTTTGTTGCTTTGGCGCATTGTGTAAACGGAGAAGCCATGTTTAATCTATCACAATTGTGACCCTTCTCTAGTGAATTAATTTTATTTAACATCAATTAACGAGGAAACATTTTCTATGGTGACGGCAGGAGGGTAGCAATCTCAAGGAACACTTAGATAATAGGTGGATGTGTAATTCGGGTAGCGAGCATACAGACTAAACAAGTGCGCACACTCACTGAGCATTTTTACTAAGCGATCATGTAGACTAACCGAGCATGTAGCCTAGCCGATCATGTAGACTAACCGATCATGCAGAATAATCGATCTTGCAGGCTAGCGGAACACGTAGACCAACCGAGCACCTAGACTAACCGATCATGCAGAAAACCGGTGCATGTAGGCTAAGCCATCAGATAAAATAACAGAGCATGTAAACGAAATGGACACGCAGACTCATTTAGCATAACCGAGTATGTAGAGTAACTGAGCACGTATTTTAACCTATCACGTAGTCTAAACGAGCATGTAGACTAACCTAGCATGTAGAATGAGCACGTACACTGATCATGCAGCCTAACCGAACATGTAGACAACTAGAATGTAGACTGAGCATAACAATGAGTATGTATACACCCAGCATGTAGTCTGAGCATGCAGACTTCTGCAACTGTGATGTATTCAAACTGAACTTAAAGTAATTTCACTTCAAATTGTAACTGAAACACTGTATCGCAATCAAACAAGACAGTCACACCCTGTAGGCTGTATCAGCTGTACCATCTGTATCTGTCAACGCCGGCGTGTACTTTCTAAATAAAACGTACGCATCTTTGTGGTATGTGTGTGTGTGTGTGTGTGTGTATATATATATAAACAGAGGGTGCCAAAACAACGCATACACATAATACATAGATAACATCTCTTAAAATGTGTATACATTTTGGCACCCTCTGTATATATATATATATATGTGTGTGTGTGTGTATATATATATATATACATATACCTTTCAGGCCCCAAAATACAACACATTACTTCCTTGTGAATGTATTTAAAACTTAATTTTATCACACAATAATCAAAACCTCAGTATCATTGTCTAGTATCTTGAAGCCTGACAGCCTCAAGTTATATCTGCAGATGAACATGAGGATTAAGCAGTTAATGCGATGTGCTATTTCTGCGCTTGCCTGTAGGACATGTCTATGTTTATTAAAATTTGCTTTCCGTCTACGTTACGTTACTCTATCATTCTCATTATGAAAACATAGAGCCTGATCAGAGGAGCCGCGGGTCATAAGAGCACAGACTGCGGCTCAGGTCCGGATGTTTGACCTCCTTTGCACAAACCACATGCCATGAAAGCAATCACACATTCGGAGAAGTTGCAACTGCTATTTAGCTTTAGTATTCTCGAAACTAATTAAAGAATTTCAATGAATATTAACTTCTACACTTGAAGTTGTCAGTCGAGTTTCATAATCTTCCTTTTTGGTCCAATTTAACCCTGCTTAACACAAAACTGATTTGATTACAACACGTTTCTGAGAAAAGGTCTTATCTTTCAAGAATGAAAAAACTGCACGTGTTTACAAGTCGTATAAGAAACAGTCATTTTTGAGCGAAATGGATGACAGGGATAAGAAATGTGTGCAACAAGAATGTTGCCCAATATAGCTGCATTGTTGCTGTCTTATTGAGCATAACGAATGAGGGATAAGAAAAATGTGCACCAAGGATGTGGCTGAAGAGATTTTATTGTATTATTGAGCACAATGAATGACAGGGATTAGACAAATGTGCACCAAGCATGGTGCTGAATAGAGCTAGCTGTATTGTTGAGCACAATGATTGACAGGGATAAAAATATGTGCATCAAGAATGTTGCGCAATAAAGCTGTATTTTTGCTGTTACTTAGCACAATGAATGACAGGGATGAGTAAAATGTACACCAAGGATGTGGCTCAATAGATTTTGCTGTTTTAGTGCTGTATTATTGAGCACAACGGATTACGTATGGTGAATATGTGCATGAGGAATATTGCTCAATACATTATTTTTTTATTTTAATATTTTCTATTTCAATACTTGGTCATAGTACAAAACAAAACTGTCGTTCAATACAATTAGCTGTAATGTGCAGTCACAAAGTGTGACGCACAAAACACAGCAGTGTGTCTTTAAGAGCATCATGACAAAAAAATTCTGTCATTCTAAAGTGTCTAAAACGTTGCAATGAAATCGTCTCTGCACGTACATCTAACATCTCTTGCATTCGTAGAGTAGTGGTTAAAGTACATTATTTGTACACCAGGGGTATCTGCTGTTTACTGGGAAAACATTTATAATTTTGGGTTAAATTTGACTCAACGGTATGAAACTTTATGTTCAAAAAGTCCCATTTTACTTTCCACGTGTGCTTTTGACACAAAATTGTATATAATCATATGTGGAGTAACTGGTGAAAATTATTCTTTAGTCACACAAAATAAAATATTTCGTATGTTCACCTGCCTCGACAGGCTAATTTTTTTTTAAAATCCTGCTTTTCTTCCCGAAATTTCAGATGCGATGCTACACAGTCATTATTTCTCCTCTAAATATCATTATTTATTGCTTTTCTAGAGACCAGTGCAGGGATTGACTGGTTGGTTGCTAGGTTGAAAAAATACTGAAGGAACGCACTGCCTAGATAAAAAAAAAACATCTATGTGTTAATTGTGAAGATGAAATCCATTGGTACAAAAAAAAAATAAAATAATTATAAGGCAAATGTAATCTTAAATTTTTTAAATAAGACTTGCGAAAATAGTCGAAATGTTTTAGATTCTACATATATAGTTTTTAAGCTCTTATATTTAAAGTTTGTATCAATTGCTAAGCTTATGTAGCGTTGGTAACAGACAAATGAATTTGCACGACGCATTTGTGGAATGATACCGACAGGGAAAACCTAAAGCACTTTTAGTTTTACTGCCCAATTAGCACTTCGTACACAACGAATTCCACACGGACTGTCGCGAGACAGTATCCGGCCTCACGCTGCGATGACAGTTGACCAACTGAGGCTTGGCACGAACAGACATACACATCCTGAACATGCAGAGTATTCACATGAGTATCAGAATGTCTGCGGCGTTCTTATAAACGTTCATGAAGTAAAGGAGACAAGTTTAGAGACATTTCTCACCATCTACTGCTTTTATTACGAAATTCTAAGCTCTCTCTGTCATGCATAAGCTTTTGAAGAATGAAAAACCTGGGAATAATCGAAAATAGAGTCTTAAAAAGTGCGAAAACCCTCACTAATTTTAATTAATTTACGAGTATACGGATTACAGCTAAAGCAGCATTGAAATTTGGAAGTGAAGTTTGGGTACTGAAGAAAAGAGAGGAACAACGTTTAGAAACAGCACAGATGAAATTTTTGAGACACTTACTTGGAATAACAAAACTA
>Ga0131853_10019834_pt1 | contig 12234 bp, 3 predicted proteins | sample TergutLab28metaG_FD_92764 | JGI IMG/M metagenome (GOLD analysis project Ga0131853, IMG submission 92764) | Labiotermes labralis P1 segment gut microbial communities from Petit-Saut dam, French Guiana - Lab288 P1 (version 2) (version 2) | ecosystem: Host-associated > Arthropoda: Insects >...
AAATCGCACAGTGTTTGAGTCATTGGACATTGGTTGGCAGCTTCTTCGAATCTTCCCAAAAGAAATGTTGAAACGAATCCCGGCTGGCATATTGGCAGAATTTTACCCAAGAGACTCCAGGCATACTTCTGCAAAGTAGATGTTTTGTGTGCAAAGTTCATTTATGGAACTTAGTCATAGACAGCCATTGCTGTTAGATGAGGTTGTTCTTAGCTTAGGATCCATGGATTTTCAAAATTCTTTATTGTAATGTTTCTCTTTGGTACATATTTTATCAGATATGTGGGAAATGTAATAACAATGAGGTTTATACCAAAGTCAGTAATAGGTATTTTTAAAACCATGGCCTCTGAGTATTATGTGTAAATATTTTGGTCACAGAATTTGTAGATGAATTAAATACTGTTCTCAATTCCTTGAGTATTTTTTGGTGCTACCAGTGTGGTCACTGAGTTCTGATACAGACTAGGGTCTGTGTGTAAATACATGCATCTATCAGGAAGCTTTTCCTAAGTTAATACATTTATGAACCAGACAGAAACATACAGTTTCTGACATTTCATTAATTCTTCACAATTAATAATGAGATAATGTAAACATCATCTACTTCAGAAAGTATCTAATTGGTTGTTAAATTAATTATAAACTTGTGACTCAGTACCTGTAGATGTATATAAAAAGAAATGCTGTCCAGTGAAACATTAAAATTGTTAGTACTGAATGTGTGCAGATAGGAAACTTAGAATCATTAGAAATAGTGATGGCATACGTACTTTGAAAATAGTATTAGGGTCAGACATGTGTTATATTTATGTTAACATTTTTGTCATGTAATTTGTAAATGAGTTGTGAAAAATGTTGTATTTTGACTGTGAAAGAGAAACCTCTTTATGGCTGGCACAGCTTGAATTTTCTCCAGATTTAATCTGTATAGAGTTAATGTCACATGCAGTAAATGATGATATTCCTTTATACATAACATGGCAAATGTGACAGTTAAATTAACTTAATGTTGGCATATGCTCAAGATGTTGGAACAGAATTAAATGAAGTCTACTTGCAATACTCATTTATCAGTGAAGTAACAGTTTGGGAGAAAGTATGATTTGAGTCACATGATCTCTTAACATCAGTTTCACCTCATTGTACATTGTTAATTTGATGTATAAATTGTACATTAATCATTATGTATCCAGTTTCAGACATTACCATTGTGTGTGGTGTTCAGCTTAAATTTGGATGTTAAGAACAATTTGTATGTGCTTTCATCTTCAAACGATATTGTGAATTTCATGTTGTGTCACAAGGATCATGTGTTTTAACATTCCACTGTTTCGTACTTGATAGTAAGAAGACAAAGTTCATAGAATTTTCCTCTATTTCATCTGTACCTTTGCAGTCTGATTCCCCCGCCCCTCGAATGGGGTCTCACCTGTACAGGTATTTTGTGAAAAAAATAAAATTACAGCAGTATTCTATTCGTGATTAGTCAGAAACAACCACCAAGATTTATCCTGATTTAGTCCATTGTAGGACTGCAGTGGAGAAGAGAGGCTGTGTAAGTCTGCGTTAGGACTTCAAAGGGTTAAACTACAAGGTTTTGAATGTATGTATATATTGTATGTAGTTCATTTTTTAATTTCTACTCATATCAATTTTATTTTGTGAATGAACCCTTGGTTGAAGTACCATAAAAAATCCATTTCCATATTTCATTTGTACCACTCCAGTTCCATGCCTGCATATGTTGGTGTCTGCTGAGACCACATGACATGATTGTACCCTGGCAGTATTCTGTTGGTTCTGGTGAATGGTTGTTATGTTGTCATTGTAGCATAGAAGATGAATATAAGATTGTTGTATATGATGTTGGATTAATTGTTCCAGGGACAAATGCTTGATAGTTCCATAGCTCTTAGAAGATAGGCAATAATAAGCATGGTTGGAAGATGGTAACATGTTTTAATAATCCCCTTGCCAGAAACTGGACCTGAAGATGAAACGTCTGCTATTGTTTTGGTTGTGTGTCGTGATTCATATTACAACATTACAGGCATCTGTCTTGTCAACGGGGATGCATTCGTTAACCTTTTTCAAGATGAACAGGACAACTCACTGAATTTATATCCTTTTTGTCTGAAAAGGAAAAACATTGACCTAAGTGGGTGTTTAAATTGATTAGAGCTGCAGCAAAACCCTGACATTTAAAAGGCCATATGAGGTAAGATAAACGGGTGGTTGAAGTTTGGATTATTTTTGCATTCGATTATATATTGTAGTGGGCACTGTGGTTTTGACTGACAAGAGAAATATCACTACTTTCTTCGTGTGTTAAATCATCAAACGAAAACTTCACCAAGTATTAATTTGCTGTTAAAATACAGGTTTACTGAAGTGCTGTATTTACCGAATAAAATTTATCACAAGTAAGGATCTCATCTTAGTTTAGACATTCTGTGTACGTGTTTTCGTGGGAATTGAAGATTTTGAACAGGGGTGATCTTACAGGCGGCTAAACGTAGTAGGGCAGGAAATATTCAACATGGTGCAGTGTATAATCACATTTGAATTTATTTCTTACTTTTTATAGAAGCAATGGTATGTGCCATTGTGATTATAAAATAGACTTTAAACCTTCATCCATTAAGTTATATATACTTCCTGCATTAACAGTAGACCATGTGGGCAATATGACACAATTTTAACGTTGATGTACATTCAAATCTTGGTGTACCAGACCCTTCTCAGCTGGTTACACTCTGTCATCCATTATGATCACACTTCTTTCGTTTCTTACTACTGTTATTCTGGCCTGTTGTTATATTTCTTTGAAGAACTTACTATTTCTATTGATTTTGTCTATGTAAAATGTAATCGGACATCTCGTATCTTCATCGCAACAAAATATTTTGTTATTCTGGACTTACAAACAGTATTCCTTTCACACACACTGTGTAGGTGTATTCGTAATCTGCATGCAAAATTTAATATTCCTGGACGTAGTGAATAAATATTAACCATTATGAATGTGTGTTCTTAATTGTGCGTTATTTAAATTGCACGAAAACGATATCTTTATAGGAACGTGACATGAAGACATACTGGGTCACAACAAATGTGTGTATGTAGATAATTGATCCTCTTCCTCTATCATAATTTTTTTTAGCTTACAGATGGCACATTTGTGAAAAGATTTATTTTATTCTCTCTCTTAACTTTTATCTGATACTCGACCAAAGAATAGTTTCAACACATAGTGTTACACATTTATGTAGGTCTGTACGTAAAGTGCCTGTTGTTTTTGTCTGACTTGAACCTAACTTCCCTTAGAACAGCATCAGATTGCACAACAATCCATCCAGTTGAAGCTGTGTTTTCCCTACAGATAGGCAGGTAGACATGTTGAAGCTAATGGTTGCTTTCACAGTTTTGTTAATGTGCCAACAGATGGCATTTTGCCCACTTTGTGTGTGTGTGTGTGTCTGAGAGTTACTCTTAATCTGAGCAGTGATTACTTCCATAAACAGTGTTAATTAGTCATTGATTATTCTTGTGATGGATATAGTGCGAGGTAGAAACTGAATTTTTTAACATTAGATTTTTCACACTTCAAAGTGTTATAAACATTCCTGTGTTACAAATGTGATACAGTGCATGCATGAACTTAGTCTGTGTTCCTGCATATCTGTGGTGCTTTGTATTATTGCCAACTACTACTTATTTTGCTTTGCCCTTTTTTATGTTTCTGCTTCCTTCATGTTAAGACATTGAAAGGGGCAAATTATGAGTAGGACTACCCTACTGACCTAAATATAGGAAGACCCTCTTCACAGTTTTCAGGAAAGCAGTTACACTGACCTGCTGAACCTGATTGCAATTGCAGGGTGATCAATCATGAATTAATTTGGTATAAGAAATTTTATTTCATATCGTAAAATTTTCTTAATTGTTGGTACTTTAAGAATATTTATGATGACAACCAATTTATTTGTCATTGCTAATGTAAAACAATTGCGAACCGGCGGTAGTCTTAGAATTTTACTGCCTTTTATCCGAACATCTTAGGGTGGCGTCCGAAATTCAGCGATTTTTAACAGTTTTCTCAGTCGGGTTGAGTTTGGCACGATTTTGGAGGGCCTTCCGAATGTCGGGGGGGGGGGGGGGTTGACACCCCAACACCCCCCCCGGTGCGCCACTGTACTGAAACTTTTCTTGAACTGAAATATCTCTGATTTATTCGCAACAGTGCAGATTATTTAATTGTTTCATCACCATCGGTTCATAATTTATAAGCGTTTATAGGAAACCACGCGCAAATATTTAAAGGGCTGTCTAATATAAACACCGTACCAGGGGCACGAAGACTAAATTAAATGCCGTAAGATAAAGGACAACGCAACGTGCGACGAAGGGTAAAGTGTGCATGAAAGTGCTTCGATACCAACATTACAGAGTTATTGGTGCGCCTCATGCCCAGGCTTTAACTGCTGACATACATTATATTTTGAATACTTCCAAAAACTGTCTGGAAATTTTAAAGTTATAAAATTGATTGGACGTTATATAATCATAAATGAGGATAGGGCCTAATGTAAGGAAACAGTTATTGTTGTACTGTTTGAACAGAACTTGTATTTCTAGACAGATTTAGAAAAATTCATAAAAATTCCCCAAAATGAAATTTCAAGGAAATCCGTCCCTTGAGAAAGAATTTGTTGAATGCGGGAAGACAGACAAAGAGTTGGACAAACAAGATGAAGCTAACAGTAGCTTATCACCATTTTGCTGACAATCTTTAAAATACGTTCAAAATCTAAAGAATGGTTTAAAAATACTCCTTTCTTAAGGACAGCATTTTAGTCAGATCAAAGCACAAATAAAATCATCCGTTGCCAGACACAACTACTTTGTATTCTGATTTCCACGAATTCAATCTTCATGCTGAAAATTTCTCATATAATTTTTTGTCAGGTCACTACCACTTCCTTCCTGACTCCTCTAATTTATTACACGCTAACGAATTCACCGTGCGTTGATGGGTACAGTGTGTATTAAATGAATCCAGATAGCCACATGATGTGTGAAGTGCTTGCAACAGCGAACATATACAGATTGGAATGTAGCTTCTCTGATACTGACTCACATTTCTTCCCAATAAATCTCTGAGAAGTTTGCATTTGTCTGTATCATTAACCCACCAACTAATAACAAGAAACCTTAAGATATCAACTGAAAAATGAAACACCAGATTGAAAGCAGAATTTGTCTCAACACAATATGAAATAAACTCTGTGCACGAGCTTCGAAATTTGTAATAAGGAAAAGCGAAGAATGACATAGAAATGATGATCAGACCTGTGTTCGGCTTTAGTGAATAAGATGCGTAGGAGTCGAATTATGTTAACTGTGATACCAATGTGTTCATTGTGTAAAGGGAAAGAAAGCTTAAACATATTTTTCATACCAATTTTTTTTTTAAATTGCAGGAATTAAAAAGAACATGACGCTGATTGCCTGTTTATATTTTAAAAGTCACATAAAATGATAAACACATTGTATCATTTAATGGAGAGTCGATTTAATAGTAGCGTATAATATCATGGTGAACAGCAAGGTATTATTCGGTATCAAACAGTATCCATCGCTTTAGACGAGGTTTCGCACAAACCACTGTCGTTATAACAGGGTTATTTTATATCCCAATGTACCACCAAAGCCGTAATTTTATTGCACAGAGAAAAATAAAATTAGGGAATAATGGATGACACCTCTTACATATATATAATTTTGAAACAATTATAACCAGTATGTGGAGTTCAAGTCCTTTATTAATTTCCAAATTTGTACATTTGTTAGATAGGTTGGATTTGTTTAAAATTAGTAATTTAATTTGTGATGGAAGGGGAAATGTAAAGAGTCTGTTTAGCAGTTTACAGGGACAGTTAATGGTGGGTATAGTGAGCTAGCAGGTCGCCAATTTTGAGTGTCAAATCTGATGGCTTAAGGAACTTTTCGGAAAAATTGACTTTGAAAACTTTGACAGGTTTTGGACATTTACTCCTTGCGAGGAATATCTACAATATTAGGCACACTTGCACGTTTAGAGAAATCAGTAAACGCGTGGAGTTCACAAGGGTTACGACAATGGACACAACATTATATAAATGGGAGCCAATGGAGTTGAAGTATTCAACATTTTGACTTTTCGACGTAAAGGGAATGGGGAACAATAATAATATTTATAGTCGGATGAGTTTGAAGCTGTAGGAGTTTTGAAAACCTAACGCAAGGCAGAGCTAGTTTTATGCCCTGGATGTGACAAGTTGTGAACATGATACCAAGGTTAGTAGTGCAAACACTTTTCCAAAGTCGCATCCATACATCCAACGCATCGGTAAATTTCAACAAACGTGTAGTTATATAAAAAATATAATTAGTGGCAAATTTTTATAAAATTAATCTTCCGCCACTTAGTACACTTAGGTACTCTGGGAGAAAGACATGCAAAACCAATGATGATCTGAACGAGTTATACAATCCATCGTGTTAAGAAAGGATTGTTGTATATATTTGTTACACTTTTTGTTTATCACTCATATATTAGGGATTTTTTTTATTTAGGCCATGCAACTGTAAACAGTGGCTGAAATACCAGCAGGCGTGGGCGAATCACTGCTTCAGAATTGATGGTTTAGAGCATTTAGATACCATTTCACTGATCGATGTGTAAGAACTCATGATACATGCCGCCATTCAACACGAGTCACCTCTTATCTGTATTATCAAATTCAAATTCTGTGACAAACATGAACCACTGCCAATAAAAATTTTCAAAAAGGAAACAACACGATCAAAACAAAATATATTTGTCACATTTATGTCTTGGTAATTTGTATTGGTACTATTAATCATTTCAACAAGAAAGGGTTTCGATTTCTACTAGTGCATTGCACACAGTCCATTGACAGACCGAGCTGCTATGCACTCTGATAGCCACGAAATCACGTGCTGCAAAAATAATAGCAGAATTTCAGTATATAATACATCAGAGAGGGTTGGTGTTTTGACTGACAGTGAAGTGTTGCTCATGTCTTTACATTGTGGGGTGATGACACAGAAATATATATTTAGGAATGGTATAAAATATTATGAATTTGGAGGGGATGTTGGAAAAAGAAATAAATTAAAAGATACCAAATTAATATTAACGTATATTTAGGGGAGTTTTTAAGATAAAATAAAAAAATTTTTTAATTCCTGATAACAGACATCTGAGGTTAGCATGCCACAGTTCAGATTTACCTGATTTGAAATAGAAAATACAATACACTTCTTACGTCGAATATTGAGCTAAGCTAAAATTTAAAAAAACGGTTCACATTAATTCATAAATGTGAACAAATTTATTTATGTAAATGTAAAGGTAAAGCAGTCCCTTTACAGTCCTGGAGTGGCCCAGAGTTACCAGGATGTTATCGTTCCCAGATTACATAACAACGGCACAGGTTGGTGGAAAGTTTGACAGCCTTACGCACCGGCCGTCTTTACCCACAGGAAATGTTCCTGGTACTCATTTCAGTTAGAGGCTGAGTCGACCCCTGGGCCATAGTGCGGCCGGAAGGATATTATGTCAATGAAAATTTTATTCGTCTATGTTAAAATGTTCTTCAACACGTCACATAATTACAAAATTTCACCACCTGGAAAAATGACTTAATATTAAGCGTACTTATCTACCACGCACAAATAAAAAGATAAAGGCAAAAATATTTAAATGTACATATAACTTAACAATGAGGAGAATATGAATAATTATTCGTGGGTAAAAAGGGGATTAAACAGTAACTTTTCTAAGTTTGTATTTTTAGATTTGTGTGTACACGACCTAAAACCATGCGACGCATTGCGTGTATAATGTAGTCGCCATCTTGATTGTGCCAAAAATTTTCCACCTTGTACAATCAAATTAACCAATTTTATAAAAAGTTGCTGAAAATAAATTACGTGTTTAGAATAGATCTGCTAAATTGTCTATCAATCTTTCTATTATAAAAATAATTGAGTGATATTTCATCATAAATTTATATAGATCTATAAGTAATAATCATGTCATTTTTTGTCCGATTTCAATAAATGTTGAATTTTCTGGCAGATCTTTGAAAACTAATTCAAACAAGTTTCATAAAAATAATCCATGACAAGTTGATCTGTTTCATGCTGACAAAAAAAAAGGACGAACGTAGAGACAGGCGTAAAAATGACAAAACATATTCTCAATTCTCTGTTAAATCTTAATATAATATGAAATTTATAGAGAGATTTTCCAAGATTCGACAAACATTTCTCTATCAGATTTTAAATGCGGAGGGTCAGACAGAGAGTGGGAGGATATTTTGAATTGAATTTCTAAATTTTTTTTAGGCCATTACAAATGCGCTGCACATCTACAGAAGACCTGCGAAATATCTGAAATTCTTACAGACAGTGGAGCCGATATCACATTACTGACTGTCAGGTCAACAGAACTATACACGCTGTTCATTGGCTGAAACAAATAAATTTATGTCGGAACTTACCGATTTCACATATCACCCTGAAAGTAAAACGTTCTGAATTTCATTGCGGCCTTTTCTGGTATCATTTCTTGTTATATCAATAAAACTGCCTTTATTTCACACTAAATTAATTACAAACTACAGAACCTACAGTGATCAGATGAGTTTCTTGTGCACAAAATAAATCCGGATTTAATCTTCATGGGTTAAACTCACGTAGCAGTGAGGTTATACTGAGCAGCATGCAGCTTGTCTGATGCTGATTCACATTTCTCCCCGGATCGAAAGAATTCTAGTTCGTGCGGTTTGTTTAATATCTGTACTACTGCAAAAGAATGTATACGTAAGAGTGTTAGGTTATTAAAGGAAAAATAAAGTCGGATATTTAATAGATTTTGGTTTGAATCTAGTATGAAATAATGTCTGTGCAGTTGCTTGAATCTTTCGGTACAGCCAGAAGTTTGAGCATGAAATTTGGCACACGATGAAGTGAATGTATTCGTACTGACATGAAAACGACGACCACACATAAGTCTGTCATTATGCAATAAAATCTGTAGAACAACAGCCGTAGTACCATAACTGTAAGTCACTGTCCACTGTGTGAAGGGAAAGTAGGGGCAAAGGCAATTTACATATCAATTGTATTCATGAATTACAGGAATTAAAACCAACATGCTGCTGTTTATCCTTTTTGTTCTATTCGTCAGGTTAACGTCGGGTTCCGGTGGCTGCGACGTTGGAAATCTGGATGTGAAAAATTTCGATTTTTATATGGTAGGTTTTGGTGTATTGACATGATTCCTGGTACAAGCAGCTGATACAATTTCTGCTTGGTTTGATATTTCATTTGCCGTTCCATTAAAGATTTCTCAATAGATCGTATCAGACCAAGTACGTTGGAGTAATTAAATGTTTTATTGATAAATATTCGCTGATGATTTGAAGACAGTATCTAGTTTTCTAATTAAAAGTAGATGTAATTAATTTTATGGAGGGTCTGGAAAACAATCTATAAGTCCTAAAAAGAATTTAAACGGATTGGCAAAATTAAGAATTTAGAGTATTTCCCCTGCATATCTGTCTGTCTGTTTGCAATAACTCGGATTCCACTCAAAGCAAGGACATGAAAATAAATTTAGGAAAATTTCCAAAAATTGTGGAATAAAATTAATTTCCATTGAATTTGACAATCGAGTCGGCTATTTTACAAACACGTATTCACTCATTTTTCATAAAACCTTTCATTCCTTTTTCAAATAAGAAATATTTTACGCAAAATTTTTTAATAATCAGCAAGCATATTAGTTTAATGTTTTCGAAAACACTGCCGTATTTCAAATAATGTAAATGATACGGCAGACGGAGACCAGACACATATTAAAAAATAATACGTCCAAAGTCATTTGCATGCGAATAACAATGTCTGCAGTCTCACATGCAGAATTTTTAACTCAAATTCATTTTTAACTGTAACAATAATTCGAACGAATCTAAACGATACAATTATAAGTAAAATGATTATTCTTTTTATATCCTCCATTGAGATTTGAACTAAAATTCTATTACCTACTGCTCATGTTAACAGCTGATCCAATTCCCACCGCCAAATTGCATATCTCGGACAATGAGTCACAGCATCTGAATGTATTAAAAGGAAGTAAATAAAATGGAATGAAGTTACAAGCCGTTACAAATAAGAAGTTCCACTAACTAGAAGGGTTTCACAAAATTAATTATTTTTACACTTTTCAGGCAATCGACCTTGATACTTTCGCTTGCACACCATCAATGATACTGAAAACGAGTTTGATTGTGCTGTTGTCAGATTTGGAATTCCTGAGGGAAACAAGAGCTTGGTCACTGCACAAGTGTATAATATCAGGTGGGTTCACCGTATCCAATATTCGTTCACTGTAATTTTAAGCCAGTAAATCGAAATAATGTGTAAGACGGATTTGTTGTTCACACATTTGTGTGGGCAATACTAAACGTGGCGTTATTTTGTGGTTTGTATCTAAATAATTTCATTATTTTTTCCAATTTTTGCCCGCTAATAAATTCAGGCCTGTGGTGAATTATAGGTAGTAGTCACAGAATTTTCGGTCTCCGATTTACCGAATGTAACGTCGGATGAGAGAAAAGACTAAAATCTTTTAATTGAAATAAGTGCCTTTTCTTACCTGCACCTCTAAATTCAAAGCTAATATACCCTTACATATCCATACAAACATGACGTTAAGAGCGTTACAAATATGGCTCAAAATTGGAGATCCAACAAACAGACATCCACTAAAGTAACTAAAATATAGATGCAGAAAGTATATAAAAATAAGTGCCCTTTCTTACATAGGCCTAAACCTCCAAATACAAAGCCAAAATACTGCAGTATATCATTATACAAATGGCTTTAATAGATCTCCAAAGACTGTTCCAACATGGAGATACATCAAACGAGCAAAAAATAGAATACCTAAATATAAATGTATAATAACATGAATCAAAATGTCCCTGTATGGACTTTATACGATTTAGAATGTAGACAAATCTTTAATTCAAATACGCGATATATGAAAATTAACAGATCAAATGATAATATTTAAAACGCAGAAACAGAATTTCCAATGTGAAAGGAACTTTACGGTATAAAATTCTAATTCTAGAAGACTGCGTGTTGCCTACATCAATTAATAGACACAAATACATGTCTGACACTGTAATTTTTTGAACTGCGTTCATGTTTCAAGTAAGCCACGTTTAAACCGTAATCCTTTTTAAAGGTCTCAAGAATTTCACTATGGTTTTCATACTGTGCAACAAGACATTAGGGTGGCCATCACCTAAAATATTTGTGTCTTTTAATGCCGAAGGCGCCTTCTCCCAACCTAAAATTAAAAGCTGAAACATGACATTAAAACGGGCGACATTCATGTCTCTCCGTAAATAACGTTTATGCAAAGGCTGAAATTACACTAATAAAAACTCAAAAATCATATCGAAATTTGTTGAAACGTTGAATCTTTATTAATTTTACACCAACAGCTGACAATCTGCATTTACACGTGCTGTCACACTTATTGAGAAGGGAAAAACCATCTTTCTATATTCATTTTAACATTCTCAATAATTGTCAGTTTTCAAAGACCACCAAACGAATGGGATGAAATTTTCAAAACAAATGCGTTTTGTAAATTACTACATATGACATATTGTGTCTAAATCTCAACTTCTTGTGTTCTACAGAGGACAACGTCACATTACTTTCTATGGCAATGCAACAAACTGGAACCGTACTGGATATTGGGATATGGATTTACGACCAGGAGCAAGTGCATGGTAACGTTTTGACATAGAGTGTCACGATGTCATCAGGACAATGTAAGGATAAACGATCACAAATCACAATATATGAATACTAGATTTTCTTCGATAATGTCAAAACAACACAAAATACTTTTTCTCAAGAACCTTCAATATAACATACACTTACCTTTTATGACAAGCTTAGTTAAATCCACATATTTTTTATGATACCGTCTGGTCGACAGAACTGGAGTTCGTTTCTGTGACGGGGGGAGAATTTGTTAGTTCCACAGCGATCATCACTCTATATTATTGTGTGCAACAAATTAAGAAATGTGATATATACAGTGTGTATAACAGGTAGGAGAGGGGTTGA
>Ga0131853_10019836_pt1 | contig 12233 bp, 5 predicted proteins | sample TergutLab28metaG_FD_92764 | JGI IMG/M metagenome (GOLD analysis project Ga0131853, IMG submission 92764) | Labiotermes labralis P1 segment gut microbial communities from Petit-Saut dam, French Guiana - Lab288 P1 (version 2) (version 2) | ecosystem: Host-associated > Arthropoda: Insects >...
AAATAGAAACGGCCGTTATGTAGTACAGTACAAGGCGCCTGCACGAACAAAGAACGGAACTATATGAACAACAGGCTGCTGGAAGTCTCAATACGTCTTTCAGCATCCTACGAATCGCTTTGCGATTCTGCACAACTCTTCGGTTTGTATACCTGTCAAAACACATCAGGAGTATTTCTTAAAATCAACTACGTCATCCTATTGACGCAGGCTACCTCTCTAGGTCAAGAACTCCTGAAGTTCCATCTTCCAATATTTTTGTTTCTACGGCCCACAGCAATCCATACAACGAAAGCAGCCTATGAAAAAAATTTTAATTACCAACAAACAGGTACTGATTCAGACACGTTTTTAGTATCTTTTCAAAAAAAAAGCTTACTCCAGACGTCAATATCAACCACACGTATCTTCTTTCAAATCACACACTTATGACGTCCTTCCACGCTGTAACTTAAGTCGCTCTTATTTACTAACATACGAACAAAAGTAAATGAACGTCAACAGTGTGTTGCTGCAGAAATAGTCACGTAACAGATTCAGAAATTAAATTTCAAGCATTATTACATGCGCACCGCATCAACAAAATGTTTCAAATAGAATTTGTGGAGCGTAATAAGCGCTACGTACCATTCTGTCAACATTTCAGTCTTCCCACAGTTCCTGAATAATGAACTGGAGAACACGTGTCAGGTGCCACTTAGTCCATGCAGACGCCTAGAACAGGCGCCAGTACAGGCGCTGCAATGAACAAGGTATCAGAGTCATAAGATCTACGCTCTTTTGGGATATTACGCAGCGCAGTGTGGCAATTCCTTACCGACGTTTCGGGACAACCTATCAGTCCAATCCTCAAGAGTCAAGAAAAGTTGCTATGTTCATCGACTCTACTGTTCTTTGTAGCCTCCAACAGAAATGAGTACCAGGAGCATTTCCTGGGGGTAAAGGCGGCAAGTGCGTAAGGCTGACAACCTTACCACCATCCTGTGCCGTTGTCATGTAATCTGGGAACCTTAACTTCCTGGAACCCTCTGGGCCACTCCAGGCCTGTAACGGGACTGCTTTACCTTTTACATGAGACGTTAATTAAATGCCTAATTCACTTTTGGCCATTCTGTAATGGTAATTAACCCTCTACACACACTACGAAGCCCACATCCATGGACATAACAAGTGGGAGAAGTATTACAGGGGACCTTCTACGATATTCATTTCTAGTTACAGCATCTTCTGGCTGCGCAGCTAACAGCCGTCAATGCGCTGAATGGAACATGCTTCATACTCGATGTACTTGCGTTAAAATTCCGAGCAGAACTCACAGCATACTTTCTTATTACACATATTTCAAGGTCAACATATCGATTTATATGATTATTATTGTTCTGTTAAATGTCAATCCAGAACTTACTACGTAACTATGCCCTACTGCAGCTTCTGCAAACGTTCAACTTGCTCGACACATCATCAAACCTTCGCATCGCCGCCATGTTTTTAGCTACTGGCCTACATATAATAGCGCCTATACCATCTAAAAGTATGTATACAGTCTAACTCCGTTTAAAATTTCGTATGGTCGGCTGCACTGATTCATTAGTTACCTCGTATTACCGTCAAATCAAAACCTAACGAAAATATTCATACAACCGTCACCTTGTTACCACTGATTTTCTATCGTCAAGAAGTGGGTCGTTAGGTAGTCCTCTAGTGGTTAAATATTCACGCAAAATTTCGTGAAAATCGGTCGACTGGTTCAACACCTAAAATGAGGCACGCGGACGCAAACAAAGACAACTTGGAAATAACGTGTATTAAAAATGTGCTTTTCATATTTAGTAAGAAAAGTGGGCTAAAACTCCAAAACCACCTATTAGTTTCGTCATGATCGTCTATGCACTAACAACAACGGCTTCGTTGACTTCGTTGAAACTCCAATACGGTGACACGTTGCACCTTAAATGCTGATCGGCATATTTGAAGCAGTTTAACTTAGTATGCCACTTTTTATTTCACCAACATATGCACTTGTAAATCGATCAATATTAATGTTGACACATTAAAACATTAAAAGATAAAACATTATGATATTAGAACTCCAACATGTTTCGGTTTTTTTTTATAAAACCATCATCAGGGAGCAAGTTCGTAGCTAATAAAGTTACTTTTAGTCTATAGTTGTTTTTTAAGTATGTTGGCAGCATGTCATATTGTACATATGATGGGGTTATTCATAACACATAGCACACACTCAGATACAAGAAGCCAGTACAAGGAAGAACAAGTAACAAGAAATCCAACCCCATCACACGTACAATATGACATGCTGCCAACATACTTCAAAAACAACTATAGACTAAAAGTAACTTTATTAGGTACGAACTTGCTCCCTAATGATGGTTTTATATAAAAAACCGAAACATGTTGGAGTTTTAATATCATAATGTTTTATCTTTTAATGTTTTAATGTGTCAACATTAATATTGATCGATTTACAAGTGCATATGTTGGTGAAATAAAAAGTGAATTTAAGTCAAATGCACGGTGCAACAATGAAAGTTAGTATGCCACTTTTACTTATAGCCATATGCATTGTTAACGTGCATCTTATGAGTGCCGTAGGAGACTTCCATTTAAAAAAATATATATATATAGGCGTGTGGTACACGGTACTTCCATTAAGGGCACTTTACGTAAGGGCCTAATTAACTCCTTACAGTCTTTCTTCAGTCAGGTGTCAAATTTTAACGAAATTACTATGTAAATACGAGTATACGACACAGCTGCTACTCACATATGCGGACCATCATGTAGGCCTGTAAGTTACATTCACTTTCTAATTTAGGCGTTACGTCACAAGGGCCTTCCTGCAAATTATTCCACATCTCTTCATAAAGTTCGGTACACAGCGCTCCTCTTAAATGGCTATTATCATATACGAATTAAATTCACTTTAATTTAAGTCAGTGCCTAAATTATTCATCTAAATTTCAATAAAGTTTTACATTTATTACATGTAAGGTTTTGATTTCGTTAGTACAGGTATGAAGTATTCCTAACACTATGTTTAATTTCCATGACTGTACTTGCCATTTTTTATTGCTCAAAATAACCTGTGAATTGCATTACATTTCAAAATCCTCCCCCCGGTCCGCGCACCAATTGCCTGACCACTGGTCTAGAATAAACCCTAAATGAATCCTTACAATACATCCGGTATTTTTTTAAGGCAGTGCACAAAACTCGGTGATTTCGGACCACTTAATGATGACATCAAAGATGATACGTATTACGCGAAGGCCACAAAAAGAACTGTCCAACTGGCAGCCACGAAGCAATGCCCGCCCGTTAAAAACGCAGTCTGCACGGCAGCGAACGGAATGCGTGAACAAAACGCAGTCCTTTAATGTATTCCTTCCAGCTACATCTGCGTGATAATACTGTTGGTTTGAATTTTACTTCATGACATAAACGTCACGTTTACAAAATGCGGACTATAAACAAAAGGTTATATTTTAGGATCACTATCCTGATGAAAGCCATGAAAACGCCAAGTAACAATGCCTTGTGTCTGGATTTGATAAATGAAAATCCATTCACAATAACAGACTCACAGCCGGAACAGCGATGAAATGTCGGCAGTGATGAATCGCCACGCAGCAAATCAAACATTTCACCGAACAGACAGCTCCACTATAAAACAACCGCCATGACACTAAGATCAAGGTCTCTGGGTTTTCAATTCGGTGGGTGTTTTTAGAAAGCAGCTAACAATGGCTACATTTTAAAATCATTTCCTTATTTTGTAACCCAAGACAGGCGTACAGCATCATCATATCCATGTGCATGTTACTAACAGCTGCGCAGCCAACAGGCACGCTGTAACTAACTTCGTACAAACATCACACCTACACAGGCAACCTAAACAGTAGACATTTTAATTGTACATTATAAATTATAGCACTACGGTCGTACCGCGAAGTGGAATGGCAACAACGATTGTCATTTAATGTACGGCCCTAAGGTATTGCAGGCAAATACACTTATCACATATTCAGTGTTTCATTTGAACAGAGAAACTTATAAACCACAGGTACAGTGCAAGAAGACAGACATGTGCGCATAAACGACGTTACTAGCCCACTCTCCTTCAATCGGGAAAAAAGTAGGCCTATGAGATCAGCCAAGATCAGCGTGTGTGTGTGTGTGTGTGTGGTGTGCGTGTGCGTGTGTGGTGTGTGTGTGTGTGTGTGTGTGTGGTTGCGTGTGTGGTGCGGTGTGCGTGTGTGGTGCGGTGTGCGTGTGTGTGTGTGGTGTGCGTGTGTGTGTGTGGTGTGCGTGTGTGGTTGCGTGTGTGGTGTGCGTGTGTGATGCGGTGTGCGTGTGTGGTGTGCGTGTGCGTGTGGTTGCGTGTGTGGTGTGCGAGTGTGGTGTCGTGTGCGTGTGTGGTGTGCGTGTATGGTGTGCGTGTGCGTGTGGTTGCGCGCGTGTGTGTGTGCGCGCGCGCGCGTGCGTGCGTGCGTAAACTCACTCCAAAAGTTTTCAACCAACTTAGCAGTTTTCACGAAATTTAGTATACGGATGTTATACCATTAAATATACCCAAATGCCATACGTTGCAGTTTCCAACAGTCTACAGTGACAACATGGCCAACGCACGAACCTGTGTGTTTAAACGTCCCACTGATAAGAGACCTACGAATACTCCGCTGGTCCATTGTGGTTAGCCTACCAGCTGTATCCATGGGCCCCAGTTTATAATCCAAACGTCGCCAATGCTCACAACACGCATTACACTAGATGTGCGGTTCCCACCCTGATTATCCTTATGGCTAATGATACGTACGCCAAACGGCTGTGACTCCCGGGAAAAAAAAAAATCTGCAGCTATGAAGCAGTCAAGAGGAACAAATGCTTCGGTAGGCATGGCAGCGTCGTCTTTAGCCGATAAAATCAAGCTGTCGCTTAAGAACTTTTCCAATGCATGATGTGAATATTCAGTGAAATTCATTTCTCAGTGTCTCTCTAGGGCTGCAGCGTGTAAGAACGATCAACTGACGTCTGCGGAAATTACAGGTAAAGACGGAAACTGTCAAATTTTTCATTGAAATTTCGAACTTTATGCTAGGAATAAGACAGGAAAGTAATAACAAATCCAACAGCGTAATGACAATGTTCTGAAGACGAAAGCAGAACCACATTCCGTACCGTTATCAGCATAATGAATCGCCATCTGAAGATGTAGGCAACAAGTTCCTCCAAAACCTCAGTCACAACGTATGTGACTTCATAACCTAGAAGACCAGAAGTGAACATTTCATTGTCGCGAAAACCTGAATACCCTTTTGAGAAATAAGTTATTTTTTTTTTAGCAAAGTGTAGTTATTTTCGATACCTCCTAGTTAAACATTTATTTGATAACTGCGTTTCATCCAGTGTATTTTAGATGGCCTGCATCCGCTGGGTCAGTATGGATTTAAAAGTCTTCTTCTGTACGGAGCCGAGACCATAATCGGCGATTAATGCCAGCAGTACAAACTGAAAAGCATCGATAATTTTCGGAACAACGCGGTCTAGTGCCCGTTATCCTTACTGAATGCTCATGACAGGGTGCATAGTAGCTACACAGAAAATACTAAGAGTGGCCTAACACATACGCCTACTAGTTATAACATACGTAAACGCGCTCTTGTATTCTCTGTGGAGTCGAAACAGCGTATCACGATACAGGGACTAGGCGATGCACGTTTATCCACATACATGAATACGTAAGAGTTAATTAAACTGTTTGTTACTCATACACAGGAACAAGGAAAATTTCTGTACAACATATAAGATTGTTTCTTACAAACAGAGCAAATGCACATAGAGTAACTTCGGTTAGGGTTCGTGTATATGAAGACAAGAACTCCTGGCTGGAATTCGGAAGATAGTGCGACCAGCCAACAAGGTCAAGGGTGTCCATGGTTGTTCTCGGTCCTAGAGCAAATCCTGAGTTTGTACCCATAATCCAGGTTGAACTTCTTGTTTCTCAAGCAGCCCTCTTCAACATTAACTTCAAAATTTTCGCGAAAACGCAATCTTCACAGCGCAATCAAAATTTCCTCAGAATGCCCACCACATTCAAAACTCAGTCCAAAGGCCCACCTTCATTCCTCTGCTCCATACTTCCAATAGACCACTTCCCAGCATGCTACCTTCTTCAATTCCCCACGCTTCACCATGTTTCCGCCCCACCTTTGCCTGAAGGACGAGCGGACACCGCCTGGGAACCTTCAGAATAGTAAACAGTTGTCCCATAATAATAATAATAATAATAATAATAATAAATGCAGTGTCTCCCCTGCCAACTCTGGAAATCACCCAGCCTATTTACTCGACACTGTAGGCTCTTTCGCCAGGGCAAAGCGGCCGGGGTGTGTAGCTGACCTATCACCTCCACACAGTACCAAGGTGTACTGCCACTTGGACACACGTCATCATACAGCGAAAATGGACACCGACCTTCACTGCATGTTGCTGCTGGAAACCTACACCAAGCATGCCTCAAGTAATATTTCAAAATGAAAAGATAAATACATTCATAGGTACCGTAAAAACACGACTTCACTAAGCACGCAATCTGTCTTCCTTTTACATTTAGGATGGCCGTTGCTTAGCACTGGGAATTGGTATGAACTTCTCCTTCGAGTAAGAGCAAACTATATGTAGTACAATACACACAGCCTTAGGCAAATGGCTTCTGCCGTGGGTGAACTTCTAAGAGTAAACTATATGTGGCATAATATACCATAAATCGTTGTCTCTACCCATCCACGTAATGAAGTTTCCTCATGCCTGCACAACCATTTTGAGCGAAAACAGCATCTGTCTGAATTCTTGCTAAACTCTACTTGGCAAGCGCTTTTAGTACAGGTTCATCCCAGAACAGGCCACCAAGGCCCAGAGGAGGAGTAGAGGCACAGCTCTACTCCTTCCTTGACCTAGGCGCTAGAGAGGGGTGGGTGGTCAACGCCACGCCCCGGCCGATTTAACACGGGGAAAGACCCGGTACCCATCGTGTAGGAGGCTAGGTGGGACCCAGGACCAGTCTGGACGGGTGCGGATAATATCGCCCCCCCCCACCGGGATTTGATCCCCGGAACGTCCACCCCGTAACAAGTCGCTATACAGACTGAGCTTGCAAAACGACCCGGCTCCGGAGGGTGAATGACGAAGAATGTTTCATTCACTCAACAATCACGAATAACGGTCGCCTGCCCCCATAAGATTCAGAATGAAATGTGAATCTCGGAATCCTCAAAACTTTTCGTACAGCGCGAAGCGCCTACTTACACAGAAACACACAACACCGCAATACATGACATATGCTTACATGTTTGCCTCAAGTTTCTCAGACAACGCGACTGTTGCGTTCAGCCATTCGTATCTCACTTTCAGTTGTTACCTTCGTAATAAATTCCTCCGTAAAACTGTCACCCTGGAGCCGTAAGTTTCTTTTCCCAGAGCCCTATCTTTCTACTCGTAAACTCTGACTCGCTTGGCTTCCTATTCCTATTTCCTTTCCGTCATCCGCCTTTTCCTACCGGAGTCGGATCTTATTCCGTTCCTCTGCGACATCCATTCTCTTAATTTCTCCGTCTTACTGTTCCTCGCAGTTCTAATACAAAGTTCAATCTCCATCTCACGTTCATGCACTACGAACCACGCTCAAACTTACACCACAGTGCATTCACTACTTCTTACAAGTACAGGGGCGTTTTATATTTCATCCATGAGGTCTCCACACGAAAACAAGGAACGAATTTGTGGTGACACGAATTGCGTTAAAATCATGATGAGAGCTGAAGACTTCATACACATAACAAGACAGGCAATGTATATACAACGCAAAAATAATGCGCGTTCGCGTAACCACTGTTGCCGTGGAAAAGCAATAAGTATTACATATTAAAGTGGGCCGGGTGCCTCAGTCGGTATAGCGACTGAGCTACGGGCTGGACGGTCCAGGATCGAATCCCGATGGGGACGAGATTTTCCGCCCGTCCAGACCGGCCCTGGGGCCCAACCAGCTTTCTGTAAAATGTGTACCGGGTCCTTCCCGGAGGTAAAGTGCGGCCGGGGCGTACTGCTGACCACTCACCCCCTTCTAGTACCGCGGTCATGGAAGAGTAGAGCTATACCTATACCCACCCTCTGGGTCACACCGGGTCTGTAACGGGATCACTTTACCTTTTACCTTTTTATTACACATTATAAGTCGGTGTCTGCGTTCTTGCCTTTCCTGCCCGGAATGCAAAGCGCATGCGCCATATTATATTGTCATCCGTGGCCTGCCCGGTTGTAAAATACTTTTCCACATTACCTCACCAAAGGCGTGGTATTCGGGAAAAAGTTACTGAACACAAAATGAGTGTTGCTATTTTTTTCTACAACTTTTGCCTGAAACACTTCTCGTCTAAGAAGAAATGGGTGAGATATGGTCAAAAATGTACATAGGTCTTCATGTAAAGCACAGGTTATTCTCGTCAGGTTTAATGAACTGAAAATTTCTCGACAGATTTTTTTTTTTTTTTAATAATACGCATATATCAACTTCCATGAACAATCCGTCCAGTGGCAGCCATGTTGTTCCATGCGGGCGGGTGGATCGAAGGACGGACAGACAGACAGATAGACATGACGAGCCTAATAGTCGCTTTTCGTTACTGTGCGAACGCGCCCAAAACTCTATTTGTTCGCACGAGTACAAGAACCGCTCTCGATAACCTCATTCTCAGCCGGTGCTTAGACCGTTAAGAAGTTTCTGCTACTCTGTCAACATACATGAATCGTGCAATCAATTCAGCACTCCTGAAGCCTCTTTATTAGAAATGACTGAAGACCCGCCGATGTTGGGTAAAGAGTACAAACTGTGAAGCTAGCTGTTCGTAATGCGGGTTTCTTCATTCTATAGCAACTTCATTTCTCGCAGTCTGACACAGCCTCGTATCACCTTGCTCTTATTTAACCTACACTCATCCCTCAGAGTAAGGGCATTAAATAAGAGACGCTGAACGTCGTAATCCGTTTACAGATATTGCTTGTAAGTGCGCTAAGCACCAGCACTGTTTTATGAACTACCAACATTTTATTGCTCATTAGCCACGCTCCCTTAATTCCAAGGACATAAACTTTTGGTATCATCATGTCTGCGTGTTTTCACCGAATTGTATTTTGAACTCTACGGACGGATTTCTACACAGACATCATATCACTACAAGCCATGCCGCGTCTACGCTTTTTAACCTTTATCTATACGGTCGTACGAATATATGAGGACTTGGCGCTACTTCTGCCCCTTAGCGTAGACCGCCAAGTGTAGTGTGATGACATACAATCGAAAGATACGCACCGTTTTGCACAATTATTTTGTTCCGGAAAGTAAAAGAAAAACGTAGCGGCCACACTAAACCTACTAGTACAACAGATTCCCCATTAAGCATGTTAGTTTTCAAGCAATTAACCTACTGCACAACTGATGAATTTTCAAAACAATCTAAGCGTAACCAATCACTTTGGTTATATGTTTATTGAAATCTCGACATGTTTCGACCCTTAAGGATCATCTTAAAAAGGCGCTTTCACACACCACACCACAGGCTACACAACACTACTATTCGGAGGATAAAGTCACCAATAATAATAATAATACTTACTTACTTACTCCATGGTGCAGAGTCCTTCTTGGGAAGCTAACTGGTTTGCAGCTAGTCAAGAAATTCCCCCCATTTCACGGAACCCGAAGGTTCATTACCGCACTCACAACCGTCCGCCACCTGTCCAATCCTGGGCCAGCCCAATCCAGTCCATATACACACATCCCACCTCCTGGAGATCCATCCTAATATTACCCACCCATCTACGCCTAGGTCTCCCCAGAGGTCTCCTTCCCCTCCGGTTTCCCCACCAAGACCCTATACACCCCCTCTCCTCACCCAAACGCGCCACATGCCCAGCCCATCCCATTCTTCTCGATTTTATCACCCGCACAATATTAGGTGAGGAGTACAAATCATTTAGCTCTTCGTTATGCAATCTCCTCCATAATAATAATAATAATAATAATAATAATATAAAATCATGACACAGGTGGCTGAATATCCATAGAAGCTGACAAGCAATCAGCGTTCTACGTAGGCTGCTAGAAGAAATAATATGGTAAACTACATGAGGCTAACATTACCGCTGCAGAAAGAAATTTGCCACTCCAATGCGTCTTCAACACACCGACACAAGAAACAGAAAGAGAATGACAAATTGCGAAATTTGAGGTTTCAACGCCGGTGTAGTCGAAAATTCAAGTCTTCTGGAATAAGACGCTGTGTAAGAATACAAGATTATTCCTTGACCGCAAAGAAAAGGCACCGCGTTACTTCGAAATGTCGGCACTACAAACCCGGCAACACAGTGACATCCCAGAAGACACGAGCATTCAAAAATAAACTGCTACTGGTGTAATTTTAACAGACATTATTCCACATCCTGTTACAGTTTTAGTACAATGTTCAACATCTTGGTCTCTGACGTGTAACACAAAATCATGCTAACATTCAACGTGTTTTTAGATAAAAAAAAAAAAAGGACAGTGGGTGAAGCACAGAACACGAGGCATCAGTATCATCTGACAATACAAACACGTCCATACATTGTATCATCTCCCACAATATCTAAGAACCCGGTAAATCCGGATACTCGTAATACCGTTTGGTTATTTAACTATACAACCTGACATTTCGAAGTTACACCTGCCGATTTTAATGAAACTGCACTTAAAATACACCTGCCATTCCAAGTTCGAAATTACATTTTTTTAAACTGCTTATGTAGTGTCACAGCATCTGTCAAAAGCCGAAGCCTTCCGAGGCATTACGTAACTATGACGACTTCCATGACGAGTGTTATTAGCCCCCACGACCAACCCCAAATTGAAGTGTTACACATTGCAGGCAATCCGCGATTTCTTATTCAGCATACTCCCACCTACCGTCTGCATTCTCAGACCGTCTCCTCCATCTGTAGTCACTGGGTGTGCATGTTGTGGTAATGAGAAAACTACTTAAGCTAGGTGAACACGAGTTTTATACTTTACCCCCCCCCCCAAAAAAAAAGCCACATAATATCTGTGCCAGAGTAAACAAGTTAGGATTTTGCATGTGTAAAAAACCTGTTTAGCTCACAAGGAAGGAAAGGCAATAACAGCGACCGAAATAAAGAAATACTGCGGTAACATTTTCATTACAGAAATACAATATCAGTACATATAACTAAACTCGAGAGTGTCCTAATGAGTCCTGATAAGCTTGGATCTTAGAACGAAGAGGCATTAAAAATAAAGAAATATTCTCTTTCGGTTTTGGTAACTATGCGAAACAAGGCCACTAGAATATACTTTCCACTCTAATTCTGCATTTTCCTCAATCTCGAGTTTCCATTACAAACTGTTGCCCATAACACACACAACGATAACTACGAGGCTCAACAACATTCGTGATTCAACACAACAAGAAATCAGCACACAGACAGACAGCAGGACAGCTATTGTACACCACCGTGTGTTGGCAAAAACTTATTGCTAATGACACATCACGAAACATACATTTTTCACAGTCTATAATCATACAAAAATGAGAACCGTCTGAGAATGGTATTACATCCTACAACCAAGTTGGTAGAGTCCTGCCGCTGACGACAGGAAGCTATGGATTATCACAACATAAGCAGTACCAACGGTGGAGTGGCGCAATGATTTACGACAGGATGACCAACACGTAACGCCCAACAGGTAAATCTATAGGTCAATAAGGAGACAGACACACGCAACATTCCGGCGGGCTTCCAAGCAGTCTTTCCTTGTGGGAAAAAGAAAGAGTACAGAGCATGACGCTGACCTTCACGTCGCGCCAAATAAAGAATTCAACGTAGCAGTTTGACAATTGCCACGTAACATATAGTACGCTGCTCTTTAACCTTTTGGCGCCGGAATTATTTTTTTAATTTCAGCACACCCTGTATATAAAATGTGAATAATACAGGAACCAAATACATTAGAATTATGAAACAAACTGCATTTTGAAGAGGAAAAAAACGGAGAGTATATACCACGTTTAAAATATTCAGTACCTATATTTGTTGAATAAATATATAAAATGCAACTTTAGAGGTTAGCGGTGCGGTACGACCACTATAGTTGACATTAGGCG
>Ga0131853_10019837_pt1 | contig 12233 bp, 13 predicted proteins | sample TergutLab28metaG_FD_92764 | JGI IMG/M metagenome (GOLD analysis project Ga0131853, IMG submission 92764) | Labiotermes labralis P1 segment gut microbial communities from Petit-Saut dam, French Guiana - Lab288 P1 (version 2) (version 2) | ecosystem: Host-associated > Arthropoda: Insects >...
CCCATTGTTGAGGCGGGTTCATTGCCTGTGGCTTTCGGTGATTTTGCACATTATTGGGTTGCAGACCGCATGGGGCGTACTGTGCAGAGATTAAATGAACTTTTTGCCGGAAACGGTCAGGTAGGCTTCATTGGAACACAGCGTGTAGACGGCAAGGTTATTCTTGCTGAAGGTATCCAGCTTTTGCAAATGGGCGGCACAACAACAGGGTAAGGGGCATGGATAAAATTGAACTCCTGCTTCCCAAGGTCAAAGCCAATCTGATTATACCGCATGATGAGGACAACGAGATAATAACTGATTGTATCCTCGCCGCAATCGATTATGCCGAAGGTTACCAGCATGTGGTTTATGGAGAAGATGATAAATTGCCTCCTGCAACCGTGCAGGGCGTTGTTATGTTAGCAAGCCATTTTTTCGAGAGCAGAGATGGAGCCACTGCGGGATTTTTTGCGGATAAATCCAATGCGGCGGCACAAGTTTGGCAAGCGGTTAATCGGCTGTTTTCCATGAACAAGAGGTGGTCGGTTTGAGTTTCGGCAAAATGAATCAATTTATAGACATCGTGGAAACGGTCCCGCAAAAAGACCCGGAAGGGTTTGTAGCCCAAACCGACAATATTTTGGCATCCGTCCGGGCGTATGCAGAACAACGGTACGGAAATAAAAGCTGGGCAAACCGGGCGGCATTTTCCACCGCAACCGTATTGTTCCGATTCCGTAAAATACCCAACGTGGAAGTGGACACCACACACGCCATTATATGGAACGATGCGAAATACCGCATAACAAGCATAGAAGATGTTCGCAATCGTGGAATGTATTGGGAAGCACTCGCGGAACGCATAGAACCAAGCAAGGGGTGATTTTGTGGCGAAAGTAACCATGATTATGCCGGACGAATTACTGGAGCGGTTTTCCAATTTGGCAGACCAAACCGACAGGATAATTAATTCATGTCTGGAAGCCGCCGGGAATGCGGCACTGCCCTATGTCCGTGACGGTTTGGAAGGTGCAATCGGCAAAAACACAAAACTTCCATCACGCGCCACCGGGGAATTGGTGGGTGCTTTGGGTGTTTCTCCCCCAAAAACAAACAGCCGAGGGGTACGAGATGTAAAAATCGGATTCAATGAACCCCGGCGGGATGGCAGACCCAACGCGCTGGTGGCAAATGTGTTGGAATACGGTAAAAGCGGTCAACCGCCTAAACCCTTTCTGAAATCCGCAAGAAATAAAGCGCGGCATTCGGTAGAAGCCGCAATCGAGGCACAGTTTGATGAGGAGGCTAAAAAATTGTGACAATTTTAGAAGAATTAAACACTTTGATAGCCAATATTCCCCTGCCCGTGGAAACGGGGGTGTTCGGCGGCGTACCACCGGATGAATACTGCGTCCTTACACCAATAACGGAGGATTTTTCATATTTTGCCGATAATCGCCCACAGGTTGATGTGCATGAAGTAAGAATTTCACTTTTTACCAAAGGGAATTATCTCCGGCGCAAAAAGCAGATTGTGGATGCGGTGCTGGCGGCAGATTTCACCATCACCGACCGCCGCTATTTGGCACATGAAGATGATACCGGGTTTTACAACGTGGCTGTAGATGTAGCGAAATATTATCCAGTAGAGGAGTGATTTTACATGGCAACAATCGGAATGGATAAATTGTTTTATGCAGAAATCACAGAAGATGCAGACGGCAACGAAACATATGGCGTACCAATCCAAATGGCAAAAGCCATAAGCGGCGATTTAACCGTGGAATTGGTGGAAGCAAACCTTTTTGCTGATGACGGATTGGCAATTGTTATCAAAGACTTTAAAAGCGGAACGCTGGTCATTGGTACAGACGATTTGAAAAAATCGGTAGTAATGGCATTAACAGGCGCAACCCTTGACGAAAACGGCGTATTGATAGCCGCATCGGAAGATATAGGAAAACCCGTAGCTATAGGATTCCGCGCACAAAAACCCGGCGGGTTATATCGTTATTTTTGGTTTTACCGTGTGCAATTCGGTTTTCCCGGCACAAAATTACAAACCAAAGGCGATTCAATTACTTTCCAAACGCCGTCTATTACGGGAACGGTACTCCGTAGGAATAAAGTGGATGGTCAAGGAAAACACCCATGGAAAGCGGAAGTTACAGAGGGGGATGAAGTACCGCAATCCATTTTTGAAAATTGGTACAGCGAAGTGTATGAACCCGAATTTACCAAAAGTGGAGGTAGTGAACAAATAGGCGGCGGCGATTCCGGCGATGGGGAACCCGGTGATGGGGAACCCGGCGGCAACGGCGAACCCGGACCCGGCGATGGCGAACCCACAGGTGGCGGCGATGACGGACCCGAAACAGAACCCGTAGACGAGGAGGCAAATAATGGATGACGATAGAAGCGCATGGGTAAAAATTGGCGGCGATGAATACGAAATGTTGCTGACCACAAGGGCAACACGGGAAATCGGTAAAAAATACGGTGGGCTGTCAAACCTTGGGGAAAAATTATTTTCCTCAGAAAATTTTGAAATGGCTTTGACAGAAATTATATGGCTTATTGTTTTGCTGGTGAACCAGCCAATTCTAATCCACAACTTGAAAAATAAGGATAATCCCAAGGAATTGCTGACCGAGGATGAAGTGGAAATCCTTACATCACCCGCTGAACTGGCAACATTTAGGGAAGCGATAACAGCGGCGATGCAAAAAGGCACAGGGAGAAATGTGCGTAGCGAACCAGAATCGGGAAACAGGTCAGCCGGGTAGATGATGTGGAAGTATTTACCCGGCTTTACTACTGCGGAACGGTACAAATGGGAATGACTGCCGACACATTTTGGAATATGTCAATTGGCTTATTTTTGGATTTGTGGGCTTGCCATCAACAATATAACCAGCGGGAAAAACCGCTAAAAGAACTAAGCATTGACGAAATAATACCAATATAGAAAGGGCTGGTTGATATGGCTGATTTTGGGCTACGCATAGGCATAGACGGTGAGAAGGATTTCAAGGCCGCATTAAACGAAATTAACCAGTCCTTCAAGGTATTGGGAAGCGAAATGCAGTTGGTAACGTCACAATTTGATAAAAATGACAAATCCGCGCAATCGTTAGCGTCCAGAAATACGGTGCTGAATAAAGAAATAGAAGCACAAAAAGATAAAATAACCATGCTTCGCTCCGCGCTGGAGAACGCTTCTGACAGCTTCGGTGAAAACGACAAGCGGACCCAAAACTGGCAGATTCAGTTAAACAAGGCGCAAGCGGAATTAAACGGCATGGAGCGGGAATTAAAAGGCAACGAAAAAGCGTTAGACGGCATGGGCGGCGCGTTAGACGATACCGGGAAAAACCTAAACGAAACGGAAAAAGACACAAAAGACCTTGGAACGGAAATGGATAGCACAGGGAAAAAATCCAGCACTTTCAAAGATATGCTGCTGGCAAATCTCGCCGCTGACGCAATAAAAGCCGGATTAAAAGCCATTGTGGATTCAGTAAAAGCGGTAGGCGCGGCAATAAAGGATTATGTTTCCGACAGCATGGGGATGGCGGCCGAAGCGACACAGGCACAAACGCTTTTATCACAAGTCATGCGGAACACCATGGACGCAAGCGATGACCAAGTGTCAAGCCTTTTAGACCTCGCGGCGGCACAAGAAAAAGTAGGTGTCGTTTCCAAAACTGCCCAAACAACGGCACTGGCGGAGTTAGCATCTTTTGTGGAACGCAAGCAATCGCTGGAAGATATGCTCCCGGTTATGAATGATTACATTGCTTACCAATACGGCGCGACCGCAAGCAGTGAACAGGCGCGAAATGTAGCAACCGCACTCGGCAAGGCAATAAACGGAAGCATTGACGGCTTGGCAAAACAAGGGTTTACCCTTACCCAAACCGAGCGGGAATGGTTCAAAACCGCAAACGAAATGGAACGGGTGGAATTTATCACCAATATGGTCAGCGAAAGCATGGCGGGGGTAAATGAAGCGTTGGCGCAGACGGATGCAGGAAAAATGGCAAACCTTAACACCGTACTCGACAATACAAAAATATCCGTGGGTACGCTTGCCAACGAAATGAAAGCACAAATATTGGGCGGTATGCTTCCATCAATATCCTCTTTATCTGAGGCGTTTGTGGGATTACTGCAAGGCGAAGATTCAGTGGAAGAATTATCTGCGGCCTTTGATAACGTGTTTACAGATATTGCAAATTCAATTGATACATTTTTGCCAACAGTTCTGGAAATGGGCGGGAAGCTGTTAACCGCAGTAGCAAACGGAATCGCCAATAACATAGATACTATAGTGGGAAGTGCTTCTTCGATAATAAACAGCATTTTAACCACTTTAAGTCAAAGTCTACCTTCGATTGTAATGGCGGCGGGTAAACTTTTATTGGGAATCGTCAGAGGGATAATTGACAATCTGCCCGAATTGGCAAATGCGGCGATGGAGATAATCGCCAGCCTTGCCAAAGATTTAGGCAACGAACTGCCGGAGTTGATACCAGCCGTTATTGATATGCTTTTAGCAGTAGTTGACGGAATAATTGATAATTTAGACCTTTTGCTGGAGGGCGCATTGGCATTAGTTGTCGGTTTAGCAGAGGGTGTAATTGGGGCAATTCCCAAAATAATAGAACGGCTGCCGGAACTCATCGGCGCGATTGTGGATTTTATTGTAAATAATGTTGAAACCGTTATAGATGCGGGCGTTACCCTTTTAACGTCACTGGTTGAAAATTTACCCGCAATAATAAGCGGCGTGATTGAAGCCGTACCCAAAATAGTAGATGGACTGGTAAATGTTTTCACCGACACGGAAAGCATGGGAAAAATTATCGACGCAGGCGTGAAACTTTTGGTTAGCTTGGTTGAAAACCTACCAACCATTATATGGGAGATATTAAAAGCAATACCATTGATAATATTTGGCATAACAGATGCGCTTGCTGACAATTGGGGCGCGATAAAAGAAGCTGGTGTGCAATTATTGACACAGCTATTTACAAAACTGGATGCGGTTGGCGATGCCATGCGAAACGCAGTAGAAAACATTGTAAACGGTATAAAAAACGAATTTGCCAAAGCATGGGACCGGATGAAAGAAGCGGGTTTGAATTTAATACAGGGGCTGTGGCAAGGAATATCCGATGCCGCCGGGTGGATTTGGAATCAGATTTCCGGCTTTATGGGCGGGATTGTAAGTAAATTAAAAGGGTTTTTTGGCATTTCTTCCCCCTCAACAGTTTTCGCCGGAATCGGCACTTCCATGGCAGAAGGGCTGGGTGTCGGTTTTATAGATGAGATGAAACAAGTGGAAAACGATATAAGGGATTCAATACCCAAAGATTTAGAACTTGACGCTGTCGTGCGCGGAAGTTTTTACCCAAAAGGCGCAGGGGCTGATTTAACAGGGGCGGCTGGAATAACAAATAATTTCAATATAGCGGAATTGGTAGTGCGGGAAGAATCTGACATTAACAGAATCGCCGGGGCGTTATTCCGCAAGCAGCAACAATCCATGCGCGGCGCGGGGGTGGTTTTCGCATGAAATACGGCATAGGGTTTAAATTCAATGACAAACACAGCAAGGAATTCCATGTTGTGGCGTTATCCGATGACAGAAGCCTTTTACCCGAAAAAAGAAGGAATGAATTTGTAATTCCGGGGCGGGATGGGGTTTTAGATTATGGAAACAACACCTATGAAAAAAGGATAATCACGGTAGATTTAACATTTGCTTCTTATAATTTGCCGGATTTAAGGGGGCTGGCAAGGGCGGCGGCGCATTGGCTGTCGGGAACAGGGCTATTAATTTTTGACGATGAACCCGACAAGGCGTACCGCGCCAAGGTTTACCAGCCACTGGCGATAACACAGCTAACAACCACAGGGGAAACCAGCGTCCCATTTGACTGTAACCCATTCGCGGAAAGTCCGTATTACAACCAGATAACGGAAACTTTCACGGATAATCCTCACGAAAATAAGGTACGAACAACGGGAACGCAAGACACACCGTGTTTGATTTATATAAAAAATATCGGCACGGCTGATATTTCACAAATAACTTTAACAAGAAAGGCTGATGGATAATGTCAAACGCTTCCAATTTTTTAGAAGATGCCGTATTAAACCATTTCTTCCGAAACAATGCAGTGGCGGCCCCGCCGCAGGTTTTCTTAGCATTGTACCGTACCGACCCTACGGATTTTGACACCGGGCAGGAAATATCCGGCGGCGGTTATATAAGGCAGCAAATAACATTCAACGCGCCGATTCCGCAAGGGAATATCAGCAGCATAACAAACAACGCAAACATCCAATTTCCGGAAGCGACCGCTGACTGGACAACAGGAAGTGAAACCGTAGGATTTTGGGGCATACGAACCGCGCTGACAGGCGGTAACCTTTTAGCATACGGTGAATTTAGAGATGAAGGCCGTCAAAATGACGGTAAATATGCCGTTACCAGATTCGACCAATTCACCGTCCCTGCCGGAAGAATAATAATCCAATTCAACAACCGCTCCAGCAATTGGCTTCGAAACGCTGTACTAAACCATTTTTTCCGAAACACGGCGATTACAGCGTCTTCACAGGTTTTTCTGGGATTATATATTTCGGACCCCACAAGTGAAGATATAGGGGTGGAAGTTTCGTACCCCGGATATGCGCGGCAAGTAATAACATTTGACGCGCCATCCCAGTCCGGCGGGGCGGCCGTGATAAGGAATTCCACAGTCCTTAATTTCCCGATTCCCGAAGTTAATGTAGGCTCCATTCCATTTTTCGGAATCAGAAGTGCGGCCACAGGCGGGAATTTGATGGCATTCGCTCCGTGGGCTGTAGCAAAAGAAATATTTGCCGGGATGCAATTTTCTGTTAGTGCCGGGAATTTAGAAGTTTCAATGCAATAAAAGGGGGTTCTGCCATGTTTAACCGACAACCTTTCAACAGGGGGAAATTTAATACAGATTCATCCGGTTTGGAAGTGGCGGCTGGTGTGGCAAACATGGCTTTAACAGGCACAGCGGCGGGTTTCCTTTCTATACAGGCATCAGCGTCAACTGCTGTATTAAATTTTGACATAAATGCGAAACCCACACGAAACCTACAACCACCGCCATCAATGGTAAGGCTTTCCCTAAACACCACCGGACAAAACAGGAAAAGGCTACTCGGAAACCCGGAAACCGCCAATCTCGACTTGGAAATAAAAGCCGATATGACACGCCGGATGTTTTTAGATATTTTAGCAAATTTAGTAATGGGAATTGACGGCACAGGCATTCGAAAAATTTCTGTAGATGCCCCGAACGCAAGGTTAATATTGGGTTTGACTGCAGCAGCCTCGCGGGTAATTAGAGCGGCTTCACCCGCCATTTCCATGGTTATTAATGCCAACGGCAGGGCAACCCGCTTACTGTTTGCGGATTCACCAAACACAAACCTTTCACTGGACGTTTATGGCATGGCAGAAATGTACGGCTACGCCGTTATAGACCTCGAAGGGCTTATTCTGCCAATTGGCGGGGATTTGGTAATCGACACAGGGGAAATGACGGTGACATTAAACGGGCAAGACGTAACCCGTTATGTTGGAAAAAACAGTGAATTCTTCAAACTGCGTCCGGGCGATAACGTCATTCTTTATGAAGATGGGGTACAAAACCGGAACATATCATATAACATTTTGTGGAAAGATTTATGGCTGTAATGGATGGCTGGTCGTTTCGCTTACGCGAAACTGCTCGCCCATGCATCCGGGGGGGTGGGTTTTATGGCGCAAAAAGACACAATTCAAGTTTATAACCAACAACAGCAAAGAGTGGCGTTTTTACAAAACGCTTCAAATATTGGATATGATTTGAGCATTAACAGTTTGTGGAATGCAAGTTTTTCCCTACCCGCTGATGACCCCAAAAACATCCACTGCCAACCTTTTAATTTCGTGGAAATTTACGACAACAAAAAGCGGGTAGAATTTTTTAGGATAATCGGTGAGGATTTAACAAGAAGCACCAATGCCACCATTTACTACGAATGTGAACACGTTCTGGCAACGCTGCTTGATGACGTTTTATTCCAGTACCATCAAGTAGGAAATATAGGTGTTTCCACCAGCCAAGTAATCCGCTATGTGATAGACCGCCAAACAACGCAAAACTGGCGGCTCGGACAGTGTGATTTTTCCCGGCAATTTGAATATAAATGGGAAAACGAAAACCTACTGTCGGCTTTGTTTTCCATAGCAAAACCCTTTAACGAACCCTATATCTGGGGATTCGATACAACTGCCTATCCGTGGGTTTTATCATTAAAACGATTAAGCAGCGAACCAAAATCGGAAATACGGTATGGCAAAAACATGGAACAAATAAGCAAAAACAAAGATTCCAAAAATTTGATTACCAGATTATATTGCCTCGGTTATGGCGAAGGGGATAACCAACTCGACATCCGGGCGGTAAATGGTGGGATTCCGTACCTTGACGCTCCAACCATTACCACATGGGGGTTAAGGGCTTCCATTTTAGCGGATAGACGCTTCGAAGATGCCGAAAGTTTGAAAGCATACGGCCAGCAAATACTGGAAGCGGCACAGGAACCGTTTATTTCCTATACGGTGGGGGCGGTAGACCTTTTCCGGCTGACCGGGCAAAGATATGACGAATTTGTTATCGGTGACACGGTACGGATAATAGATGACATGGACGGCATAAATGACAGTTTTCCCATTGTTGGGATTTCAAAGGGTGATATTACCGGAAATCCGGGCAACGTAAGAATTACCATTGCAAATAAACCCCGCGACCTTGCCGGAAGCATAACGGATTTACAAAACAGGGCATTAATAAACGATTTGTACGCGCAAGGCGCGACAAACCAAGTCATGGTAAGTTTTGCAGATAACGCCGATAAGGAAAATCCTGCATTGATGAAAATATATATACCCGAAAGCATGGTGCGGGTAAATTCATGTGTATTGAATTTCCAGTTTGAACCCTTCCGCGCCCACACGCGAGGGGTAGCAAGCACACAAAGCAACGTGCAGACCGCTTCCACAAGCACCACAAGTACCCATACATCAAGCGCGGAATCGCAGCAGACATTTACAACAACTTCCCAATCGGCGCAAACGCCGACTTCCAGCAGTACCCAGACGCAGTCCCAAGCGTCAAGCACAACAAACAGTGAAACACATTCGTCAAGCACACGGTTAGCGGAAACACCGACTTCGTCCTCGCAAGCGACACAATCGCCGTCAACCAGCACACAGAACCAGCAAAACACAACAAGCGCAAGCGGCGGCGGCGCGACAAGCGGCTCAAGCAGTATAACCACAACAAGCGTGGCAGCGGAAGTTATTAGCAGATGGCGGCTTTTTGGAGGGGGCGTACCCGATGCAATGAATAGTGCGGGAACACCCCCGCACATTCATATGTTTACAGCATCTCCCATTGTACCCGCGCATTCCCATGGGATGTCGCATACACACAGCGTCCCGGCGCATTCACATAATGTAACAATACCCGGACATAACCACTCGGTGACGATACCCGGCCACAACCATTCTGTGCCGATTCCAAGCCACAACCACACGGTAACGATTCCCGGTCATTCCCATGTGGTGCCGATACCCGGTCATTCCCATACGGTGAACATTCCCGGCCATTCCCATCAAGTGACTATTCCAAGCCATAGCCACACGGTGGAAATTAGAGGGCATACCCACAGCGTGACGATTCCGGCGCATAAGCACGATGTGGAATATGGGATTTTCAAAACGGGCGGCGCGGCGCGGGGGCGGCTTTTTGTAAACGGCAGATTCATCCAAGAAGTAGAACCGCATACAAATATAAATATTGCCAATGTTTTAGCGGATGGCAAGGGCATGATTCCAAGAGATACCTTCCATTCGGTGGAGATATATCCAACCGAAACAGCAAACAACCCGCAAGCCTTAACACGGATTGTGGCCAATATATTCCTTCAAATATTTACAAACAGCAGGGGGAGCGGTGATTTTTAATGATAGAAATGTATCCGGCAATGGTAAATTCTACACAAACAACTTTAACCGGGGCGGTAAGCGCGACAGACACAACGCTCCATGTTTTGGACCCGGCGCAAATCCCGGACGCTCCCAACCTTTTGGTTATTGGGGCAGATACAGCAAATGCCGAAACGGTAAAACTTACAGCGAAAACAGGAACCGTGCTGACGGTAGTGCGCGGCTTCCAAGGGGCGGCAAGGGCATGGGGTGCGGGTGTTTTGATAGCAAGGAATTTTACCGCATATGACCATGACGCATTTGTGGAAAACATGAAAGAAATTGGCACCGGGTTTATCGACCATAAAACCGCCGCGCTCCCACACGCAACAGGTGACGGAATGTTTAATTATGGGTTTCGTGTGGATGAAAACGGCATTTTAATTTTTATGTATGACGAAAAGGGGGCAGCCGCAGATGATGGAAATAAAAATAGCAGATAAACCCACTCTTGACGATGTGAAAACCAACACGGAACTCATAAAGGCATTACTTGACAACCTAAATATGGGTGGGAAATTTGGGTTTAACGTAGAAATTCCCAAAGCAGTAGACCGCTTGAATGTATTGCCAAACAGCCCAAACGCAGACAGTAAATCATCGGCGGTGGCAATTCGCGGTGAAATATACACCGTAGGAAGCGGTGTCGCACCATACAACCAAACAAGCAAGTACACACCCACAACGGAATTATGGAAAACATTAGCACCGTGTCCGTCCGGGGCAAGGAATTCCAAATCGGTGGAATTAAACGGCGAAATATACACCCTCGGCGGGGATGGCGTTATTGCCGATTCATACACAATCGACCCGGCCGGCCATGTGGTGATTCATTCCCAAAACTGCACATTATGCGGTGGGGAAGAAGATTCTGACATAAATTATAGTTTATACCCGGAAGCCACAGAAACATATACCGTTGATGATGGAAAAATTATCGAAACCAAAACGGAAGAAAAACTGACAGCAACGCGAAACCCATATTTAGATTGGGCGGCATTGGGTGAATATAATATCCATCTGCGGAAATATAATCCGCTTACCGACACATGGACCCCGCTGGCAGACAGCCCAACGGGAAGCCGCTGTGTGTCATTTTCTGCATTCAGAGGCAAACTTTACATTGTGGGCGATTCCGATTTTAACGTGCATGAATACGACCCGCTGACAAACGTATGGAGTACCGTGGGAAAAATCCCACCAGTTAACAGGGCAGTATGGGGTGCAGATTTAATTGGGAACAACGTATTTTTGACATATACCCCATTAAATACCGCTGTCGGCTCGGTTTACAGATTTAACCCTTCCGGGCAGTTATGGAAGTATATGGACGGCGTAGATTTTCCGATAACATTTACTTCCTCTGTCGTTCACAATAACGAATTATATATATTTGGCGCGGGCGGTTTGATTTTCGGATATAGGAAAACACTCAAGTATAACCCGGCAACGGAACAATGGACGGAACTGGCAGACAGACCAATCAGTGCCGAGGATTCGACCGCTGCCATTTTTGACGGCAATATTTACGTTTTTGGAGGGCAATTATCACCATTTACGCAAGTAACAAAATATTCCCCTGCGGCTGATACATGGGAAATGCTGACAGCCGCGCCTTTTGCGCTTCGATATACATCGGCGGCGGTAATTGGCTCGGAAATATTTGTTGTGGGAATTTGGGGTGCGTTTGGCAAATACATCCCGGAAACAGACACATGGGAAACGCTGACAGGTGCGCCTACGGATTTAAGCCATACATCGGCAATCACATACAACGGTGAAATGTATGTATTTGGCAGGGGCGGAGAACCCGTTAATTCGGTGCGGAAATATAACCCGGCAACAAATGAATGGCTGGATTTGGCAGGCAGCCCAAATGACATTTACAGGGCGAAAGCGGTAAGGATTGGCACGGATGTTTTTGTTATTGGAGGCTCAAGGGAAGGTTTCAGAAATCTGGTAAGGCGGTACAGCTTAACTGACAATAGCTGGACGATGATGCGGAATATACCCGAATTAACCCAGTTTTTACAAGGGGTGTCGGAAACAAAAGGCAACGAAAAGGAATAACAGATTCATATGAAAAATGCCCCCAGTGCGGCAAACGGCTGGAACAGATACCCAAACGCAAACCCAAACGCTTCTGCACCGAGGAATGCAGAAG
>Ga0131853_10019838_pt1 | contig 12232 bp, 8 predicted proteins | sample TergutLab28metaG_FD_92764 | JGI IMG/M metagenome (GOLD analysis project Ga0131853, IMG submission 92764) | Labiotermes labralis P1 segment gut microbial communities from Petit-Saut dam, French Guiana - Lab288 P1 (version 2) (version 2) | ecosystem: Host-associated > Arthropoda: Insects >...
AAATCATATCTGCATACTCTTCAAATGAAAATGTAAATGGCATCGTGAACGTAACAGATGCACCGAGATGAGAACTGTTCTGAACACCAGTAGCCGGCACACTGTAGCCGTCGCCGGCCATACAAATCCACCCCGCCTTTCCCCGCACGCCTTAGGTACCACCCAAGTGTCGAGATAACGGGAACGCCTTGTCTGTAGCTGGCTAAAAATAGCGACCTGCCAGCTGATAGACGCGGTTCACACGAGGGCGTGTACGGGGATTAAAAAACGGTCATAACTCCGTAACCGTCCAAAATCGGACACATATTTATATGAACTTTTTTGATCACAAAGACCTAGGAAATCACCTCCTGCAGTTATGCCCGAAAGTCGTGAAACACCCTGTATGTGTGTGTTTATGTATGTATGTATGTGTCCGTATGTATGTATGTGTGTATGTATGTATGTATGTATGTATTTATGTGTGTATGTATGTATGTATGTGTGTGTATGTATGTATGTATGTATGTATGTATGTATGTGTGTGTATGTATGTGGTATGTATGTATATATGTATTGTATGTATGTATGTGTGTATGTATGTGTGTATATATGTAGGTGTATGTATATATGTATGTGTGTGTATTATGTATTCCTTATATTTAATACCCATTGGCCTCTCCTGGTCCAGACGTCAGGTAGAACGGAAGGGTACGCCGATACACTGTACCGTTCCGCTAGACCTAACCTCCCGAACAGGATACGCCACTGTCAATACTGTGTACAGCCAATGATTTTCCTTTTTTCTTGGTTACTTAAAAAGAAGAATTTAACGAAAGTTGTAATCACGTGGAAGGGTTAGTCCCTCTGGATGTCTTCAGGATATTTCTACATGGAACTGTGCATTGTGCACCGAACGCAGTTCTAAAGATGGAACTGCCTTCTTTACGGTGAACATGCGAGTGCTAAAAGTTAACGTCTGTGTCATTTTGTGCAAGGTTACTTTGCTATGAATGAAGTCGACGAATGTTGGCAGTTCGAAACGGGTGGCAAGCAGTATCCGGATGAATGTGTACTTGTGAAGTTCGTCTACCTCCCTAAGCGTAACGGATCAGACAACCATGTCTACAGAGGTAAGTGTACTGTCGTAGCGTCCTGCTTGTCAATTATGTGGTCTCCGAAGGACACAGCACAACTCACAGCTTGCTTACTTAAGTGTGCGTCTCTGAGGTGGTAATGGTACGAAAATCTGATTCGTGCAGTGTAACGAAGAGCTTTAAATATCGACCTTGTTTAGACAAGTTCATTTACAGCAACAATATAGTGGGTTGTCGGTGAAGAACTGGTTGTTTTCAGTGCCTGAATCACGGAACGACTCTGACCGGGAGGGCATAGGTAGGTCCGCTGTCACAAACATGTCTGTTGCTAGGAAGTGTGTCATCCCCGTTGTGTGTGTGAAACTAGGAAAGGTATGTAGTCAAAAGCAACTTAATCACTGAGGTGTATTTAATGACTATGCGATGCAAACAACTACATGTTTCGGCCTTTATTAGCCATCATCAGGTTGTCTAGGGAACTTAAGGGCTAGCTATATGCATACGCGCGCGCGTGGTTTAGAGATCTCTACATACGCATATCTTGACAAACCGAATCAAAACAGGAGTCAAATAAACCACTATGCCAAGACCAAGCCGCTCGGACCACAAACTCCCCCCCCCCGCACAACGCAGCACATTCAAGGAGAAGGTCAGAGAACAAGCCTCCGCACGACTACAACGCCATACCTGCCGAGAACACCCCCCTCCCACAAATAGCGTTATTGTCTGGTTTATATTCGTGTATTTTGTACTAATATCTGTATCTGTCCTGCTTCATAGTGTTTTATTTGACTCCTGTTTTGGTTCGGTTTGTCATGCTATGCGTATGTAGAGATCTCTACACCACGCGCGCGCGCATGCATATAGCGAGCCCTTAAATTCCCTAGACAACTTGATGATGGCCAATACAGGCCGAAACATGTAGTTGTTTCCATCTCATAGTCATTAAATACACCTCAGTGATTAAGTTGTGTTTGATTACGTACCTTTTCCTAATGTCTGTTGCTGCATGACCTAGTTTTTTGACAAATACTTTGTCATTGACGAGTCTTGTTTAATAACGATCCAAAACCTCGCATTGTCTAACCAGATAGGTTATAGCAGAAAGTAATGTTGTTCCACATGCGATAGACACAACTGCACCTCAGCCCAACGTATTTTTAGCTTATGTAATATAAAAAACAAAGTGCACACTTTTCAAATTAAGGTTTTAATTCAATTTTTTGTGTCTTCTACGTGTCACGAACATCTTGTATTCGTCATCAGGAAGACCGTTTGTATGTACAGTGTTTTATGTTATGTTTTTCATGCTGAAATTAAAATTAGCCTAACTTCAGCACCGTACCCCCTTATTACTTAAATTTAATGGTGTCAGCGTAACGATTTCTAGCGTATTTTTCCAATGACGACCTAGTAACTGACTGCGTGCGTTTTCCCAGGCGTTGTTCCATTGAATTTTCCTGCTGAATTCGTGTCATTTTGTTTGTGTTGCCGACAGAAGCTGTGACTGTCGTTGTGCCAGCTGCAGCCGACATTTTGTGGGAAATCCCTAGGGCAGAAATGTAGCTGACTGAGGCCCGGTGATGGGGCTGACCAAGTCACCATGCTAGAATTCCGTGAGCTACCTGCCAAGACATGGAGCCCGACTGACTGTCTGTCTGTTGTGCTGTGTGCTCCTGTTACACACCAAACGGTAGTTCACTGCATGAAATGTAAAGCGGCAATATGAGGCAATTTCTCAGCTGTCTGCGTCACATTTCTGAGCCGTTTATACCCTCCCTGTCAGGCATATTGTTGCCATTAGTAAAGTGTGCGTGGCTACCGGTATGAACCAGTAAACGGTTTGGTACTTCATATTGTCCGTAGAGGCGACACGGACACAGTGCTGAATGCGAGCTGTGAACATGCAACCCTGCCGTGATGCAGTCACTTCCCGACTTAGGCAGTAGTCAGTCACGGTGACAATACAGTCTGCTCCAGTCGCAATGTGTACAGACAGGCGAGGCCAGCAGAAGTCGAGACTCAGACACCCTGTAACGTGATTGGCCGCCGCCAGTGTTGTCGCCCAGTAGTATTCTTCCGCCTCCTACGTCTCACTGCTCTTGCGTTGCGAAATATGAACATTTGTCGCGTTTTCAAATTTTGCTGTTTTATTTTCTATACTTTTTTCAAAAAAATTGTGTCTGTCTGACAGCGCGTTTTGTAATCGCGGAAGCCGGTTTGTGTGTGTGTTTTTATTTTGATTGATATTAACAGCACGACCATTACATAGTAATACTGCATGCTTTACATAACTTGAGTTTTAGTTTTAAAATAACTTTCACATTTAATAAAAACAAACTATAGTGGAGATTCATTATAACGTCGATAACAATATTTTTGACGTCTAGTCTTATAATTAACAATATTTACATACATTCTCTGAGATCTCTCTGTCTGTCTGTCTGTCTACCTATCTATCTTTTATAGTAAGCGTCATTACAAATATGTAAAGCCTATAGATTTAACAAATTTACAAAAATTAGTAAATAATTATTGACGAGCGTTTCATTCGTCGTAGGCCAATTGCCACCAGTGTTTTTTATTTGTTTTATCATTTAATTCCTTCGGTTACGCAATTTCTTACACTGAAATATTAATTGGTCTGTAATTCTCCTTCATCAGACGGGCGCATCGGATTATCTGTTAGTCCAAATCTATGAAAGTATTATCTTATTTTCCCATGTCCTGTTAGCATTGTTGTAAACTCTTGGAATACTGGAATTTTTTGTAGTAGTCTATTCCTCACTGACGGGAAAAAGCTCTGGTCGCTGCTCCCTTCCCCGTATTCGTCCACTGCCGTTGCCACATATGAAGACCATTTTCTTTCTCTCGAGTTATAATGCGCCAGTGCAATAATTTTGTTTCTAATAAGTTCTATCAAACGGTTCCGTTTAAATCTGTTTTGCAATAAATCCCAAGTTATCTTGCTGTCAGTGTGTATTGCAACGCGTTTATCATTATCCTGTTCATCCTGTAGTTCTAATTTTTTTAATACCTTTAGAATTGCAGTTTGCTCTGCTTGATTATTGGAGCAGCGTCCATATAGTTTAAACTTCAGTTGGTTTACCAACTTGCTATTTACAAATATAATCCCTGCTGTCCCATCGCTGTCTCCAATTTTACTGCCGTCTGTATACACTTCAGCTGTATACATATTACCATTCTCCACTTCCTGAACTATCGCTAGTTCAGCAGGATGTCGCCAGCATCTTACTTCCAACGGTGCATCATATTCTAAATTATTAATTTTTGTTGGCATATAAGTTTGTATCTTTTGTTCTATAGTTATTTGTATGGGTCGTACTCCTGCTATCACGCAAGAGGCATCGTATGAGACAGTCCGGTATGCTTAACTATTTTAATGTTTATAAGTCTTTGTATTCTTTTATAGTTTGCAAGGTTCTTGTTTTTCCATATAGCTTCCACCCATATGGGTGCTCCGTACGTTGGAATTGGGACTATCGCTCCCTCATAAATTGTCTTGAAAGCTTAATGTCCTAAACCCCATTGTAACTTTGCTGTTCTAGCCAACATGTTGATAAGAGTAATTAATTTTGCCACAGTATTGTCAATATGTGCATTAAAATTAAATTTGCTGTCTTGGTATATTCCTAAATATTTCATTTCTTCATTATTTCCAGTCTTTTGTAATTCAAGTAAATATTAACTTCCCTGTCGTCGTTTCTTTTCCTTGATATAAATGAAACATTAAATTTTTTGTCTTTAAATTCTGTTTTATTGTCAGTAGCCCATCTCTCAATTTTCTTTAAATCCTGATTCGCATAATTTTCTGTTTCTATTTTACATGCTCCTCTTGTTAAAACAATTAAATCATCCACAAAGGCTATCGCTTTATTTCGGCTATTAAATTTAGAAGTGAATTGTACATAACATTCCAAAAGCCTGGGCCACAACAAGCCCCTATGGACATTTCTTCTGGACTGCTTTTTCCGTCTTACAATTATTTATTGATAATGTTGCTTTCCTGTTGCTAAAGTAACTTTCTGATAAATTGTATAGATTCTTGGGACATTTAAGTTCTCTTAACTGCTTCAAGATGCTGGGCCACCAGGCTGCATCAAATGTCCCTTTAACGTCAAGACTGACTATAACTGTGCATTGTTTGAATCTTAAACTTTCTTCTATAAATTTTTTAACTTCCATTGCTGCTCTCTGGGCGGCGGGTCCATACTGGTTGTCGTTGAACAAATCGTTGGAATATATGTGAAATAGTATTCTGTCGATCATCAATCTTTCCAACAGTTTACCCCAAATATTAATTAGACTTATTTGTCGATACTTCGATGCGTCTTTACGTTCATCTTTTCCTGGTTTAATAATAGGAATTATAATCGTGTGTGTGTGTGTTTGCGCGCGCGCCAAGTCACCACTGACATCATTCTCTCCGTCATCAGAGACACTGTGCTGTATCAAATGATCAGTTTCAGAACTGTGTAGCTGTCAACAGACCACAGTTCTGGATAACTGCTGTAACCGTAACAGTTCAGCGTTTCCTCAGATTCTCGTTCATCCTTTCACAGCAAGGCCTGTACTATACACTGACTTACGTTTAGAAGTTATTCTAAACCTTCCAACAAAATATGTCAGTTTGTATATTTGTTTTTTCTGTCTCTAAAAGCAATTTAATGAAATGTGTTCTTTGTGTTGCAGAAGGTAGCCACTGCACATATCTGTCCAAAGGCACTGCTTACTCTATGCAGCATTACAATGAAGCCAAGTAAGTTTCAGTACAAAGCAAGACAACACTGTGACCACAAACAATTGTCTAAACTTATAGTCCTGCTTCACTTGGACTCTACTAGCATTTTCGACACTAATTGTCATTAACTGCGTTGCATTGCAAATTTTCAGTCTAGTTAACCGAAGACAAAGTATCTGATGTCGTTCAGATGTCTGGACACTTGAATTTCGTTCACTCTGAACAGGCTGAAGTTGCTGAATTCTGTATTAATTGCTGTGACATTCCACGCAGATCCTCGTCTGCTGATTGATGCAGAATTGTATTATTACGCAGGTATGGGACCTTTTAACCCCAGCGCTTGGGACTTGGTGATTTTCTGGATGTGGTGTTTGTCCGTAATCGTGCCCGAATTCTACTACAGCACATCTAGAATTTATAAAGAAATTAGTAACTGCTCTGCCTTTAAAATCACGTTGTGTTCGATTTGTTACACTACACCACCTGAGCTGACACCGTCAAAACATCGTGAAAGCAATGGGCTGGCTTTCATCTAATTTGAAATTAATTTGTTCCCAATAAGACAGTTGTAAGAGCGGTCCATGCGCTGGGACGCGTTATGAAAGGCGCCACACTTGTAGAGAAAGATGGACTGAGCGTTTGCCAGTCGTAAGCACAGCTCACTAGATAATTAAACTTTGAATGAATAAAAGGAACCTGGCCTTATGCAAGAAGGGCAGGACAAATAGGCTGTTAGCTGAGAAGTGCAGAACAGGAAGATTAAATGGAAACGGAAATGATGGGAAGGTCTTTAGGATAAGCTGTGCAGTGCAGCCGGCTGAAAGCCTGCATGATGTCACAGAACTGCCTGCAGTCTCTGGAATACAGCAGTAGTTCGGTACAAGCGTCTGGACTGCTGGCCACTGGGTAGGCGAGTCTTCCTCTTCAGTGTCCAAGAGCTGTCGCAAGCCGCCTGTGAGGTGTTCATAGTGGTGGTCATCTGGGCTGTGACAGTGTGTCGTTTGGTGAGTACTGACCAATGTTTTGAAGGAACCTAGTGCCTTCATGCAGCAAGCCAAGTTACCCTAACCCTGAAGATGAAGGCACTACAGCACGCCGAAACGTCAGGAACGACACAACCAACCACACGGTATCACATCCTCGCGTCCTCATTCATCCATATAGAGATGTGGCTCCATGTGTGATCATTAGTGATTGGTGTGGAGGTCGGTAATGACACAAATTGTGTTACAAGGGGAGCAGCAGTTCAGTGCAACAAGTTGGAGTGTTTGTGATAAAAATGAAAGGAAATTAGAATGAGTTACACATGATGGGGGGTGGGGAATGTGAAAGCAGCAAAAAGTGCTTTGTTCCATCAGACATTGTATGTGAATATCCTCTTAATTTAAGTGACAATAATTGAGTCATTTACTGAGTCAAGGGTACCATGCTTAAGGACAGCACAGTACCATGCTTATGGTCAGAAGAGTACCATGCTTACAGACAGCACAGTACAATGCTTACAAACAGAACAGTATCATGCGTACGGACAGCACAGTACCATGCTTACGGGCAGCACAGTACCATGCTTACGGGCAGCACAGTACCATGCTTACGGACAGCACTGTACCATGCTTACGGACAGCACTGTACCATGCTTATGGACAGCACAGTACCATGCTTATGGACAGCACAGTACCATGCTCTACAGACAATACAGTACCATGCTTACGGACAGCACAGTACCATGCTTACGGACAGCAGAGTACCATGCTTACGGACAGCACAGTACCATGCTCTACAGACAATACAGTACCATGCTTACGGACAGCACAGTACCATGCTTACGGACAGCACTGTACCATGCTTTACAGCAGAGTACCATGCTCTACAGACAGCACAGTACCATGCTTACGGACAGCACTGTACCATGCTCTACAGACAGCACTGTACCATGCTCAACAGACAGCACAGTACCATGCTTACAGACAGCACAGTACCATGCTTACGGACAGCAGAGTACCATGCTTACAGACAGCACAGTACCATGCTTATGGACAGCACAGTACCATGCTTACGGACAGCAATGTACCATGCTTACGGATAGCAATGTACAATGCTTATGGACAGCACAGTAACATGCTTTACAGACAGCACAGTACCATGCTTATGGACAGCACTGTACCATGCTCTACAGACAGCACAGGTCCATGCTTATCGACAGCACAGTACCATGCTCTACAGACAGCACAGTACCATGCTTACGACAGCACAGTCTCCATCTCATTACAGTGTAGGACGATGTAGGCTTGTAATCCTCACCACACATTTTCACTTGATCAAATGGTACAGGATGAGAAGGGCAGGACAGGGCATTTGGCAACTGAGGGGGAGTATTGTGGTGGTGAAACCTGAAGGAAAGGCAGCACATGGAAGTTTACAACGTGGAAAGGAATAGTATATTAAACCGGATCTTCAAGAAATGCGATGAAAGAGTGTGGATTGGATTAATCTGGCACAGGATGGATGCAAATGATGAGCTGTTCTGAACATCGTAATTAAAATTTTGTTTCATAAAATGTGGGGTATTTCTTGACTAGGAATGGAATTGGTAGTTTGTGAAGAATGACTGTCTTCCACTGAGCAACCCTTAGACATTTATGGGTTGAGAATGGACATGCAGAACCCAATTTGAATTTAGGTTGTGGAGGTTGTGTTGAACACAGGCTACTTATATTCACATGGCCTAGCTAGGGTCCTAACATGGTTAGAATGTCCGGCCATGCAGGAACTGTTACTTACTGTTCCATACATCATGGCAGGAAATTCATTAAATAACCATCTAGAAAAATATGGCAAAATGTTTTAAAATCCTACTAAATACTCTTATGGTACATGTTTTAGTGCACAGTGACACAACACATGGACAGTGTAAAATATGAACATTGCAAAATGTTTGCAATAGTGGTTTGAGACACATGACAATATGTGATAATATCTTTTGTGTCAGCTATCCTCTGTTATTTCCTGTTGGCTGGCTTCTACATTGACATAGCCCACTCATCCATCCACCTAAACATGCAGTGTAATAGCAGTGGGATGTGATAACAGTTGTGAGATAAAGTAAGCCCCCTGTATAAGGATATATTTGGAACCATACCTGTGGAGTTGGCACACAGCCGTTTGTCATGGTTACAGTAAATCTAAGAGAATAAGACTGATGTGTCAGAAATGTGAGCTGTGTGCAGGCTGGAGTGATGTTTGAAGACCCAATAAGAATGCAGTGCTAATCAGAATAGAAAACGTGCTGTGGCAATACAGCCTAAGTTCAGAAGGTGAGCTGCCTGACATGGCCACCACTTGCAAGCATATGTGAGGGTTCTGAGTGATGTAGAGAAGTACGTACTGTGTATTGCCTGGCAATGGAGAGAGAGACTTTTCTTGGCAAAAATAATGTTGTTATGTAGAGAAATGGAGTTCAGTTTTGTGTCTGCTTTTGGAATGCATTAGTGTTGATGACATATACTGGTGGCAGAGAGAAGATTTATGTTTGAGATTTTAAATGGAAAATCTGGTAAAAATGGGTGCCGTGTGATACCCAAAATGCTAAGAATTGGGGATTTGTAGTAGTGCTGGGTGTAATGTGAAATGCATTTTGGACTGGACTGAAGGTGATGTGGGGTGGAGGCATTTGTAATGATTGTTACAAATTTTCCAATTTTATAAAAGCAGGAAAACCCTTTACCTATGTGCATGTAGATGAACCAGTTCAACATTTCACAAATGTCACACCAGCCACGTGCAGACACTTAGGTAAAAATTTGTCGATTTCAGCACATTACCAGATCTGCAGTATGCAGTGTGTGCTTCTAACCCAAGCTGATGTCTTGATGCTTGCTTTGCCTACAGCTGTATACATTTCATGTCAATATTTTTGTGTTTTTATAGCCTTCATTCAACTTCCCCCCCCCCTGCCCCCTCACCTGTAGATTCTGAAGGAGATTACTGTAGTGTGCAGTCAGTCTCATGCGTTGGTTTCATCTGCCAACACATCCAGTGTGTACCTAAATTTCCCATAAATTTCAACAGAACAGGATACAAACAGCACGATTTTTAATAAACACTTAGAAGAGAAGTTGTGAGCTTGGTACAGCTAATCAAGTCAGCATGTAGAACAGTCTTTGGGATGGACGGTCCGGTGTTTGAACCCCATTGGGGACGAAATTTTTGGGAACCATCCATTCTGGTCCCAGGGCCCACCCATCCTGCTGTACAATGTCTACAAAGTGTCTTCCTGGGGGTAAAGCTGCAAGGTCATGATGCTGACTTCCAGCTCCAAGGTGGAGTAGGGGTGGAGCTACACATATGCATCTCCTGTGTTCCCACTTGGCATGTGACAGGCAACTGGTACAGCTGTGCAAGCAGTAACCTACATGTAGACCTATATGTAACTAATGTGGCATATATTGTACTTTCACAACTGATCTCAGGACTGTGTTTGATATTTCAGTGCCAATGTTAAAGACTGTGAATTCTTTGTAACATTTTGTACATTTTTTTACAAATAGCCTGATGATGGCATCATTACTACTAATGTTAATAGCACCAAATTTTTAGGTTTAATCATCGACAGCACATTATCATGGAGTGATCAGATTTTAGCATTAACTTCAAAACTAAACAAAGCTTGTTATGCCATATGGGCAGTCAAATCTTGTGTGTTTCTTGATGTACTAAGAACAATATACTTTTCTTATGTACATTCAGTCATCTCATATATTTTTGGGGGTAATTCTCATTTTAGTACAAACATTTTTAAAATTCAAAAAAGGATAATAAGAATTATTGCAAACATAGGTAGACGTGATTCGTGTTGTCAGTCATTTAAACAGTTACAAATATTGCCACTCCCTTCTCAATATATATTTTCACTACTTGTTTTTGTTAACAAGAATAGTGAATTATTTATGTCTAACTCTGAGGTTCATGACATTAACACACGGTATAACAAAAATTTACATTTGCCCTCTACAAATTTAACATCGGTATAAAAAGGAGTTCTGTATTCTGGAAGAAAAATTTTTAATCGCTTACCATTGAGTATTATAGCTCATTCAAATGATGTTAAACGTTTGAAAACTACACTTAAGAGTTACCTAATTAAGCACTCTTTTTATAGTTTAGATGAATATTATCAATACCAATAATTATAGTTCTTAGTAAATTTATTTGTCTTGTTTATTATCTCTTATATTTTATTACTTCAAGTATATTTCAATAACTATAAGATATTATGTAACATAAATTGGTCATACTTTTGTATTTTGATTAACTTGTAAGTTGTTGTTGTGACAAATGCTTTGCATACGCATAGTAATGTATTACTATGACTACCTCCATATCTGTAAAAATTTAACGGAAGGCAAATAAATTGATTGATTGATTGATTGATTATAAAGCTGAAGTATGTAGCTATGTTGTAAAACAAAGCAATTTCATAAAACTTTAGTGAATATGGGAATGACGCTGTATAGCAGCAGGGTGCCCATTGATATGTACTGGTTCAACTACTTAAAATGTTTTATTGCTGTTTCTTATTACATTGGTGTGGTGAATGTATGTATGTATATATATATTTGTGTGGTGTGTGTGTGTTGTGTGTGTGCGTGCGCGTGCGCGTGTGTGTCCTTTTGGTAGCAGATAAACTTTAGTGAAACTGACCTGTAAACTGTCACATGTGTGACAAAATGGATGAGAGATTAAACTAGACTGAACTGCACCAAATTATTTTGATTTTGTTTATCCATGCAACATATTGTACTTGATTTAGTAAAAATATGTTTTTCTGTTCAAGTAGTTGTTTTTTTAATAAAATAAATCAAATTAATTTGGTTTATCATTTAAAAGGTATGTTGGACTGACTTAGAATTTTTTTGATCATGTTGTCTAAATGTAACAGGATAACATCCTATACCAAGAACTTGTTAATTACTTCAAAATATGGAAATTGAGTATAATTATGTTCACTGTTCTTTTTTCAGTGAGACAGTCAAAGTAACGTTTACTTTTAAAAATCCGCATGAAATTCAACAACTGCATTTAATGCTTGTGAGTGGGGAATGTGAAGTCAACTGCAATGGAAGTCAAAACATATGTAACGTGTCTGAAGAGGAACGGAATATGACAAATGTAAGCATATCAGAACAAGGAGAAAGTATGTAGTCAAACACAACTTAATCACTGAGGTGTATTTAATGACTGTGATGGAAACAACTACATGTTTCGACCTGTATTGGCCATCATCAGGTTGTCTAGGGAACTTAAGGGCTAGCTATATGCATGCGCGCGCGCATGGTGTAGAGATCTCTACATACGCATAGTTTGACAAACCGAATCAAAACAGGGGTCAGATAAA
>Ga0131853_10019839_pt1 | contig 12232 bp, 12 predicted proteins | sample TergutLab28metaG_FD_92764 | JGI IMG/M metagenome (GOLD analysis project Ga0131853, IMG submission 92764) | Labiotermes labralis P1 segment gut microbial communities from Petit-Saut dam, French Guiana - Lab288 P1 (version 2) (version 2) | ecosystem: Host-associated > Arthropoda: Insects >...
TGGCTAAATATGTACTAGGTCTCATTAGCATATGGTCTACTATTAGCACTAAGCCTTATATTACCATAAAAAAAATAATTTTTCTCAGATGTAAGATTAGTGATTCTAACAATGGTGTTGCTACGGACTCAAGTTGAGCAAGTGGTTCCCCAGGATTATAAAGAATTGTGGTGCCTTCATCTTCAGAGTCAAGTAGCTCTTAGACTGTTTGGTTCTAAACTCATACATTATTATGTAATAATACACATTTCTGTCACATCAATATGAGTCCCTTACCAACTGACGTCCATATTCAAAGCAAATTCCTGCCAAACATTTAGTTTTCTTTTAGCTGTTGTGTTTCTCATTTGTTTTACTAAACAAATTTTGAATGCTTGGATTCACACTGTCACTATGCAAAGTGAGAATCCAGCTTATCAATTTCTCTAATGCATCTACCGTACATTTCCCATTACTACAAACAGATGCACTGTATGTATCTGTAAGTGGAAGCATGCCAAATCAAAACTGAGCGGCAGAATTACAAACTGGCATAATGACATTATAAAATGGACATCTGTGACCTAACAACAAAGAAGTGGCAGAGTCAGATCATGTCAGCAGCCAAGACACAAAAAAACTTCTATAACAATGATTGTGGCCTTCTGGGATGTGATAACATAAAGTATTTGTAGGTAAGTCCCTCAAAAAGGTTGGTAGCCACATACAACATGCTAGATAATGTACATATGTTCCATTGTTGTGCATTCATATTGTCACTGCTGCCATGGAAACAAAACAATATCTTTCCTCCTTATTGTTGTTGGCACATATGTAGTTGTGAACAATATGAACTGTTCAGTGTTACCATGGAAATTCAACAGTGGGTTCACTTTGAATTGTTGTGAAGCTACAAAATATTTTGCACTGCTGTTATCAATAATAAGTATTCAATATTATGAGTGCGTGTCTGCATTCTTACCTTAGTTATCTGGCATGCAAATCACAAATTTTCTGCACCATATTATGCATAGTCATCTGTGGCCTGTCTGCTTATACCACATTTTTTAACATCATCTCATAAGTGGCATGATTTTTGGAAAAAATTTTTGAATATCAAAAGCATGTTTTGATCTTCCCTACAACTTTGGTCTGAAACATTTCTCATTCTACAAAGAATTTATCCACATATTACAATTTTGCATAAGCCCCCAAGTAAAGTTCCCAGATTTTTTAAAAATCCTCTAAAATCAAACTTCATGAAAATCCATCGAGTGGGAGTCAAGTTGCTCCACACAGACAGATGGACAGACAGACATGATGAAGCTAATAGTTGATTTTCACATTTTGCAAACATGCCTAAAAATGACATAGTCTCACTTCTCTTTAGCACCCAGTGAGTGTGAATAAGCAGATACCACCGTCAATATAATGCAATGCACACTCTAACTTCTTATGGAAGAATTTAAGCTGAACATTAACATCAGATGTTACCTGTAGTTTACGATTTTCATCCACTATGTCTGTGTATTTCTTACACATAGCAGCCAACTTCTCTTCTGTTGTTTCTAGACTATTCAAAGCCTTCAAAACTTGTTCAACACTTTTATCATCCTTCTTCCTAATTTTTTCTTCCTTCACGGGATTTTTGACTGCTGAATCAGGCTGTTGTTTCCCTTGCTGAAATGGTAACATACTCTATTTTATTACAAACATTAAATTACGTGCAATGTATCCCAGCGAAAGACCTCACAGGAGATTTGAGGTTCTTACACTGGCGTTTATGAAGACTCAAGTCTTCTAGGGCGTTATGCTGTATCAAGTGGCTAACACTACCAACATTTTGGAAGAGTGTGCTGCTTTCACATTCCATTCTAAAAATCTTGACCTAGACTAGAACCTTAAGGTGGAGACAGCCCATTCCTCCAAAATTTTTTGTAGCATGTATGGGGAAAAGGAGAGGTGCATACAGGGTTTTTTGTGGGGAAACCTGTGGAAAGAGAGCACTTGGAAGACCCAGGTGCAGATGGGAGGATAACATTAAAAAATAGATATTCAGGAAGTGGGATGGGGGGAAGGCATGGACTGGATTGATCTGGTTCAGAATAAGGACGGGTGGCAGGCTCTTGCGAATGTGGTAATGAACCCTCAAGTCCCATAAAATGCTGGGAATTCCTTGACTAGCTGAAAACTATTTAACTTCTCAAGAAGCACTCTGCTCCATGGAGTAAGTAAGTAAATATTTACATAGTTGAATAAAGAGAGACCAACTTGATGTCACTTGCTTTTTTATTTCATTATTTAATGCTCATGTTTCGGATGTTAATACATCCATCTTCAGGAGATTGTGACTTATTTGTTGAGTTATTTCATGGGTTGTATTGCTCTGGTTTGATGCGTGTTGGTGTTACATTGTGGTTTGGCTGGCGTGGTGTGGTATCCGGATGCAGGCTGAAGCACTACTTTGCATCCGGACAACCCATGAAATAATTCAACAAATAAGTCACAAGCTCCTGAGGATGGATGTATTAACATCTGAAACATGTTGAGCATTAAATAATGAAATAAAAAAGCAAGTGACATCAAGTTGGTCTCTCTTTATTCAACTATCAAGATGATGCATGGTCCAATAAACATAAGTATTTACATGTTGACACAGCATAACTTCCCAGATGACTTCAACAGACCAAGAATTAATTCCATCTATCAAAGACTAAGAGCAAACCAACTCTTTAATTCCTCTAGCTGCTTGCTCCCATCTGGTATTACTGTAAGCAACCCAGACTGGCATCTGTTTTCCATGGAAACTTTACACCCATGGCAACCCACTGTGACTCACTCACTCAGCTACTCACTCAGTCACATGAAGAGCAATATATAAGAAAGATAAATACTATGTTGTACTTGCCCACTTCTGAAGTATATCTACACACAGAAAGCTTTGGAAGTTCATGCTGGCATCATCTTCATATTATTATTACACTCACATACTGTTGCTAGCCTCCTTATTTGATACTAGTACCAACAGCTGAAATCAAACCTGGGACCTTCTTAATATTCAATAATACACTAACTACTCGCCTAACATCATAGTTAATCTCGGCCAACATCACACTTATACGAGGGTGAGTCAATAATTATCCGTAATGCAGTCGCATTTGTGTTTCGGTTGGCAGCAGTGTCATTTTTGTGCACATCGCTGGGCGTGGTTTCCTTTTTATCACTGCTGTGCAGGTTTGAAGTTGCTAGGTCAGTTCCTTTGTTACAACCGCAACGTTAACCATGGCCGCTCCACTTTGTGTTTGCACCAAGGAAGAGCAGCGTTCAGTGATCCATTTTTTGTGGTCTGAAGGTGTATCAGGGGCCAAAAACCATCGAAGACTTTCAGCACCATATGTGAACAGTGTTTTGCCGCAACACAGTGTATACAAATGGATAGAAAAATTAAAAAATGGTCGCACAAGTGTTACGCATGAAGGAGCCAGATGCACGGCCACAACTGACAACAACATTAAGCACGTACATGACATGGTTATGTTAGACGACTGACTATTGATGAAGTAGCAAATCGTCTGCAAATTAGTCGTGGTTCTGCCTATGAAGTCATCCACAACAGACTTTGCTTTCATACAGTTTGTGCAAGATGGATCCCAAAACAACTCACAATGCTGAATAAACAAACGCGCTTGGACATCTGCCAACAAAATTTGGATCGCTATGATACAGTGATGCCTTCTTGGATAGAATCATCACTGGTGAAGAAACATGGGTCCACCATTATGAGCCAGAGTGTAAAAAGCAGAGTATGGAATGGAAACATCCACAATCGCCTATCAGGAAAAAGTTCAAAAGCCAACCATCAGTAGTAAAATTGACGCTTACAGTTTTTGGGAATCACAAGGCCCAATACTGGAACATTACCAGGAGAGGGGTTTAACAATAAACAGTGCTCATTACAGTGAGATGCTTATTGACAGGCTGAAGACTGAAATTCGAAGCAAACACCAAGAACAACTGTCAAAAGGCATTGTGTTGTTGAATGACAACATCTGCATACTGCTGCCCACACAGCTGAAACCTTCCATAAACTCAAGTTTGAGGTATTGGCTCACCCTCTATATAGTCCTGATCTCGCTCCTTCAGACTATCACCTATTTGGTTCACTCAAGGAGGCATTAAGGGGCTGTCAATTTGTTGTGTAGTTGACACACATTGATTTCTTTTTGTTGTGGTTTTCTTTTTAGCATTCTTACATTACTGTATGTTAGTCATAAGCTAAATTTACTCATGCTTAGTTCTTGCCTCTCTTAAGACCAGGCATGGGAGGAATATAATTTCCTTCCACTTTTTTTGTTTATAACTGGACTCGCTAAGTGTATCACGCGAGCAGTGTGCGGAGCAACACATTTAACAATAGCTTTTTTGTTCTGCAGCAGCAGTCTGCTGCATAGCTCAAACTGTGTCTGAGCAGCAGAGTACGAAGCTGGACAGTCAGTGAGTGCGAACGGTAATGTAGAGTCAACTGGTGAGAAGTGTCACTGATACATTTCAGTTGTAAATGCAATTACTCTATATTCTTGCACAATAAAACTCCAATATATTCTGCTTGGGGATTAATGAGAGTGTGTGCAGCCTGCCTGACTCCCCGTCTTAACCAGAGTTACGAGCTCCGTCCTCCCTGGGAACAACATCTAAGATACGTTCCTCATCGGGTCCACAACGGATACAACAGATCCACCTCAGACAAAGAACTGAAGGAAGTGGTGCATGCGTGGCTCGCTGCTCAGCCAAATATGTTTTTTTCTCAGGGCATAAAGAAGCTTGTGCAACGATGGAAGAAGTGCATTGAAAAGCAAGGGAACTATGTCGAAAAATTATGTTATTATAAGTTTTCTATTTTTATTGAAATAAAGTTTGTATCTGTAGTGCTGATAATTATTGACTCATCTACGTATAATGATTCAGTTCTCTAACAGACCTTTAGAGGGATCACTGATTTTTAATGATGGTGAAGCAGACCCTGTGCTTAGGTCTTGAAGCCTTCAATGTCAAGTGAATATATTCAGGCCACACACACCCTTCCTGTTGATGTCTGATGTTCTTGGGTGCTGTGTACCATCTACTTCAATGCACATACTGAGCATAACTTGTTTTGTCACACAACATTAGCACCACACACCATTAGTCTTCATATTCTTGCCATAGTATTTCTCCCTAATTCTATGTAAACAACCACAGTTGTGGCAGAAGACAAAATTAAAGAACTTCATACAATAATAACAAACACATCAGAAACTCATGCAGAATAACCTTTTGGAGACTAATACTAATAACTGAAAACAAGCAGTGTGCTGCCGAAAACACCAAAGGTTGACTAGTAAGCAGCAAGAATGTGCCAATCACAGAACTTCAATACAGACCTGCGAGATACACATACATCCCTGCAGCTGGTGTACTGTGTCAAACTAAGTAAAAAGGGAGCTTAGTAAAGGGTAATACTGGTGATTTGAGATTCCCACATTATTTTGAATAGGTGGAAAAATTACTTATCAGCTCTCGTGGATGGATTAAGTATGTCAGTTCAACAAATCACGAGTATCATCTTATTGCACATTATGCAGTGTTTCCCAGCAAATATTTCAGAGGTCTGAACCTCTCCACCAGACATGATGTCACATTCCATCAGACAACAATCTGTCTTATAAGATGATATTACATGTAGTCCAGTAAATATTTTAGAGGTCAGTATCTGTCCACCAAGCTACATGAGAAGTTCCAGCCTCATATGGACCACCCTTGTTTTCCAATTATTCATGCCTATTCTACCCTCCATTTGTCTGCAATATCAAGATAATACTACAGTTATGTTTACCTTGAAGTCCTTATTTAAAATAGCAGTTGAAGATTCTACTTTGATTGCTACATCACTGTCTTTATTGTCCATGTTTGGATCATCTGATTTCTGTAATAGAATGAAGAGGATTAGAAATGAGCTTCAGCAAACACACAAACACACACACACACACACTCTCACTCACACACACAACACAACACACACACACACACACACACACACACTCTCACTCACACACACCACACACACACTCTCACACACTTACACACACACACACACAAACACACATGCACACACACAAACACACATGCACACACACACACACACCACACACACACACATGCACACACATACACATGTCTATTAATCTTTCTGTGTCTCACTTACATCAAACTGTCCACATTCAGTCACTGTGACACAAAAAAGTATATGGGGAGCAGAAGCAAAGGTACACTCAGTTCTGTGACCACACAAGCTGGGAAAATGTTGGGGAACTGATGGCTAAAAGAACATTTTAAAAACCTTTTTTCATTGTCACTATAAAGATCAAACCTATATTTGTGCACTACCTGAATGAAATAAATTAAAACACACATTTCTTTTGGTATTTAAAGTAGAATTACACAAAAAAATATTATTAACCAATCTAAAAACATCTAAGAGTAAACAACAATTTACTAGCAAATATTTCCATCAATGCTTTTGTTATTTAACTAAAGTCTACAGTACTAACCTATGTTTATCAGAAATTGAAAATTAAGCGCCAGACTTTTAGAGCTCTTATTACTGGAACATTTGGTGATATTTGTCTTATGTTGGTATCACTAGATAAGGCCTAATGGGACCAAAGTCTCACATGCAAAACAAGCAGCATCATAGAAAATCACTGCTGTGACAGCAACACCTCCTATATGATAACACAGATAATGTGAGGAATATACATATTGTGTATGAGCTGATGAATGTGGGAGCATCAGAGAGTCCTCAGAATTCAGGCACGTCCATTTCTTCAGCCTTTTATGCCAAATCACATCCCTCAATGCTTCAGAACTTTTACATAAGAAAACAGTGTGTCACACCACAGTTCTTGAAAAAAGCAACCACAATGACCTTCCTCTGAGATTTAGTGACCCAAGTATTTTTCTTTCAGGGTGAAATGTTAGTGTGCCACTCAAAGAACTGATATCTTAGCTCAGGACTGCACACAAAGACACAAGATTCATCCCCAGCTATCATCTTCAACAAGAAGTCTGCTTCTTGCACTGATCATTCAAGGAGTCCAGCAGCAATGACCATCTGGTACACCAGCAGAATTGTGGCACAAATTTACATATGCATGCCGCATTGACAAATCTTTTTTTCAGAAAGCTCTGAGCTGATCCACATAAGACGTCAATTTATCTGCTACTGTTTAATCATCACTTACCAATCTGATGTCATGACTGTATAAATTTTGGACATATTTTCATTATTCCTTGATGCTTCTGGCCTGCTGCTGCAGCACCCATCATTTTCTAGTAATCTTGGCAATTTTTAACTCAGATGTACTGTCATACACAGCACATACTGTAACAACATTATTTCTACAAACTGCAGAGAAGTTCAAAGGGGTTTCTGCTGGCTCCTTTCTCCAGTTTGCAAAAGAACTTCATGTATTTCCACTGTTCAACCTGAGATCTTGTGATGAACAATGGCAACATACATCTACTCCACGGGCATCTAAGACACATTAACGCATCTCAAAACATTTCAACCTGCTCCACACATAGCATGATTTACTTCCTGCACACTCCAGCCCTTTACTTTTAACCAGAAGCATGGTTACCTTGCTAAGACTGAATTCCAGAAATGTGTTGATCATTCCAGGTAAAGCTGGACACTGCATCTTTAAATATATCATACTACCAGAAGTTACCATTAATATTAAATAATAATTTAACACAAAAATCATCAAATTTATTTGAAAAATGCTGCAGCCAAATTAGAATATCACTTACATGATGACACTCTGATCCCATTAAGCCTTATGCAGTTATACCAACAAAAGATTTAAATCAGCATATACTCCAGCAGTAAGAGATCTGAAAATCTAGGGCATACTTTAGAGATTCTGATCAACATAAGAGCAGCTTAGTTGGGCTTACAATTTTAAATAAATAAAGTACTGCTGAAAATACTTGCCAGTGATGTACTACTTATGTTTACATTATGTCATAATGGCTAATAATATTCTCATCATGTGTGTAACATCAAACTGTGATGTATAACCCCAATGCAAGTGATGAGACATTATATAGGTTATGATCACTGAAATTAACTAACCACATTAATCAAATGTGATAATGGCAGAATACAAGCCTGTAAACCATTACACATTGTTCACAAACATAAAATAAGTGTCACCAGTTCCTGTAGGATAGTTGATAAATGTCTAGATAATTTCTTATTGCAGTACACCCAGACCTTGTGTTTTCCTGAATAAGTGGATGTCAATCAAAAAGGCATAAATCAATAACAACATTCCCATCAGAAACAAGGGATTATCATAACACAATGCAGGCACCCAAAAGGTGTTAAGATAAAAATGAGATAGCATAAATTAAGAGGTGGTGTAAATAGGCAAGGGGCACTAAAGCAAAAAACGTAAAACAAACGGGCATAAAACAAGGGCTGCGTGTGTAAGATTGTATTCTTGATCATTATAGCAATCTCTTCATTTTCCACCAACAACTCTTTTTGTTTAGTATAACTGCACCCATTACCTTAATATGACATAAAATAAGAGACAATTCTATCTTCATCATGTCTGTACTGGTCTTATAATGGCACACAACTTGTGCCAAAACATGTCACCAATTATACCACAAAAAAAAACAACTGGCAAAGAGCAGATTATTACAATGTCTGGGTAAGTTTACTTATGTTTGATTTCACTTTTTCTACTTTACACAATTTTAGCAATATCAGATTTGGATGATTTAAATTAACTCTGATTAGTTTTTATGTTCCAAAGTCAAGTAATGAAATATACAACTTATGGGTAGCGTGTTGTGCTATCTTTTTATATAACATTAGTACCAAGAGTATCAAAGGCAGTTTTATTCCATAATTCAAGTTTCTACTAGGGGAAACACTTCATATGCATGTTTCAATGCAGAACACCAAACAGCCTTTAGTTAACAGATATCAGTACACACTAATTTCAAACATTATTCAAAAATATAAAGTTCATCACATGTCAAACTGAGTCATAGCAGTAATTAAGCATGTGCCAAAAGGCTGGACTCCCTAAATCACAAAAGAAATTATGGCTTATTATATCAGAACTATTCATGACTACTCAATGGTGACCGCTTCATATTAGCTACCACAACATCAGTTTGGTTGTATTTCTACTTGGCATAGTGACTATGCAATGGGCTGGACGATCCGTTGTTCGAATTCCTTTACGGACAAGAAAATTTCTTCTTCTTCTTCACAACGTCCAGACCGACTCTGGGGTCCATCCAGCCTTCCATTCAATGGATACCTGGGTTTTCCCGGGGTCAAGCGGCTGGGGCATGAAGCTGACCACTCACCTCCATCTAAAGTCGACGTTACGAATACGTGAAGCTGTACTCACCCTATGTGCCTTCATGACGTGAACATGGACAACTTTACATCTATCTTTACCCTTATTCTGAACCAATTATTTTGCCACTAACTCTAACAAGATTTGCACATTCTCTTCCTCCGAAATATTGCTGATGTACTTAGGTCAAAATGTGGAGATATGAAAACGTGATGAAGTTTTCTTTCCTGTAGATCTTTTTAAAATCCTAAATTTACGTAAATAATTATGATAACGTACAGCACCATACGGCATTCACGCTTTACTGAAATGAATATTAAAAACAGTACCATTTACGTGCTACACTCCTCAACTTGCTCCCTCCTCGGCTAAAATGTTTATATTTTATGAACGTTACAAATACTTCAAAAAACCTTGATAGAAAACCCTCAAGTACTTCTTTCGCACTTAAATACAAAACATGTTCATACATACCATTCTTCACTTCCGTACACAACAGCAATGAGATACACCGCCATTGAATTTTAAAATATTAACCTGCAACCGCCATCTATGGATAGCTAACATAACCACCTAGCCCCCCCCTCCCCCCCCCCGGCCATGGACAAACATCAAAATTCAGCGCCACCTAGCTGGACAAAGATGGGATTATTTCATTGACCTTTCGGGAATGAAAACGATTTAATGCTATGGGAAGATTTACGATACCAATCGTCACACTATCTAATTGATTTAGTGATTGTAGTAACTACAACCTTTATTCTCCTTCTTCCGCAAGCAAAACTACCAGTCCATATGAACATGTGTCCAATGGCAGTGGACACATGCAAGTTTCGATAATAATTATACCAACAAAGAAGCTACCTATCACACAGCTCCGAGAACGAAATAACCTAACTATGCTAGTTACCTGTGTACTTTGACGCGATATTTCTACTGTCGTCATGCGTACAGTGAGAAACTACGCACTCATGCGACCAGCATGGCGCACATGTAGGTAAGGAAAGGCTATTTCTAGTGTGATTCTATATTTAGCTCGAAAGCTGAAACGCAGAAAAGTTATTGCATCTTTGGTGGGACTTTTGAAAACTCAGTACACCTTATTCAGAATATGGTGCACGGTTGCGACCATGTAACAGCGTGCATCTTGTTAGTTAAATACACTCATACCATGAAAATCAAAATATACAGCACATTCACTATTAGCATGAAAATTATCTACATGTGGTACTTCAAAATTCAATAGGATGGAACAAAACAAAGAAACAATAATATGTTCAGTAACTAATGTTTTCTGAATCACAGCACACATAAGAATACGTTTGCCAGTTATTTTGTGTAGTTATGATATGTCGAGGTTTAATTTTACGGACAAACGTAGAACTTGACGTACCGGACAAATAGGTGTCAAGAAATTTCTTGGGGCCAAAAAGAATTAAATAAAAAAACCAAGAGGGGATATTTCTTACGCAAAACCTTTGTGGTTTTATATATTATATACAGAGTACAGTAGATTATAATCGACTAGTCACAAACCACAGACATAAAAAATATTACATAAACATAAAAAATACTACGTAAACATAAAAAATATTACATAAACATAAAAAATATACATAAACATTAAAAAATTACGTAAACATAAAATACACATAGACATTACATAAACACAAACATAAATTACATAAACATAAAATATACATAAACATTAAAAAATTACATAAACATAAAGAATATTACATAAACAGGGTTATAGGGAAGAAAACGCTTGGAAGATTTAATACGATATTTGGAAGAATAATATTAAGAGGGTGTTGTAGAAATAAGTTATGTGGATAGAAGGTCGATTGGACTGGCTTAGAATAGATCCAGTTTTTATTTTTGGTATTCGGAGTGCTGAACGTTTGGGTTGTACTGCTACAGAGTGCACTATCCCGCAAGTATCGTGTCTGATAGTCGTAGAGTGTTGCGTTGCACAAACAGTGCAAGTTTCTGAGTGTCGGGAACAGTAATATGCTTTACTTTACTTATCAGCGTGCATAAATATCTACACGTGACTTCCATATTACTAGATCAATTTTGGTGACAATGGAATAAATTATATTCCCTCAGTTAGATTCTGGATTATAATTCTCGTGACGATGGGATCTCTGAAAGTCAAACGTTACTTGAGAGCGTAAATGAACTATTATCCATCTTTTCCGCATTTTATGCCACAGAATGGAGTAGGTGAAACACGAACGCACCCAAAAGTGCACTGATACTGGTTCTGTTGGACCGCACTTGTACCTGGGAATTAGGATAGAAGATGAATGTTATTGAGTTCTATATATTATTCTTTCCTGCGTCACAGCATGTTCGGTAAGATATCAGAAAGTTTCGATAACTTCCCACAGATGCTTATTCGAGTTTTGGGCGTTCGTGACGAAGTAAAAAAAAAAAAAAAGCCAAATGCGGAGACAATCCGTCCATCTGCCAGTCTCTAACCAATTATTTGTGACTGAACATTTTGTGTGACTTTCATCAAATCCGGCACTGATGCCCGTAATTTCTGAACTCCTCGGCCGATTATGGTGAAATTCGATGTAAAATGCTTCGGTTTATGCCTCTGAAGAATGATTAATTTCATGAAGATAGGCTCAGCCGCACCGATACTCTACGTATGTGTGTCAAACAATTTCTACTGGCAGTTCAAACATTACTACCGGGGTCCACTCAGCCTCGTGAGCCTCGTGAGGTCAACTGAGGAGCTACTTGAATGAAAAAAGTAGCGGCTCCAGGTCTAGAAAACAGAGATTAACGGCTGTGGGGACCCGTTGCGCTGACCA
>Ga0131853_10019841_pt1 | contig 12231 bp, 6 predicted proteins | sample TergutLab28metaG_FD_92764 | JGI IMG/M metagenome (GOLD analysis project Ga0131853, IMG submission 92764) | Labiotermes labralis P1 segment gut microbial communities from Petit-Saut dam, French Guiana - Lab288 P1 (version 2) (version 2) | ecosystem: Host-associated > Arthropoda: Insects >...
ATATAAGACCTTTTCAAAAATCTTGGAAAATACAGGGAGTAGTGAAATTGGTCTATAGTTTACAATTTGAGTTTTGTCCCCCTTTTTATAAATAGGTTTAATTTCTGAGTATTTTAACCTATCCAGAAATGTCCCAGTTGCTAGCATTTTGTTACATATATATGTTAGGGGTGACACAATGTATGGGCTGACAGTTTTAAAGATTTTTGTCGTTACTTCATCATATCCACATGAGTTTTTATTTTTTAGTTGTGTTATAATTTTTTCTGTTTCTCCAGTAGTTGTGTTTTTCAGTTTGTTGTTTGTAAAAGATTGTTGGAATGTAGAGTACAGATAGTTTAGTGGGTCCTTTTTGTATGAGTCATCAATAGTATTGTGTGCTTGTTTACTGTTTGCAATGCTGTCAGCAACAGAGATGTAATAGGTATTAAATTTTTCTGCAATGCTTTGGTGGTGTGTTGTAAGTTTTCCTTCAATTTCCATTAGCATGTTATTTGATTTCTTTTGGTTATTTGTAATTGTTTTTATTATATTACTTTCGAGACAAACCACGTAGTTGGGTAAAAAACTTAACCTTTATTGATGCAGTTGCTCCTTATGCTGTACAAGTCCACTGCCAAGCTCAAATCAACACATTATTTTAAAGTGTTTTGTTTTGGTTTTCTTAATTCCTGGTAGGTAGTGGCTGCTTTTAAAGTTTGAAGATACTTGATTTGTTGGAAATTTCATTTGGGCTGGACTGTTGGAATACACAAGAATAATTTGGACTACAAATGGTTAAGATTCATTGGTCTGTGGTTTGTTGAATGTCATTATTCCCAACCTATAGTTACAAATGGTAGGTTGATAAGCACATGACTTGGAAAAAATGTAGAAGGAAGCATTTCAGCATTCCTTCAGGTACTGTCGTGGAATTTGCCTGTAGGAAATGGGTAAAACCTTGAAAATCATGAGGACAGTATGTCTTGAAGCTGAAAGTTGAGCATGAGATTGTACAAATATGAAGGAGGATTGCCATGCATATGACATTGGTCTCTATGTACTGTCTGACAGTACTGAAGGTTGTTGATAAGACACCTGGGGTTATCAGTTCAAGGGAATTGGAGTTTAAATTTATGATATATTTGGAATTGGATTACAAATAGATATAGGGGAAAAAATACAAAATTTTGGTGGGAAAAATGTGGAAGCCTAAGAAGAAGGTTAGAGGGTACATTATGCCAAGGATATTAGGGAAGTACGCTGTGAACATGGAATTTGATCTCAGGGTGACTAAAGGTTAAATATCACATCCAAAATCCAATGAATTGTTCTCCTTAGGACATTCACATGTGACCCATAACACCTTCTAATTATGAAAAAAAATATTTACCTTTCAGGAGAGAATAGTTTTTCCTGTTTGTGTTTGTTCATTTGGAAGGATTGCCAGTTTCTTTGTTGTCTACTGTAGCAGACTTGTTGATTGAGAGCATAGTATCAGTGAGAAATTTATCTATTGAGGTCATGTGTCAGAGGTCTTGTGTGTAATCAAAATTGTAGCAGCTTGAAAGGTTGTCATGAGAAATCAGAAAATACTAGAGACGTAGAAACATTGAAATCTGGTACCACTACCAACTGGATGTCTAAAACAGAGAAATGTGAGTATACTAAAATGGCTTAATTGTAATTGTAGCACCATGTTTGTTTATCATTGGAAGATCCTTTCAATTTCACTTTTATTGATTTGATTGTAATCCTGTCATTCACCTTGTAAGTGCAGCTGTATGCTCTAAAATTGAAACTGTAAAGGTAAATTGTAGTTTGTTGTTTCTTAATTCAATTACTTTATTCTGCACAAATAGATGGGGTTATGTAGCACTGAATGAGGATAAGAAGTTGCTGATGAGATGTGATAGTGGGAGGGAGATTGAAGAAGGAACAAGTAATAGAATAGTAACGTGTGTAATCCCTACATTCATTGCATGGAACTGGGCAACATACGATGCGGCATGCATACATCCCATTCTTCCAAAAGTTATTCAGAGTGATTATGGGATGTGGAGAAAGTTATCTTATGTAAAACATTCTGATAAGTACGATTCAAAGTACTTGTTAGTTACATCTTCCAGTGTATTGTTATGTGTGTACAACTGATAATTTATACTCTGTAGGGTCCATATTTTATCTTAGAGTTATCATGTCACTTCCTGTTGGCTTCGTATGGTATATGCATGTCTGCTGATTGGCAAGCTCAGCCATTCTTTTCATAATGTGTAGGTCTGTTGAGACACCTACTGGCCTGCTGAGGTTATGGATGAGTGGACCAACAGAGGGCAATAATACCTTTACCTTCTGGATTTATCTTTTAGGGAACTTCAGCAAGCAGGAAGGAAGTATTCACCATCACCACCACCACCCCTCCCCCCAAATGAATGAAGAAACCTTGACCTTAATTAACAGCTGTAAAGACAAAAGTCTGCTGCTGGAAATTATTGAAGGAATGTAATACATTTTATATTGCTGGTCAACAACTGTTCTCATTACCTGCATTTGTTACAATGTGGTAAAATTTTGAACAAATTTATCAATTTATATTACAAATATACGCATAAACGTATCACGTGCCAAATACCACCCTTACTGGCTAGAAAAAAGTGTGTACCCAGCAGGAACCAAATTACACAATACCCTTCAAGCTAACATTAAAATTTTAAACCAGCATATAGAAGTAGTGAAGCAAGCATTTAGAGGTAGTCTCAGCTCACTCTTCATACAGCAAACATTTTTTTTTCAACTGAAAGCTAATGTAGTATGCATATTATTTATTAATTTTTGATATGAGTAACTTAATGCATTTTTAGTTTGTATAATTTGCTACTCTGACCTATAAAGAACTGTATAAACCTCATATTTACATTTGTATTGTATTAATGCACATTCATACTATGTCATATTCTACTTGTACTTTAAAATAGAATGTAATTAATTCAAAGCCATAAGAATTTCTGAGTTTGGCATCACCCATAATATCACAAGGGGTACTCTTAAAAGTAATTCTTTCTATTTTATGTCATTCTATTTACAAAGAGAAGTGAAAATTTCACAGACCTTCACTGCCATGTTACCGTACACATAGTTATTTTTCAGTTTAGCCTTAACCAAGGTATTTTCCACCTTTGGAAAAGAGCATGCATTGCTGCCAAAAAAAATTTGCTTTCTCTCTCTGCAGGCACAGGCACACACAGAATCCCTAAGTGCCTCTTCTTTGGTGTAGTTTTGTTTTTTTCAGGCTTTTTTTTAAAGGACCAAACATACTATTTATTTATTTATATTTTACAGTCCATGGATCTTTTGGGATAAACCCCATTTAGATATAGCAATAGTCATCATAGATATGAATATACTATATAATATCATGATGTGTATGCTATAGCAAGCATCTGTCATAACACAGAAATAGAACAATCCAACACAAGTCAGTCAATCACAAATTAATAATAGGAATAATTTGACAGCATAATTACTGTACCACACATAAGAGAAAGTAGAACTATATGACAATTTATCAGAGGAAATAATCTGATTATATGGCATCAAGACTGTAGTGCAGATGCAGCATACTGTCCATCCAAAATTTTTTATGGGCTTTTATTTGGGATGAGAAGTGTGTTATTCTCTTGATCTTGTGAATGGGAACAGCAGTGAACTCCTACTGCTGTGTTGAAATACAGAGAAGTCTAAAGGCTCATGTTTATAGAGTTCATCTGACAAAATGTCTGCAGTGTTACTCTATGATAATGCAAGGCCACACACAAGTGTGTACCACAGTTTTGAATGGACAGTGATGCCACATCCACCCTACAGTTCTGACCTTATAACATCAGCTTATCACCTGTTTGTCACTTTCAAAAAGGGCCTATGAGGACATCATTATGCCTTGACGAGGCACTCCATGGTCTGCTGTTCTCCAGTTCAACAAATTCTGACATTTCAGTATTTTCATGTTTGTGATTAACTTCATTCATAATGTACTAAAAATCTGGTAAGTGAAAACAGCAGAACTCAAATATGTGCATCATTGTAGAAGTACTGTTACTAGTGTTGAGCATATTCAGAAATGTTCTTGTTACATTTGTTTGTCATTATTTTAGATTTACATGCAGAAAATGAGTAAGAAACTAATCAACTTACCAGAGAACTGTGTTGATGAGATGTTAGAAGGCCTTGTTAGAGCACATCCAGGCCTTTGTTTGCACGCTGATAACCGAGTCATCTTAACAAAGCAGGTGGGCATATGATTACTATAATTTCAAGTATCTTATTTTGACAGAGATTGGAATTGACGCTTATTCTGAATTTACAAAACATTCCTGTTTCTGGGAAATATATAGTGGTCCATTTAGACCAACTGGAAGTAAAGTATGCAAACATGTCATGTAAATGGACAAAGATATCACCATTAATCTGTTATTTGATAATGTAAGTTATTTCCTGATGTAATGGTTAAATTGTTGTTATGAATTTAACATCACTTAAATTTTGTGGAGTGTATATAAAATGTACATTACTTTAATGGCATGATACTTTCTTGGGTGAATTGCTGCATTAATACAGATTAAAGGTCTAATGGCTTCAGAGACAGTCCTAAAGTTTCCATGTTTTAGAAAATGTCTGTTCGTATTATATTACTGCTCCATATAAATGCAGCTATTTACTGTAGAAAAACGTTATGTTTCATGGTCATTAAAATCTTTGGATTTTACATTGTTGTAATGTTGATAATTATAGTGGGCAGATAGTAAGAACAGAGTGGCCCTTTTATCTGGAGGTGGATCTGGACATGAGCCATTTGCTGGAGGTAAGATTGATCATTGATAACATCACACTGGCAGCTACACAGACATATAGATTGTATGGAAACATGTTAAATTAACTGGTTGTAAATGGCTCAGGATGGAATTCATTGCTTGGTTTTACTAGCAGTGTTGAAATTCATTTTTCACAAAATGCCATGTTATCTTCATCTACCAATTTATTGACAATTACTTAGACTAATGTCCTGTTTATACATACACACACAAAATGTATTTGTTAAGACAGATGTTATTTCCAGCTCTTGTTTTCCATAAACTAAGTACTTAACAAGAGCATAGAGATAATACAGTATCCATTTTTCATGAGGAAGATGTATTTGTGATTTGTTCTACATCCTACTGTCTTTATGACACACAGATTCGTGGTTTGTATGTAATCCTTGTGGCACCCACCTTTCATTATGCAGTAATACTCTGGTATTCCAGAACCATGCATGTTTATGCACTGGTGCGATGGTTTCCCCAGTCATGTTAACTGTAAGATGTATGAGGAAAAAACATGCACTCTCTTCTTGCACCTTTCCACTTGCCCCTAATTCAGGGTACAAGAATGTAGAAACATGTAATCTTTTACACAAAAAGGGAGGCAGTTGCTCCAAAACATTTGTAAGTTTCTACCAGACTGCATAATGTAAGATCCCAGAGAACACTAATATACATAGTTATTGCAGTGAGAAGCTCGTCTCGTAATCTAAGTATAATGTAATAATCCCTGCCGGCTTGCTGTGCTGTAGATTTTCAAGTTGTGAATAGTAACTTTTGATGCACTTCATAAATAGTTTAAAACTTAAGATTTCAAGCATTAGCACTGTTAAATGCAAGATTTTAATTGTATCTTAACCATGCCTTATACAGCAAACATATCGGAGCTGAATTAATCCACATCGCTTCAGTTTTATTTGTATCAAGCATAAGTCTGTTCTGAAAGGAATAATTTTGAAGTCTTTAGTTTGTGAGGTGTCTTTCTTTCTCTTTTCTTTACAATTCATGTATTTCTTTCATTGCATATTATTTTACACTGATCTTAGTTGTAAGCAAATTTGGAATAGGCCACTGTTTGCACCTGTCTGATAAATGTGATGAAGTACGTGAAATGTGTTGTGTACCATTTTCTGTTTCTTCTTTCAGGATTTGTTGGTACTGGCATGTTGAGTGGTGCTATTGCAGGGTCAGTATTTGCTTCCCCTCCACCTAGAAATATTCTGCATGCCATTCATTGCGTTGCTCAAAACAATGAAGGTACAATACAATCTGTGATATGATTTTTATAGTAGTCAGTTCCAGCAGCATCATTCAATAGCTTTCATTTCAGATGTTTATTAGCAGATAGTTGTTCCACTGACATGCTGCTTTTTACCTGTGCAGATGAACCTTAATCGAGCATTACATTTCTTGTGTTATAACAAATATTCTATTGGCCATGAAAGGTAATAGCCACAAATCATCATGCTATGTAATTAGACCAACTTACCATAGTGGCAAGGATTTTCACTTTAGGAACATATAAACTGCTGTCTTCCACTTTCATAGCAATGCTTGATTGTTAAGTGCAGGGAGGAGGAGGTTAGAGAGACATGACAGCTTTCCATTTGCTGTAGATGTGATATTTGTGATTATCAGATGGTCGCCATCAAGGCGGTAGAGAATACCCTTTGTATTATGGGCAGGGTCCACTACTGAATGTGGCTTGACCTTAATGTACATTGTTAAACCTACTTTGCTGATTTTTCCTCTTGGCATGATAGTAATGTCATATTGAATTTTTACATATTTTAAGCAGTGTATCTGTAGTTATCTGCTCTGTGATGTGTTGTTTTTGTTTGGAATTGTACATAATTTGAGAGATGTTTGTGGTAGCCTTTCTATGATTTTGTAATGTGTGTTGTAGTAGTTTGTGGAGTGCATGGTCTCACTATGGCCGGGAAGCTCAGTCAGTATATCGACTGACTACGGGTTGGAAGGCCCGGGATCGAATCCCGGTGGGGATGAGATTTTCCGCCCATCTAGACCCGCCTTGGGGCTCACCCAGCCTCCTGTAAAATGGGTACTGGGTCTTTCCCGGGAGTAAAGTGCAGCCAGGGCATGCTGCTGACCATTCACCCCTTCTAGTGCCATGTTCATGGAAGAGTAGAGCTATACCTCTACTTACCCTCTGGGCCACACTGGGCCTTTAACAGGATCACTTTACGTTTATGGTCTCCAGGTTGCTGAAGCATTGTTCTGAGGGTGGTCACCTGGTATAATTCTAATTTATTTTATAAAGCGGTACTTTATGCATTTTTTTGTAAAATGTGGCTATGGAAGAATTTTTTATTTACCACGTGGTAATATGATGAAACACTGTTCTTGTCAATTAAGCATGCATTTTTAAAGGGAATTCTCAAGCTCCTTATAAGTCAGTTTTCAGAATAATTTATTTTGGAATGGTGAGTACTGTAAATTTCTTTTAGATTGCAAATACTTCTGTTTCACTAATACATTTCAATATAATATTAAATATTTGAACCAACCTGTCATAATGACATGGTTAATTACTGGTTGACCTGTTAATTACAAATATTGCAGTGAATTTCAATCAGCCATGAGCCACTGATATCATACTTTATAATTTTTCAGCTGGAACATTGGTATTTATTCCCAACTATACCGGAGACTGTCTGAACTTTGGTCTTGCAGTTGAATGGGCCAAGAGTGAAGGATTAAAGGTTATTGAATTTTACATTAACCTTATTTGTGAAATCATGAATAATTTTCCAAGACTAAAATATTATTACAACCATGTAACAAAGAATGATTTTTAACATCATTGTACATAAAATAAAACATGGTTACATACTTTGTTGTATGTTATGTTCTGTTTCTCATGGTGAGTGAGCAATCATTCTTCTCAAGGCCTGATTGCAAAGTATCTCTTCTTTACAGGTTGAGAGTATTGTGCTTGGTGAAGACTGTGCTTTGCTGCAGCAAGGAAGTTCTGTTGGACGTAGGGGAATGTGCGGTATGGTCTTCGTATTCAAGGTAAATCTGATAACTATAGCTAGGAACAAGTGTGGGGTACTACATAATTGTAAATTAATATTAACTGTGATACTGAGAGAAACACTTGGGATGTATGGTGGACAAAGTCATGTAGGAACAGGATTTTCTCTGGGTACTTCAGTTTACCTCTGTCAAATGTCACTGCACTAGTGCTTCGTACTCATGTTTTATTCATCTGCCATGGTTGCTATGTGATCTTTGTAGGTGAGAGTGTTGTTAAATAAAACACATACCTTTGAACAATAAAATGAGAGTGGCAATGAACTGTGGGTGTGTGAGGCAGATTTGAAGGTATTCTGCTGATCACTGCATCATACTACCCAATAAATGTAAAAATTGGCCCCCTGCTTAAATGAACATCATACCATGAAGAAAATGGGGTTGGCAGTACAGCTGTATGTACTCTTAACCTTGGCTCTAGATGGAGATGAGTGGCCCTCCTTACCCTCCACCCACTTACTCCTGGAGAAGAAAGCTCTGTGATATGAGATAGTGTAGGCCCTGATGCTTGGCTGGATGTGTTAGAGAAGAAACAAATATCCCTGACCTTCCTGTGGAGTGAATCTGTCACCTAGCCTTAATCCTAGTGACTGTTTCTTTGTTCTTTTCACTGAGACAGTTGTTTGCAATTTTATATATATATTATTAGTTTTTTTAAGCTGCAAAAATGTATCTCACTCATTTGACTCCCCTGCAACCACACACTATAAAGATCGTAATGAAGTGCTGTGAAAATATAGCCCACTGTTCTTCTCAGATGTAATTGTTAAAATGAACTTTAGACAGTACGCATGTTAAATATGGGTACATGCAAGTATTTTAATTGGACACAGTATAATGTATTGTTAATTACAGAAATAACTTTATGGTATGTAATACTAAAAGTAAAAACTATATAGAAATACTTTTAAACAGTGCAAAATTGCTCTTTCTCCTTTGTATGATTGATACAAACTTGCAAGGAAAATTCTTCTACATACTTCATGCCTTTTAAAAGTTCAAGATGCCTGTTTTACTTTTATCTAAGAAGCCTCCTCTTTCAGACTTGTTTGCCCCACACATTTCCTTCTGGTTGATCCAGTCATATGGTAACTCATGTACTAAATTGTGTAGTGTATTTGATATTTTGATCTTTTTACATAATTGTTTAGCTTGCATTTTTCGGAAGAAACATCTTGAATTAAAGATGCCTGAATTCCAGTCTGGCAACTCATATGACATGAGACACAGGCAGTCATAATCTCAGTGGTTGTGACAATTACCATATTTACTCGAATGCAAGACAAGGTTTTTTCCCGAAATTTTGCACTTCAATATGTGAGGTTGTTTTAAAGTCGCATATGAAGCACTGAACCAGACCATGCCAAATTGGATCGCTCTGAACCAGACCATGCAGAGCCAAACCAAGGCCTGTATCACCACACTGTCATGTGAGATCTGCGATCATGTGAGATATTATACAACATTGAGTGGTAATTCCTTACCGATATTTTGGGACAACCTATCAATCCCATTTCAAGGGTCAGGAAATCCAAATGAGCGAACACAGCATGACTGAAGTTACCTGACACAATTTTCTTTTTGGGGATATTGTCCAGAGTGTAATTTTTTGAAGAAGACAATGTTCTGGAAGCCAGCTGTGTTTCCATTTTCAGCAGAGAAGCATCTAACTTGGTGGACCCCCTAGATTGAGCTATTCTCAATCACTTTGCATCACAGAAACAGTAATTTGTTAAGATATGTACCTGAGAACAGATCTAATCCAAGGGTAGTGACAGGAAAATGGCTATTGAAAAATTAAAAATTATCTACATAGCTCAAAAATAAAACATGGCCCAATACACAAATTAAAAACCAAAAAAAAAGAGTAATGAACTCAGGCTGATCAGACCCCAGACATGACACAAAAATCCAGAACACATGTATTCTTAACACCACTAAAATTATCTGTGGAGAATATTGTAAATGTTTGTGGGTTCAAGTGATTTTATAAACCTACAAATATAAATGTAGTATTTAGTGAGTGTGAATCATATCACCATGGCAGCACATCTCACCAAAAGTGACTGTGAAGTGTTGTATATCAAATGCAGTGGATGAGACTGATGACGCTATGTTGTGGAATGACTTTGAAAAGGATGGGGATTTTAGGAGTGAGTGTGAGGAAGATGAAGGCACCAAGTGTGAAGATGGAGACAGTGACACTGATTGGTAAAGGTAGATAAATCTGACATGCTTTGTGTATTAAGGTTATGCAATCGATAGTAAAATATTTCTTCTTAGCAAACATTTTATTTTTGGTGGGTCACCCTTTGGCAGACATGCTTATTTTGGGGGGGTTGTTTTAGATGAGAGTACTCTTGCATTCAGGAAGAAATGGTATACTTCAGACAGTGGACGATGTCCAATAAAGAAACGTATATGGCACAGCTGCTGTTAAACTTGTTCAGGCTAATACTCTGTTGCATCATCAATATGAGTTGAGTATTACATCTTCATATGTCTGTTCATTTTTAATTTTATTTACATGACATATTCAAAATATACGCCATTGTCTTCAATGAATTTTCTAGCTTCACTTATGAGCTCATTCCCATTAGTACCACTAACAACACCAAAATTATCTCAGTCCTCTGCACATACACTTAAATGTTTATGGCTCCATGAGGTTGGAATTTACAATGCAACAGACTTAGAATTCAGATATTTTCTGCACAGTAAACATATCTACCATGTACTCCTTTCCAGTATCCAGACTTTGAAACTGTCATAAACAGGACACATGGTGGTATATTATGTTTCACTCACAGTCACTTGGTTACCAGAGTTATAAATCTCGCTGAATTTCGCTGCTTCCTCCCAGGACAGCATGTATGTCTGCATATTAAATTTTATTCTCATACATGTCACTATAGTTGATGTATGTGTTCTCCGCAGATTGCAGGAGCCATGGTAGAGAAAGGAAAATCTTTGACAGATATTGCACAGACTGTTAGAATGGTTATGAAAGTTTTGGCCACGTATGGTGTGAGCCTTTCAGCATGCAGTCTACCAGGTGAACAATCAATTTATATTTGTAAATTCATTTATAAGAACAGTTTTGTGCATCAAAGTGTACCGTACTCCCAGACACAAGATGGAATGATATAGATAAGTTAAAATACATGAATGCTTGTACCCTCGGTTATGTGTATTCAGTTTTGCAATCGGAGGGCCATGAGGAGATCAAAACATTATCTTCCACCCCCACCCCCATTTTTACAGTGGAATGCATTCATACCCTAGGGATTACCTATATAGCATTTATTTGTAAACCTGATAATTGTAAAGCTCATGCACTGTATCACCCATACACAATAAATATAATGTTTTAGAAATATCTGTATTGCTATTTTACCATTAATTCTGTAGGTTTTGTCTGCTAATGATACCATCAGCTTCTGTATATGAGTAAAATGGAATCCATAATACTTATATATTGCATTCTTGCACATCACCCATTCTCTTGGTGTCTCACAAAATTGGTTGATTGCTGGGTTAAAAGTTTGCTCATCTGTATTTATATTACTTGTGATTGTCAAGAAACAATTTATTAAGAACAAACATAAAAGCTAAACTTAACTCTTCCATGTCAATTCATTGCTCATATCTATGAGGCAGGGTCTTCCAGTCATCCAAGACCCAGTCTGGCTGACTTAAAAAGTCTGATTTTTACTGCCTATAATTTGTAGATGATGCAAAAAGTCAGAATATTTTATTTTCATACCTCTTAGTACAGATATCTCTCGAAAGCGTTTTTTAAATTTTATGATTCAGCAATGTTTCTGTTGCCTGTAACACAACACATGAAAGTCTGGGTTCCAATTTAACCTACACTAGAACATTGTAACTGCATTTTCTCCATAACGTATGTCAGAGTCACAATGATACATATATTGAATGCTATATTCCTTTTATAATACAAATTAAGAATAGCTCATTGTATTGTTAGGTTCTGGACCATTGTTCAAAATTGGGCCTGATGAGATGGAGCTTGGACTTGGAGTCCATGGTGAAGCTGGTATAAAGAGAGTGAAGGTATAGTTGTAAATATTATACACTGCTTAAGGTTTATGGAGTGGGCATGTAAATGACCCTTGCGTCATGACTTTTTCCCAGTCTGTTGTGTATCACTTTTTCTTGAGTTAGCTCACTATAGTCCAATGCTTCAAACTGAGTTGTGTACTCTGCTTATTTGATACATTGCTCACTGGATTTAAATACTCCATTCTACCCCCCATTGCCACATGTTACCACCATTTCCCCTATGTTTAATCAGAGTACAGAAATATTATGCATG
>Ga0131853_10019842_pt1 | contig 12230 bp, 7 predicted proteins | sample TergutLab28metaG_FD_92764 | JGI IMG/M metagenome (GOLD analysis project Ga0131853, IMG submission 92764) | Labiotermes labralis P1 segment gut microbial communities from Petit-Saut dam, French Guiana - Lab288 P1 (version 2) (version 2) | ecosystem: Host-associated > Arthropoda: Insects >...
AACGGTCATAACTCCGTAACCGTCCAAAATCGGACAAATGTTTATATGAACTTTTTTGATCACAAAGACCTAGGAAATCACCTCCTGCAGTTATGCCCTAAAGTCGTGAAACACCCTGTATATGTTTTTATCTGTTGTCTCCCAGAATGGCCTGGAAGGGACTGCAACATGCAGCAGATAATAATCATATCTAATGGCAATGTGTGCTAACAGACAATAAGTGGTGCATATTGTTCAATGCAGTAGTAATTGTCTAATGCATAGAAAATATGGAAAGTATTAAGATTGTTACCTTTACTTTTAGCTGTAAGAATACAGCCTTCTAGGATATGAGGCCATATAGTTCTAGTATCCACAGAATTTTGGTTCAATGCTTATAAATATGAGTAACTAATTACACATTGCATTAGTGATATCATATACTGCCACTCCTCCAATTTATGTATATTGCCAATTCAGGCATAAGTCAAAGCTTTTGAAGTAATGCATGCAAGATTTTGTTTCGTCCATTCACAGAATATTGTTATCCACCATTGTGTGCGGACAGATACCTGGACACAGACAATTATGATAGAAGCAAAAGCGGGCAAGTCCAAGAGGTACACGGGATGGACACACTTAAATTAATGGCATCCATTTGCTTTTTGAAGCTGTTGCATGCTCTTAAGGTGCCAGATATTGTCACACTAAACACTTCGTATTGGGTCTCTTTTTTGAGCTTACATTTGTTGTCAGCTGGGTATGTCACCTAATGTACAAACATGATTGTTGGATTAAATGCATTCATTTTGTAATTTATCCTGACAAATTTCTTGAGACCAAGAGCAACTGATTTAAGAGAATACAGATACCAGGAAATACACGTGTATGGCCTCCACTGTGTAGTTACTAGATGAAAATTGAGATGGGAGATGTCCCTGTTGAGAGAATTTTAACCGGAAATTTTTGTATGGATTACAGTTAATGTAGGTTGCATTATGCTAGCATGGTGCAGGGAACTTCAGTTGTGTTTTGTTTTTTTTTTGTAAAAATTCTACATCAGTCACAATGTTCAGCAGGTGTATTTTCATCCAAGTGTGTATCAACAGATTGTGTTTGGGGATCTACTGGCACAGATATTTGTACTGTGTTTTCACATTACATTCAACATCAATTGTATTTTCAAAAAAATATGCACCAGTTGAGACTTTGATCATCATGAATATTCGCCTTGATGTCCTTGAAGAAAGAGCTGGGCCTGGCTAGGCTAACACCTATAGTTTACAGACGTTAGATGTGTTTGCTGCTTTTTGTTGAAGAATGTTTTGGAGCTGTTGGTGTGAACACCTAATGTACTCATTAATTGTGATGAGAGGTCAAGACTGTGGAGTTAATTGTTCATACAACTGGGCAATGAGTTTGTCTACTTGCCCCTTGAGTGTAATATTGGAAGCATGTGGATTGAAAATTGGATGTGATGTGAAGTCATATTGCTTGATATTTGAAAGTTATAATTGGCACAGGAGTTTGGTCTTTTGAGCTCTAATACCTGTATTGATACAGTGACTAGACTGTGGGCTGGACATACTAAGAATGAAAATGCAAGTCCCAACAGAATGAAGGGATTTTTCTGTTCTAAACTAGCTCTGGGGTTTACCCAGCCTCTTATCCAGTGAATATGTGAGGCAGTTTCCTTGCAAGTGAGGTGACTGTGGAGTGATGCCCTCATATAACCCAGAAGATTTACAGTTCCTCAGTAATGACTTAAGTTGCTGCCATACACTGCTTGTAACTTTGCATCACCCAGATATTCCTTCCTGCCATATGCACTTTCTTTGTTTAATATTGCTAATAATAATCCACTTTGTTGCATGGAAGTTGACTGTTCCACGCCAGTGAATGTTGATGACAGTATATGGAAAGCTACTGAGGGATGTCATAGAAATAATTTCATTGTCATTGGGGCTTTCATGTTGGGTGCTGTATTGCATTAAATTAGCAGGAACTGTCTCTGATTTGAAAATGTCCATACATGGGGATATGAAAGTTACTAGAGCTGGGTTTGAAATAATTACACCAGAAAGAAGGGAAATTATTCTTTCAGTGTTATGCAGGTGTGATTTTCCTGGTATGTAAAGTTTTGCTCCTCAAAGTAGTAGTGCATATTTTACCCACCGCAGCTTTCAGACACAAATAATATATTTTATCATAATTTGTGGTTATGTAAATTTATTGCTGTATGTTTTAGTCACACACAAAGATGTAAAAAGTCTGTCATCTACTCATACTCAGTACACATTTTGGTACCGTCATACCGCCCTCGGGTGGTGTATCTATCGTCTTGTCACATACTGTTCTAAATGCAATGTAGTGTAGTTACTGTTACAATTTGGGATAAGGTGATCTTAAAATGTTTAAAATATGGGATGGTTTTCCATCGAATCAAATACATTTAAATGTTGGTCATCTTTCGAGATTCTGCACTGTGTGGTGGGTAATATGTTACCTGACATTTGAGAGGAACATATGTGGCTTCCATCATCAGGGTGACTGAATTGGTTCAAGTGGGTGCTGAATTATAGGAAGGAAGAATTTTGTTAGTTGGGATGAAAGGAAGCTGAGGGTGTTCGAGAACATGGTGTTGAGGAGAATATTTGGACCTAGGAGGGACGAGGTAATGAGGGAATGGAGGAGATTGCATAATGAGGAGCTAAATGATCTGTACTCCTCACCCAATATTGTGCGGGTGATAAAATCTAGAAGAATGAGATGGGCTGGGCATGTGGTACGTATGGGTGAGGAGAGGGGGGTGTATAGGGTCTTGGTGGGGAAACCAGAGGAAAGAGACCACTGGGGAGACCTAGGTGTAGATGGGTGGATAACATTAGGATGGATCTCCAGTAGGTGGGATGTGCGTATATGGACTGGATTGGGCTGGCGCAGGATAGGGACAGGTGGCGGACGCTTGTGAGTGCGGTAATGAACCTTCAGGTTCCGTGAAATGCGAGGAATTTCTTGACTAGCTGCAAACCAGTTAGCTTCTCAAGAAGGACTCTGCACCATGGAGTAAGTAAGTAAGTACGTATTGTAGGACAGTTCGATAACATTTGTCCAATCACGGCTACGGGACGTGAGAAGAAGCGTAGGATTGTTCTGGACCATTGGGAGTTAAGATTTTGAAGGATGGCCCTTGTTTTGAGGCTTCACAAGTAGGATGTGTGGGATTAATGTGGACAGTTATCATTGTCTGAACTCTCCTGTGGTTAAGGTGCATGGGCCATGAGTATGACTGGGTTGGGTAAACAGTGAGATGGGGTTTTTAAACCCTTTGTGCAACTATCCAGATGCTGCTAATACCCACTGCTCCTTAACCATAAGCAGAGGTCAGACCACTGCAAGTTTCCACATTATTTCCTCATATCCATGGAAATCTTAACTGCCATTGGCTTGAGACAATCCTAACCCCTATTCTTACCTTCTGTGACTGTGACATGTCAAATTCCCTCAGACTGACCTATATAAGTAACACAGTTTATCCTGTCTATGACTTCCTCATTCACTTGAACCATTTCAGTCACCCTGAAGAAGGAGGCAGTACGTTTCTTCAAAGTGTTATAACGTGTACCACTACACGGGTCAAAAATCCAAAAGAAAGACCATCATGTGATCACAGTGGCCATGAAAACACAAAAACTCAACATGCATATTCTCTTATGGTATTAACCTGTAAGGGCTGCAATGAAGTGCAGGGTGTACTCTGTCAAAGCCAGGAATTAAAATGGTCACCACTACTCTACACGTTCTTGGTGACATCTGTGTATGCCTGGTGGCGTTTTAGCTGCACATCACACATTAGGTGTAGTCAACTTCCAGCACCAGAGGCATAACCCATTTTTCATCTCTCACATTGCGTAAGATTGTCATGATGGTTTTTTTTTAATTTATTACTTTATTGCATTTGTTGACGCTAATGTTGAGAAGTCCTGAGTATGGACATTGTTGTGTCTGGTGTTGCTGTTGTGATTCTGTTAGTACAGTTTGATCCACATCATTAGCACCTGTAGTTGATGTTCCTTGTTGTATGGCCGTACTCAAACACACTTCTCATAGGAATTCAGATCCATATAAACACAATTCACAATAAGAAGGGTATAACCATGCAATAAGTAACTTACAAAACACAACCCAGTACTGAATAACTTGTTTTTTATTTTTTAAAAGATATGAAGAATGTGGTACCCTGTTATTACAGCAGGTGCTGAAAATGTCTCCCCCCCCCCTCCCTTGAAGATAAGCATTCATGCTTTTCACAGGTTTGTTTGTTCGTTTGTCATCCCCCCACCAAGAGTTTGTTGTTCAGTCAGCAAGTGCCTGTAGTGTTATGTTTAAGGTCCCCCAAGCTACTTGATAGTGGCTGTTGACTTTTTCTCTAAGAAATCCCTACACAAAGAAGTCAGGTGGCATAAGGTCTGGTGATCATGGTGGTCGAAGGCTATGCCCGACAATGCAGTCACTGAAGAAGTCTTGCAAGAAAGCTGCTGCTGTTTTCACAGTATGGCCATTCATCCCATCTTGCTAAAGCCAGCAATCCCATTTGTTTTCTTTCAGCAGTTCAATGGATTGAGTCAACAGATTTTGATAATTTTCCATAGTAATTGTCTCTTTAAGCCAGTCCCAGCGGCCGCACGGTCTAAGGCGTAGGTCTGCATCCGCTTGCCTGCTGAGGTGGTGGTTTCAAATCCCACCAGGGGCATGTATGTTTGTTTGTTGTGCATGTTGTGTATTGTCAGGTAGAGGTCTCTGCAATGAGCTGATCACTCATCCAGAGGAGTCCTGCCGACTGGTGCGTCGTTGAGTGAGATCTAGAAACCTCGATAATGAGGAGGCCCTGGCCCAACTGGGGGCTGTTACACAAAAAACAAACAATTGTCTCTTTAAAAAACAGTGGTCACACAATTCATTGTTGAGACACTGTGCACCTAACATCAGCCCTTGACAAATGCAGAGGATTTCCATGCAGTCGTATGAGTTTTCAGGACTGCATGTTCTACTGTTGGAAGTATCCATTGTGGTGGGGGGAGCTTCGTATATACTTCTTGCAGATTTTTTTTACATGGCTGACCTTTGGGGTGCATTGGTGCTAATAACATCGGTGTGGATGGAACTTTGATAGAATTACAACACTAATATCGGACACATCAAAATCTGTATTCGTTGGTGTTTTCAACAGTAGTGTCAACCAGTAAGGTAAAGAACAGCCACTGTGACAATGTTACACTTTTTGACAGTGGGGCCAAAATAATGGGTTAATGGAGCAGTGAATCTGTTAAAAATAAAATAAAAAACTCTCATTACAATTTATGAAGGTCTGGAGTGCACATCTCCAGTTTTAATATTTAAAGATTATTTGAGCCCTGGTGACTACAGTACATTGCATTTAGAATAGTTTGTGGTAAGACAGTAGATATTTTTTTGCCAGAGGATACATCGTATCAAAACGTGTAATGAGTGTGAAATAATTTTTTCCTGTAGTTGTTGTTTGTGACTGAAAAATACAGTATTACATTTCAGGCACAAATGTTTGGGTGAAAAGATGCATAAATTAGGTGACCACATACAGTAATCTGTTACATCAGTGTTTGGTTGCTGTTTGTCGTAGGAAACAACATTTTGTTGAACAAGAAAAACTGGAGCAACCACCAGAAAAGGAACTGTCTTGTTTACAGTCTGATGAAGTTCCTCACGATCTCACAACTTGTCTTTTTGATGACTCATCAACCGTAAACCATCATATACTATCAGATGGAAGCACAGCAGTGTCTGATACAAATGTAGAACAACAAATATCATCAGATGTATACGAAGAAATCTTTTCCACAGAGGCTACTGAAAGTAATTCTTGTAGTGAAAGAATAACTCAGATTGTTTCAAAGGAAGCCCCACTGGACCATTCGTACACACGTTGGGATCAGACGGGTTATAATTGTGTGTACTGCAAGAAAACTTTTGTTGGTAAAGTTAATCTTGTATCACATCAAACATCTTGTCACCTTGAGAAAGTTTTCCACTGTCCAGAAGATGATGTGATTGTTCATGAATGTGAACAACACTTCAAAGACCATAAGAGACCTCATATGCAAAAGAAAAAATTTGGTGAAGATATCAAAATAAATTGTAATGCAACTGACAGCTATTGTTTGGAGGAAGGTAAAAATCTGGTATCGGATAATAGCGGTATAAATGAAATGTCCAAGTACAGGCAAAGTGAAGAAGATGTCAAGACTCTCAAAGCTACTAGCTTAGAGACAGATGTTGAATCTCATATGGTATTCCCCGCGTTGAAAATCTCGGCACAAAATATGGCTTCTTTACATAAAAATATTTATAAGCAGACAGGACATAATGTAGTTGAAATTGTAAGAATGGCAGACATTCTCGTCGAACCAGAAGGATGCATCCTGAAAGAAAGGAAGTCAAAGTTTCGTGTGAAAATATCTAAGAACTTCGAAAACATTGACGATAGTACGAAGTCGAAGATTATGGGAGCAATTAGGGGAATGATAAAGGAATCAGAAAATAAAATAAGTAAAGTTAAGGACACAGAGAGGTCTCACCAGGATGGTGAGGAAATGCATAAACCAACTGACAGTGAAGAAACTGCATCAGAAAATAAGCAAAATGTAGGAGGAATTCAACCCAGACGCTTGAAATGTAAGCACTGTGAACACTTATCCATTACGTTGGAGGAACATCTCAGACATGTTCGTGAACGTTGTCCTGTATCATTCACCTGTACTCATTGTGACAAACAGTTCTCCTCTAAAACAGGACTGCATTTGCATACATCCATACACACACAAGAAAAACCTTTCATCTGCGAATATTGTGGGAAACGTTTTCGTAACAGACAGTCTCTTAAGAATCATCTGTACATACATGACCAAGGTGAGAAAATGTTTGAATGCCGAGACTGTGGGAAAAAATTTGGAACAAGAGGAGGTTATGAGAGCCATTGTGCTAGCCATAGCGAAGCTTCATGTCTGTGTGATCTATGTGGTAAGAGAATGAAACATACCAGGAGTCTACGGGTGCACAGGTTGACACACATTGATCCCAGTTTCTTCAGAAGACATTGTTGCACAGTATGTGGGAAAGCTTGTCGAAACAGGTGAGTTACGTGCATCTTGTGTCACGGAGAAATGATTTGCAGATTTTTCAGTGTGACGTAGGTTGAATGCAAGTGTCTCAGTGGGATGGCCAGTGAAGTTTGTATTGTTTCCTTGCATCCGTCGGCAGAAGGAGTAAATGAATGATGTCGAATTATAGCCAACCCTCCTCCAACACAGATTCGGTCATACACGTGAAAATCACTGCTGACAGTTGTTTCGTTGAATGCATAAAGTCTGATTACACATGATCTGCCAAACACCTTGCAGCAGCAGTGTATAGAAAATGCCGCAACAGTCTGAGAAGGCTACATGATGTTTATCTTTGGCATATATATTTGTATAATAAACTTGGTGTGTGTGTGTGTTTGTGTTGTGTAGTGTAACAGTGTGAACATCCAGCTCCATTGACATCCCACAGTTTCATCTCTGCTCACGTTACCATGCTGCATGTAGTCTGGGTTTCACCCCTGTTTACCCTGTTTCTATATTGAGTTGTGTTGCATTGTTTTCCTGTGTTTTCCTCTTTGTGATGTTTCCCTTCGACAACAGCATGATATCAGAACATGATAATGAACCAAAGAAAAGTTATGAGGTTAAGATGTTTTGTGGGAAAATAAGGATTCTGATTGTGTTAGCCCTAAACTCTCAACATCTGCACTGTATATGATGGAGTTTGAATCCTCACCTTTTGCTGATATTTTATTTTCATAACTAACATTCTGTCTTGAGTTGACTCCTTCTGAGGCATGTACCACCTCTACATGCAGTTACATCTGTCTTCTAATGCGTCTCGATTCATACCAGATCTTCTTCAGGGAGAAACAACTCATGAATACAAAATCCATTTACTTTATGTTTCCATCAACACAACTAACATTTAGAGTATAACATTACTGCGACGTGTTTCGACTTGTGACAGTCATCATCAGGCTGATCTAAGAACCGTGTAATATTATTAGGTAACTTATCTACGGTGTAAGGCATATGGGATCCCATATGCACAAAATAAAACCTGATGATGACTGTCACAATTCGAAACATGTCGCAGTAATGTTATACTTTAAATGTTAGTTGTGTTGACGGAAACATATTGTAATAAAGTAAATATTCAGATAACACAACGGGGTGACTTCATTAAAAAAAAACAAAATCCATTGTTAGGCTTTACATTATTTTTCATACTTTCGTTTATAAAATATTTTTGTAATAAAATGTGTTAAAAATCACTAAAAATGTTTTTTTTTTTTCCATTGTATTTTTGTATGTAGTCTCCACCCATTATTCTTGTGTAATTCTACTATTTTGGTTTTATGATTCATGTAAATGTAACTTTTTCAGCATTTTAAAGTGAAATGTAAGAGGTTTCTAATGAAACATCTTAGATATAATAGATTTACTTGTGTTACTACCCCCACCACCACCACCTTGCATCTTCTTAAGTGTATATTACTGTTTTTGTTGGTTCTGGTGTTTCATTCATTGTAAGTTATATATGCACTTGCCAACATGCAGGCATGCATATGGACTCGTAATGTGACTGATTTTTAAAAAATGACTGTGCAAGAATAAGACTTTTTACAAACTTATGAAGAAGTAGAGCTGTCCATGATTGAAAGCTTGATACCCCATTGTGATAGTGTGTGTGTACCTACAAGGAGTAAACACCGAAACACACAATATGTTACACCACGTTTTAGATAAGATTCAAGGTTGTAATGTATACTTCAGTAGGTGATAAGTGACAAGTAATGTGAGGAAATTTCGAAATATTCTAGGAGTTATCTCTTACATTTCGTTTGAGAATGTTGAAAATGTTAAGTCTACATCAATCATAATATCAACTTCATAATGCTAGTTAACTTACAGTCATACATAAAAGGAGAAATTTTAATGTTTCTAACATTTTTTTATTATAAATATATTTTGTAATTGGAAATGTAACAAATGTCGTAAGACCTGACAGTGGATTTTATATTCATTCATTGTTTCTCCCTGAAGATGATGCAGTAAGGATCAAAACATGTAGTTTATGTTGTTGGGGTTGTAACAGTGAAGAAAAATTAGTGTATGGTACGTTGATGGTTGAGTGTTTCTGTTGTTGATTTCTTTGATGTTTTGAGGTATAAATTTCTGTTGATAATTTACGTTCGTAACTAAGCATTGCTTATTATCCTGCATGGTCCATTCATAAGCATATATCATTGCACTATATTTTTATGATTTTATTTTTTTTTTTTTTTAGTAGAGGACATCCCGTTGTGTTGAGTATAATATTAAAATGAAATAAAATATACACTTTGTCAAACACACTATCTTGTATTTTATTATTTTAATTTAAATTAATAAAATATAAGATAGTTGTGTTTGATGAAGTGTATATTTTATTTCATACTAATATTATGTGATTTTAATCCATTAATTTCACTTTTACCGCTGCATTCCTGTATCCTCTTTAATCCCATATAGTATCAAGTTTATCCATTGTGGATTCTCCAGATCCACTGCTTTTGAGGGATGTATTCCCTGCGTTGGACAAGAGTTTACTGAACTAATACTGTAAATGGCCAAACAGCAACATAGTAGCCCTGTCTGCTATTTAAGCCGTAACATTTAATTATATGTTTTCAGCATTACACTCACTCCCAGCTTCTTTGCTTCCCTCATCACTCCGTCCATCCATCTGAGGTTTGGCTTTCCCACTCGCCTTCTGCCCTCCGGCTTGTCCCAGGTGATTTTCTTACATTGGCGATTATCTTGCATTCGTACTATAAGTCCTGCCCATCTAAGCCTGGTTATCCTAATTGTTGTTACCAAATCAGTCTCATCATACAGACGATACAGTTCTTCATTATATCTTGATCTCCATGCTACCCCTTCACAGATAAGTCCATAGATTCTTCTCAGTATTTTTCTCTCAAAGACTCCAAGACATAACTCATCTGCCTTACTCAGAACCCAGGTTTCCGCCCCATACATCAGGACTGGTTTTATTAATGTCTTATATATAATCACTTGATACTTTCTATTTATGTTTTTGGCTTTAAGTATATTCACCAACCCAAAGTAACTACTATTGGCTAATGCAGTTCTATTGTTAATTTTGGCAGAGGCATTATTATCAGCTGTAATTAATGTTCCCAAATACACAAAACTGTTGACTCTCTCAAAGATCGTATGTTTCACCTTAAAAATGTTCTCAACGTATTTCTTCGAGGTGCCACAAATCATATACTTAGTTTTAGCTTGGTTAATTTCCAATCCCATCCTTCTTGCATCTTTATCCAGTGCTATTGTAGCCTCTTGAAGAGATTTCGGGGATCTACAAATAATATCGATATCATCTGCATATGCTAATATCTGCACTGATTTGTAAAATATATTACCCTGCTGGTTTATGTTTGCGTCACGTATTATCTTTTCCAGTGCTGTATTAAATAAGATGCAAGCTAATGCATCTCCCTGCCTCAACCCATTTTGTATAAAAAACTTTCAGATATTTCATTTTGCACCTTGACTTTGGCAGTAGTACCCTTCATCGTGGCTTGCGTTAATCTCACTAACTGCGGTGGTATGCTGAATTCTAGTATCGCCTTATAGAGCTGATTCCTGTTGAACTTATCATATGCTGTTTTAAAATCTATAAACAGATTATGGGTTTCTATTTGGAATTCCAATGTTTTTTCCAAAATCTGTCTTTGTGTTTGTATTTGGTCAATTGTTGACACTCCTCTAAATCCACATTGATATTGTCCTATTATTTGATTTGCATGTGGCTTTAGTCTTCCATATAACACGATTAACAATATCATGTATGCAGCATTAACCAATGAAATCCCTCTAAAGTTCTCACAGTTTTGAACATCACCCTTCTTGTGTATAGGACAGATTACGGCATCGACCCAGCTCAATGGGATCCTTTCTTCAGCCCAAATTTGAACTATTAACTCACAAATTCTGTTTTCCATATATTTATACCCTTCCTTCAATATTTCACTGGATGTTCCATCCGGGCCTGGTGCCTTGTTGTTATGTTTTCAGTGTTATACTATACTCATTCATTCATTCCATTGGTATGTGCAGAATGTGATGATTCCTTGCCATTCTCAGGAGCTTCTTCCATCCTCTCTCACCTCATCTTGCCATCTATTTCTTGGTCTACCTCTCAGTCTTGTTCCGAGATTCATATATAATACCCTTTTGGGAATTCTGTTTTCTTCCATTCTCTGTACATGCCCGAACCAACATAATCTACTTAACATTTCTCTATTATATACTATAATATTGCTGTTTGAAATTTGAAATGTGTTCTGATTTAAATGAAAGATTCTTCATCTTCTAAATTGTGAGAAAATTAAAAACCAGATTCAAAAACTGTCTTGTTAAATGCGTGTGCTCTCAGAATAATCATTCGAAGTCATTAGCATATTCATCACATGAGATTTTTGATTGGCAGAGTATGAAAATTGTGGTATTCTGAGATGTAATTCGTCCATCTTCAGGCAGCAGGTTCTTCCAGAATGTTGATGGTTGCCCCTCTACTGGCTACACAGGGTCAGATCCCAAAATACTTTCGTCTTCATTCTTTTGATAATTTGCACTTAAAATTCAAGTTCTAGCCCAGGCATTGGATTGAATGTTCATGATAAATTAAATAGGGAGACATGATGTGTATGGACTGGATAGGACTGTTACAAGTGTCACAGTACCTCATTGATGCAGACCTGGAAACTGCCTAACCATTCAGATCTATATGTTATAGGTAGTCTCTCAGTGGCAACCAACATATAAAGCTGACGAGGTTAAAATTACTTGGAACTTTGCGTACATAACAAACGGCATGGTTCGTGGCTATATTAATGCATTTTCACATTTATATTCATAACATGCTATTCTTGATGAGCCAGGATAGCATAGTTTCTTTCCTGGCACAGTAAGAGATCATCTTTTCCAAAATATCCCTTACTAACTGTACAACGCATCAAGCCTCCTGTTCATTTGGTGGGGGGGGGGGGGGAGAGGGGTCCCCGGGGGAAAAAGGGATGGGGCGGGAAGCGGCTCCTGCCCCCCCCTTTTATTGCTGGG
>Ga0131853_10019843_pt1 | contig 12230 bp, 4 predicted proteins | sample TergutLab28metaG_FD_92764 | JGI IMG/M metagenome (GOLD analysis project Ga0131853, IMG submission 92764) | Labiotermes labralis P1 segment gut microbial communities from Petit-Saut dam, French Guiana - Lab288 P1 (version 2) (version 2) | ecosystem: Host-associated > Arthropoda: Insects >...
CACAATAACGCACCAACTAGTCGCAAGCTCCTGAAGATGGATGTATTAACATCCGAAACATGTTGAGCAGTAAATTGACATAATAAAGCAAGTGTCATCAAGTTGGTCTACCTTTATTCAAATTGTTTTTTAAGACAGTTCTGAATACGAAATGTGCTAAACGAATGTTTCCTTCTCCGGACATTACTCTGATTTCTATGTACACATATTTTAATAAACCTGGCTATTTTTGTGGCATACCATGTTAAATGAGAATAGTATACAAATAGTACACAAATCTCTTCCAAAGGAATGAAAAATTTTTTATAGTTTGTAAATAGCTGTCATACTAGTGCACTGAATTCCCATTTTTTTCAAGTATCTGAAAAATGGAAAACGTCTTATCAGTGTCTGATATCTTACGTTGAAACCCATATTCATTTTGCTTAACGAATTCTCTACATGTGGAGGTAATATTGACAGAAGAATGACGGAATTTTGTACGTTGTTCAGAACAGTGATATTCTTCGCAAATGAGTGCTATTTGCTCTACCATCCACAAAATAAATAGGCAAAATAATTGATTCCTTAGACTGCAGAAACATGCTTCCTGTTTTCTAAATCAATAAATGAGTTTACGGAGACAATAACCAAACACATTTACATTCACGAAAGAAATTACGGGCAGAATGAACTAAAGGATTGTCTGCTGTTATTTAGTTCAGAATTTGTTTTCTTCCCATTTAATATCATAAACACATTAAAAAAGATTTTATTTCTATACATTATCTAATAACATGGGGCACGCGGTGGTGCAGTTGGTTGAGGCACTGCGCTACAAGCTGGAAGTTCGCGGGATCAATTCCCGACGGTGTCACTGGAATTTTTCATTGGCATTATCCTTCCGGCCGCGTTACCCTTATGACCCTCGGGTCGACTCAGCCTGTAACAGAAGTGAATATCAGGAACACTTCCTGGGGTAAAGGTGGCCGGTGCGTAGGGCAGACAACCTTACCATTTTCATGAGCCGATTGTATTGAAATCTGGGAGCTTAAGCCTCCTGAAACCCTCAGGGTCTGTCCAGGTCTGTACTGGGATTGCATTACCTTTACCAAATAATATAGGAATGGAAATATTCCGAACTGCAGTAGTGTCTTTTGCCGTATACGGGCGTGAAATTCGGTCTCCGATACTGAAGGAAAACCAAATAATAGGCTGCTGAAAAAGATATTTGGGTCCAAGTCAGGAGACATGGCAGGGGACTGAGGAAAATCCCGTAATGAAGGTTTCTATGACTTTTATTTTTCACCAGATTTTTTTGTGTGATAAAATCAGAAAACTGAAAGAGTGGGACATGTGACACGTATAAATAAATGGAATCGTGTGTACAAGCTTTTGGTTGGGAAACTCGAAGGAATTAGACCGCGTGAAAGACTTAGTTATCGACGGGAAGATACTACTAAAAAGGATTTCTGAGACGTAGAATGGGAGCGTTTGGACTGTACCGATCTGACGTAAAATATGGCCGAGGGGCACCCTGTTGTGAATAAAAAAATGTCCTATTTGGTGCAATAAGATTTGGAGAACTTCTTGACCGGCTGAAGAATAATAACTTCTCAAGTAGAAAGCAGCTTTATGGATTTAATTAGTTACTTAGTTGGATCGCAGAATTTATTGTCCTAGCTCCTGCTTGAATCTTTTTTTTTTTTTACATCGACCGATAAATTGTGAATTTTGTCTTTTTAAATTTCCAAAAACCATCTGAAGCTTACAAACACTGGGATCAGGTTTAAGCAACTCAGCAGTGTGTATTTAATTTTGTCCAGCATCTTTGATCGCATGCACATAAAATAAAGGAATGAAGTGCTTTTCCATTCATTCAAAATAACACAAGAATCTACAAAGTCTTTGCTTTCTCTATCGTCTTCCAAGTTAGTAATAAGTTGGTAGCCCTTCTTAAAACTATTTGTACACCTACGTAGGTCCTTAGCTTTTTTGTTCTTACTGTACTTAATAATTATTAATTTTTATTTTGAAGAATTTATGAGGGAAAAAATTTTAAATTAAGTGCAAGGTACGAAAACTGCACTGGAAATTGAAAACAAGATTTTTATACAATTCAGTCATTCTGCAGTCTCTCTTAAGACAGGTTCGTAACTTTTTCCAAAGCGAATTATTGACATAGTGCGGAAAAGTGCTTCTTATTTCAATTTTTAGCAATTCCTATTTTCCCTTAAGGTCATCCAAGAGTTGCTTACGTCTTCTTCCTCGACTTCCCGTCTCTTCTAAGATTTCCTCTATCTTTCTCTCAAAAACGTGTCTTAGTAGTCAGTTTCTACTCAAAATGTGACAAATCCATTTCGCTTTCTTTTTTTTAGTTTTTAGGATATTCCTCTACTTTTGACTCTTCGTAATTTACTTAAAACGCAGTTTCTACGTCACAGTACAAACACTTCTTTCTCTAAACATAAATGTTTTCTTTAATCACCCTTAAAAATAATTGGTCTTTACAGTAGAAAATAAATGAAACCCGTACTTAGTACATCGTGTGGACGAAATGCTGAGTTCTTAATGTTAAAGCAGACGGATTATACAGTAACCACTGTGTTTTAAAAGAACTCTATTGTAAAAGACGTTAATCTCTTGAGGACTGAAGCCGAGTAGTTCGGTAAACATTTTGCTAAAGACGGAGGCGAAGGGTCTTCTGAAGTACTGGTACCTAACTACAAATCTACAAAGTTAAAAAGCAACAAAACAATACGGCTTCACATTAAACAAAATGAAGGTTTATGATCATTACTGTCACAACTTCAAACCTGAGTTATGTAGAGAAATTCAAATATTTCAAAACTGCAGCAAAAATTAGGGGTTCTGTTAATAAGACAATTGAGATCGCACTGTGCTGGCGAATGTTCGGCATAAATGTTTGGGTTTGGTAAAATATGGGGAAAATTCTTGGCTAGCTAAATGACAATTAACTCTTGACAAAGAGTCTGTTGTTTGGAATTATGAGTGAAATTTCGGTAAAGTCTGATACCCCTATTTTCACGAAAATTAAAATAAACGAAACACATGTTTATAATTTTATCTGTTTTCCTATATGGGTGTAAAATATTTTGGCTCAAACGAACGTAAAAACTTTGATTATGGTTGTGATCGAGGTGCTGACGTAAGAATTTGGACCTAAGAGGAAGAAAGTAACGGAAAGGTAGAGATAATTATAAAATGAGGTGCTTCAAAGCTTATACCTTTCTGATTAGTTCGTGCGTTATGTTTCCGGAGTCATTATTTACTCGTAGGATATCCTAACTCACTCACTCACTCGCAATCCGTCAGGTAGGACTCCCGCAGCTCCATTCAGAGAGACAATTCGTTTCGCAACTCTTTCTTGAATTTACCTCCTAACAACAACAACAGCAGCAACAACAGCAGCAGAAGCAACAGCGACAGTAGTTCACTTGTCATCAGATTTAGGACGAACTGTCAATATGTGGCCTAACTGCTGGCTAACATCAGACAGGTTCCATATCTATAAGAAGAATATGAAACCACCTTTTGTACCTGCATCAGGTACAGCAAAATTTATGACAAATAAGGCCGTCAGCAGCTGCTCTAAGGCCTGAAGGAATGCAGGCTGTATTAACCACGGATGCCTTTTGAACACACCGACATCAAAGTTGATTCTGCCATCTGTAGTGACAGGCCACGTTTGAGCGGTCCGTACAAACCGCAGCCAAAGTGCAACCTAATACGTTCTGCCATAATTTATACCATCTTTAATATATTAGATGACTATGGGTGACTGCGTGCTCTTGAATAATACGTAGATACAAACACGATACTGGGTTTATTGTTCATATTGCTATTTTGTTCATTATTTGTATGAGAGAGGTACAGAGCTGAAAGCTACGCAGCATGAATAGGGGGCAGACTGCCAGGTGAGGCTTGTTTGTTGATACTGTGGGCACATGTTCCTCTTGAATCTTGTTTTTATGCGACGATGAAAAAGGAAAAGAGGAGGATTTAATAGTTAGATATCCTCAATTTACTGCCAAAGGTAACGTAGGCTATAAGTTACGTGTTTTTGAACTTACACCTTCTGGGTCGGAAGCTACGTCGTGCAGTTTGATACAGACAGTCGAACGTTTCGAAGGATCGTATTGCCTTCATCTTCAGGGTCAAGCAATCCATATATTATTCTTGTATCCTAGAAAATGTCGCAAACAATTTATCCATCGACACAGCTTAATATTCCAGAAAGCTGGAACCTTCAGCAACACCACTCTGAGAACTTCATATCTTGCACCCTTCACCTTAACTCTGCGAGGCCTGAAGTTTGTTTAGATAATACTAAGTATAAAAACCAATTTACCCCCTCATATTTTATGTGTATTGGACCGTGCATCGTTGTGATAACTGAAGAATAAGAACCAACTGGATGCTACTTATTGTTTTATTACAATTATGATAGGTTCAACATGTTTCAGGCACTATTATGTCCATCATCAGGAGCTCACGACTATAGTAGTGATTACCACATGGGCCGTTCGGTTATTGGGTTGCTGTTGGTCGGAAGTTAGGTGCAGGCAGGCTGGATAAGTGTCCGGGCTGCAGGCTACAGCACGAGTCGTGCTATAGCCTGCAACTTGCAACCAACAGCAACCCAAGAGCCGGACGGCCCATGTGGTAATCAGCGCTATAGTCGTGAGCTCCTGCTGATGGGCATAATAGTGCCCGAAACATGTTAAGGCTATCGTAAGTGTAATAAGAAACACTAAGCGTAATAAAGCATCTAGTTGGTTCTTATTCTTCAGTTACCACTTCAGTGTAAACACGCTACATCTCCATCGTAATAGCCGTTTAATTATTACTGCTTCGGAAAAAGATTGCTCTTTATTGTGGGAATTAGAGAGCACACATAAATATTCAGTGCTGACAACATGAACATTTATGTACTGTGAATTCCAACGGTATGCACATGGTTACCATCCTGTTTTAAGAGGCTAGAGTCGCCTGCAGGTTGTCGCAGCCTCTTCGACAGCTGAGCATTGAAAGCAGTCTATACGTCTTTGGACAGGCGCACTGAACTGCAACTGTGCGCAAGAACAGATACTTCAGCAGCTGCTCAAGAAATTCCCCCCGCTTGTGTAGGACTATCCACGTCCTCACTACAGCCAGCCATTTTTCGCTACTCAGAATCAGATGACTATATGCTACAACCTTTCTTTAAGATGTAGTTGAATATTATCATTTCATCTAATATTAAGCCTGGCATAGAATTTTTATTTTCCAGTTTGTCAAGTACATTCCGTGTGTATTTTCTTTGGCACTCTTTAAAATCTACCTAACTAACAAACTGACTTACTTACTTACTCCTTGGCTGTAAGGTTCTGTGACAGCCTTGGCCTCGGTATTACGAAGACCCATCTTTCCTATCGACTGCACTCTGTCGCCATCTCTTAACCTTCATCTCCCTAGATCCTTCTCTGCATCTTCCAGCCATCTCAATCTAGGTCTTCCCCTTTTTCGACTTCCCTCCGGTTTACTCTTAAATACTTTCTTATCTGCTCTTCACTGGTCCATTCTTACTGCATGTTCAATCCATTCCAATCTCTTCTTTTTAATATTTGCTACTATGTTGAGATTTTTATATAGCTCCCTCAATTCCCGATTTGTTCCTGTTCTCTATGTACCTTGCTCTGTCACTGGTCCATATATCCTTCTTAATATTTTCCTGTCCCACATACCCGGTATTTTCCTGTCCATCTCAGTCATAGTCCAAGTCCAAAGTCTAAATTAAGAGAGCTGATTTTCGTTGTTACACCGTGCATGTTGTCGAGTTACTCAATTATTATACCAACCACTGCACATATATAAAATTTAAACTTTAAAACATTAAAACATTAAAAACGCTCCGACATGTTTCGGTCCCAGGATCACCATCAGGGAGCCATATCGTCCCTGCTAAAGTCACACTATAAAAAGTCACATTAATTTCAATGTACTTGTACAACGAAATTAATATGTGACTATTTCTAGCGTGACTTTAGCAAGGAATACATAGCTCCCTGATGATGGTCTTAGGACCGAAACATGTCGGAGCGTTTTAACGTGTACATTTTATAAATTTTATGTATGTGCAGTAGTTGGTATAATAATTGAGTAAGAGAGCTGAATTATTTTCCTTTCTCTCTCTGTAAAATATAGTAATACCAAAGTTTTAAATTAATAAATAGAACTATGAACTGCCAATAACACTCAAAGTGATTCATGTGCTCAATTTATCACCGCACCACAACGACATAAAAAGGAGTTCACGCTTTCGTACAAAGACATACATACGTACGGACGTACGTAACCATATTAACCCAGCAACATAGTCAATAATATCACGCACAGTAAGTACGGAGGTTTCATACCTTCTCTGCTATTACACAAACCATGTTTTTTAGCTTACCCCTTTTCTTTGTTGCAGGTGTCTTCCATAAACAGGGTGCTCCGAAATCTCGCTGCCCAGAAGGAGCAGCAAGTATCCGCGCAGAATGAGTCGGTTTACGACAAGCTGCGGATGTTCAACGGACAAACCCCCGGCTGGGCCTGGTATCCCGGTACGCCACCAACACCCCATCTTAGCCTACCACCCAACCCTGCAGCAGCCACGGTACTCCCCGGCAGTCATATAACCCGTGACGACATTCAGAAGAGAGGTACGTCCTTAACAAGAAACACTAAGAGTCTACTCCACAGTAGCTAGAGAATTATTGCTAAGATGCGATTGCTAAATTGTTTCATAACACCTCAGGCATGATGTCTAAACAAATAACACATAAAATACTGTTGCTACCCAACAGAGATCACAGCGGGTCTCGATTTTAAACACAAAACTCTTAGGGACATTTTAGAATATAATCTCTCTTTATTTCGATTATCATAAAAGCATATATATATATATATATATATTTACTGTCGGTATAGTTCGCGTGTGGACTAAGGCCACGGAGTTTAATGTGTGGGAAAAATTGAGAATTTGTGAATGTTGTTTCAGGTGCTAGGCTATTTAAACATAACGGTGCGATTTCAAATTTTACGGCAATTTTCACACACACAAACACACATACACACACACATAAAACACTAATGCACAGGGTTAACACCTTGCCTAATAAACTGCTTACATTTGCAGATTATCTAGTGTCCTTGGTTTGAAAATTTAGACACTAAAATTGGAGGTAGCAAGTTTATTCAATATTTTAGAAACAAATTATAAAATACTCCGTGTAACAAACAAGGTGAAAATACTAAGTAAATAGGCTACAGTTACTGTAGAGACAGATTCGTGTGCAGTAAATTGTCGTTTCTTTACTTAATTTTAAACTTTGTCGCTTTAGATGGACGACAGAAGTGCTCTATTTAATGACGCTGTCAATTCCACGGATAACTGGCAATATGTAAACTAAATATGAGTGTATAGCATTAGTGGAATGATGATGAGAGAGTAAAACCGTAGTGTTAGTCACGCTGCAGGTAAATTTTGCCTTTAATGAACTCCAGATTTCATTACTGTGTTCTGAACATTTCGAAACTTGGTTCTACAATCCGCAAGAAAAATTCTTCCTACACCCGCAGTCCCTATCTTTTTTTAATATCTATTTTAATATTATCTTAACATGTACTAATATATCTTAGACGAAATCCTTTCACTTTAGGTTTTCATACCAATATTTTCACCATGAAAATTTGCTCTGTCCCATGCAGCCTCTACATTTCTCTTCCAGCCAATATTGGCTGATTTGAACAATATAATTATATTTGGTGACAAACATAGATTACGAAGCTCTTCGTAATGCAGTTTCATCCACAATCCTGCTACCTACACCTTATTAGGTCCTAACATTCCCTTCAGCCACCTGTTATTCCGTTCCTTCCTCTCAATAATATTATGATTTTTAAGGTAAAAATAAATATGAATTTGCCGCTATGCACGCTGTGAAGCAGAGTGGCAGATTTATTCATTCTTAATACAGTATAATCTCGACAGTTCGAGGTGAAGGGGGTCAACGTTGCCTCGACTTACGGAAAGCCCTTACTACATAGATTACAACAATTTAGAACATACGATTACATATGCAAAATGATAAACGCCTTTTATTAATACGTACTATGTATAACATCGTATTAGAATAACAATGTATACAACAGTACAAGAGAAGACTAATAACAGAACCTATATCATTGACCTACACTGTAAGGAAATCAGAAACCTTCCTGCCATTTAATCGTTTAACGATATTATGCCTTTGAAATGGCGATTGTTTCGCTGCAAGATCACGTCATTTTTCGAGAGCAGAACATCAAGTCAGGGTTACCTTTGTTATTGTTGTAGTTAGGCACGTTATCTGTACTGTACCTCACAGTGGTATTCACTACAGCCCATCGGGTCGAACGAAAAGGACTGTCGAATTGTCAGGTTTCGGATAATCGAGATTGTCCTGAATTGTAAAGATTGTCTCTCTTAATATTCGAGAAATCAAATTTTGGTTTTTACAAGGTAGGCACACGACCTGCCCACTCTCTTGCCCTGTGTGGGAACAATCAGTTTGGAAAACAATTTCAGTGTGTCACTGTCGCTTACTTAGCCGTACTGGAGTGACGATATTTATAGAACAATTATTATTCAAATAATTATTGAAAGCTGTTGCGGGTTTGGGGGTTGGGAGAGTTTGGCGGAGGGAGGTGGGAGGTGGAAGGTGGGGGTTTGTAAGCGAACAAGCAACTACGCTGGCCCTGTGTGTACATGCGTTCGCTGGCAAACATATCTCCCCGCGAGTGGCTTAGCCCTCCTGCATAATACACACACAACACGGCGGCTTTCCCAAACATTAACAAACGTATCCATAACAGTGCACAGCAGCTTGAACATGTTGATGGCAGGTGGCTTCATTATGCGAAACAACATCTAAACACACATTATGTAATGGCGCATCATGCCAACATCACAACACTAAAAGGAAACAATATCGCTCATCATAATTTGGTCGATATTTGCTCCTACTTGCGCCCAACGTGGTCTAGTTGGAAAAAAAAAAAATATGCGAAGGAATTTCTTAATTTACACTCTTCACCATATTAAACTGGCGAGGCATACAGCACGCATGGTAATATGTTGAATTGGTGCTAAATCTAAATGGAAAACCTGAAGGGAACAGACCGAGTTGACTGATAGAAAAGTTGAAAGCGTGATGTCCTTAAGAAGTGACCGGAGAGAGTAAAATCGTACATATTATTTATTATTATTATCATCGTCATCATCACGATCATCATCATCTTCATCGTCATCATCTCCTTTATGCAGGGTATTTATGCTTATATTCCTGAGACAAACTATGTCCCTAGGGAATACAGTAGCTACCCTTTTGTTCCTATTCATGGTGCTTATATCGTTAGTTTCAGTGTTGAATCTATTGTATTTTTACATTAGTACTTCCTGAAATATGTGTGCAGTGTCCAATATGGCAGTTTTCTGTAGTTTTATTATTATTATTATTGCGGTTTTCCTCAGTCCCAATAGTCAAACACCATTACAGCAGGTTTTCAATTCACTATTCACCACGCATCCTCTTATTGGACACTGCAAGTTGTGAACTAATCAGTCAGATCGTCAGTAAATAAGTGCTTGACGAATTATTTTAATTTTAACATTAAACAAAGCAGCACACAAATATAGCTAGTTTTCCTTTTTTAACTTTTTTGAGTGGGGTGAAATGACATTTTTGTAAAACTGCAGTCTTAGGTGGACCTATTGTACTTTTTGTACCTACTGTACCTACAGTACGTACCGTACATACCCTGGACGAAAAATAAATAAATATGGAGGAACGATGGAATGAAATTTCACATGGGAAAATCGAGATTTTTTGACAGAAACTTTTCCAATGTCGTTATGACCAACACAGATCTCAAATGTAGTGATCCAAGGAACGAACCCGAAAAACCGAGGTAAGAAACAAGCGATTGCACTCAAGTCCTTACCAACTCAAACGTCTTGCGAAGTTAAATGTTGCTCAATATATCACTGAAGCCTCCGGTTTCGGCGGAAAGTCAATTTAACAAAGAAAAATTAAAATGTCGCTGAACAATTTTCCGTTTTGACCAGTTCCTCTTACGTTCTGTAAATTATCGCTTTTGTTCCTCTTTCTCAAATGTCACACAAATCAATCTGCGCCTCTAACAAGATGGACCATCCAAGAAATGAATATTCTTGCTGGTGGCGTTTCTTGATTTGAGATGTCCCTTGGCGTCACACCACTGCACACTTTAAAACATCAAGTCTCTCTTTATCGATAAGTAAACTGTTCCATTACCTTTATTTTATTTATAATTTTATGATTCACTCTTTGACCCTGTGAGTGCCAGAGATTCTAACACTTTGAGAGGTAGGATGAGCGGTGAATGAGGTACTGGCAGAAAATCAAAGGAAATAGGCATTGTCCCTCTTACTATACTGTCGTTTACCTCCAAATCAAGGGAAGACGTAGAAAAAATACTGTCAGAATGGCAGGTGTTCGATGAAGTTTCGATAAAGACGCATTTCGAACAGAAGCCCAGAACGTTACTGCTTGTGTAAATTTTATGGTCGTTGTGGAGTTACGAGATTTCAGGACAATAGCATTTGTATGACATGCTGCTGTGCACAGTTAATACCAAAGTAGAAATCATATTGAACGGCACAGTGTAAGGTTTTTAGGTCTTTGTTATCAATCCGCCTGTCTTCGTTTTCTTCACATGAATCCTCGGCGTCGCTTCAGACCGTAACAAAATTGTTTAAAAATTTTTGTTACAGGAAATTAGTGTTGCGTTTGGAAAGTGTTAGAATTTTGGTAAAGGTTCTGCATGCAAACTCCAAGCTTCTTTTAAACCTCTGATAAAGAATTTTGTAGAAACTACAAGAGTGAACCCAGAGTAGGCCTATATTTTGCTTCTAATTATGTTACGTTCTCCGCCATTTTGTGTTTGTTCCTTGGAACTCGGTCTGAATGTAAGTAATCAACATAAGGTTAGTTCAGGAACGACATTATTTGTTTACAGCTTGTTTTTGTGTTTTTATGCTAACCACATACACTGTCAGGTACTTGCAATAACTCTAACAGATATGGCAATAATTGTATGCTATAACTGATAATACTGTGTGTACCATTAACAGAAATAAATTTTATCTAGACATGTAGAGTGTAGTAACATTGTTTATGCCAACACGCTATCTGTGCTTCATTTGAAGGAGGCCGTTTTGAATATTATACATATTTATTACATGTAGAACGAACAAAACGAAGATAAAGTCAGATAAAATAACACCGAAAAAGAGCAGAAAAAGGTACTTTATTATTATTATTATTATTATTACACTGCTGCTGCTGCTACTACTACTACTACTACTACTACTACTACTACTACTGTTACTGTTACTGATCCTACTGTGTTGATATTAACCTGTGAACTCGTGGTTTTAGACTTCTCCGCAAGGGTTACGAAGTATAAAATTGGATAAATTGAGGTTTACCCGTGGAAATCGTAACGAGAAGTTTTCTTAAATTTTCAAGGGATATAGTACAACTATACAAGAGGTCATGAAGTAGTTCATCAGCTCTTTGTAGACCTCAAGAAAGCTTATGATTCAGTTAGGAGGGAGGTCTTATATAAGATTATCATTGAGTTTGGTATCCCTAGGAAACTTGTAAGGTTAATAAAGATTAGTCTGACTGAAACATACAGAAGAGTCCGGGTAGGCAAGAATGTGGCTGACAGATTCTCTTTTAGGAATGGTTTGAAACAAGGAGACGCTCTATCACCAATGCTTTTTAACGTTGCTTTAGAGTACGCCATTAGGAGGGTTCAGGTAAACCAAGATGGCTTGAAACTAATGGTACACATCAGCTTCTGGCTTATGCCGATGATGTTAATGTACTGAGAGGAAGCATACATACTCTAAAGGAAAATGCAGAAGCTTTAGTAGCTGCTACTAGGGAGATTGGACTGGAAATAAGTGCTGATAAAACTAAGTATATGGTCATGTCTCGAGATCAGAATGCAGGACGAATTCATAGAGTGAGGACTGATAATAGTACTTTCGGGAGGGTGGAAGAGTTTAAATATTTGGGAACAACTTTAACAAATAAAAATTCTATTGCGGAAGAAATTAAGAGCAGATTGAGGTCAGGAAATGCTTGCTATCATTCGGTGCAGAATCTTTTGTC
>Ga0131853_10019847_pt1 | contig 12229 bp, 13 predicted proteins | sample TergutLab28metaG_FD_92764 | JGI IMG/M metagenome (GOLD analysis project Ga0131853, IMG submission 92764) | Labiotermes labralis P1 segment gut microbial communities from Petit-Saut dam, French Guiana - Lab288 P1 (version 2) (version 2) | ecosystem: Host-associated > Arthropoda: Insects >...
ATGTTTATTATCAAACTTCTATCTCAACATGTTTCGGGCATCGTTATGCCCATCATCAGGAGAACAAGACCGTGTATTACTGCATATGGTGTTCTGCACTGGTTGTGCTGGCTATGGTTGTGTGGAGCTGGGTCGTAAGCTGCGTGCACTGTGTGAACAGTGTTGAACAGTAACCTTCACACTGTGCACGCAGCTTACCACCCAGCTCCAAACAAACACAGCCAGCACAACCAGTGCAGAACACCATATGCAGTAATACACTGTCTTGTTTTCCTGATGATGGGCACAATGATGCCCAAAACATGTTGAGATAGAAGTTCGATAATAAACATTGGATTAGTTGCATCTTGTTGGTTTATCTCTCTTCATCCTAAATTTTTAGGTGTTTTTTGGGTTCCTATGGATTGCCTATTAAAATAGCCAGTAGGGGGTGGAAACAGTATAGTCTGAGATACCTAAACTTATTGGTTACATTCTGAATACTGAGTAATTGCCTGAGCACTTGAAGGAGTAAATGTAAAGCAATTCCATGACAGTCCTGCACAGGCCTTGAGGGTTCCAGGAGGTTGAGGCTCCCAGAGTTCAAGACAATCAGCATGTAAATGTGGTAAAGTTGTCAGCCCTATGCACCAGCTGCTTTTTCCCCCCCCCCCCCAGGAAATATTCCTGGTACTCATTTCTGTTAAAAGCTAGGCCAATCCCAGGGCCATAGTACGGCCGGAAGGATTATGTCAATGAAAAATTCCAATGACACCATCGGGAATCGAACCCACGACCTTCCAGGTTGTAGCACAGTGCCTCAACCAACAAGGTAAGGGAATTTCCAGTAGTAAAAGCAGTCCCATTACTGGCCCTAAGGGTTCTAGGCAGTTGAGGCTCCCAGATTTCAAGACAATCGGCACATGAAGGTGGTAAGGTTGTCAGCCCTACGCACCGGCCACCTTTACCCCCCAGGAAATATTCCTGGTACTCATTTCTGTTAGAGGCTGAGTCAACCCCAGGGCCATAGTGCAGCCAGAAGGATTATATCAATGAAAAATTCCAATGACACCATTGGGAATCAAACCGTCGACTTTCCAGCTTGTAGAGCAGTGCCTTAACCAACTATCCCCACCATGTGCCCCATTTGAAGGAGTCCCTTATGCTTATTTATATGAATGGTGATAAACTGACTGTAACAGTTGCATAGGTTTGATTTTCCCGTCACCATCTACTTCTGCTTCCACTGGTACAAAAGGCTGACCAGCAGACTTGTGCGTAAAATTCCCGAGGCCAAAAAGTGAGAAATGACGCATATCACTGCTGCAAATGGTGGGATGCCTTGTTGTGACCCTGAAAATTATATGCCATATTCTGGAGTATAAGGACCAAATCCATTCATTTTGCAGAAAATTAAAGGCTAGAATTGTCTGCCGGTAAATTTAACATAGACTGTGTTCCAAGGGTAAGAAGGGTTACACCTAGTGGACTGTCTAGAGCGGACTGTTACAGTCACCATTTTATTACACTCCTGCACGCTTCGCAAAGAACTAAACCCACCCATTAGAAGCAGAAAGTGGGCGCTGTGAGTCGTGCTGTCGTGTTTGATGATAGTTCGTGTGGCTTCTGTAGCAGTGGAATGCTCGGTCACTTGGTGATTGAAGTGCTTGAATCATCTAAATTTTCACCTGCTGTTTTGAAGCTTTATGTTTGTGAAATTGGGGTCTAAGGGGAAGTGATGTGACACTCCTTGGGAGCTAATATAACCTCTCCTTCCCAAGCACCAACCTCACCTTCGAGTGGCGGACCCTGTTAACACAGACGAGGCTCTGGTGACCGAGTATAGGCGAGATAACCTTACCAACTGCTGTGGAGGAAATGCCATAGGCATTTAGGTTTCACAGAAGTGGCAGACTGATGCCAAGAAGGTGTCAGCCCCACCATCAGGATAGGACAGGTAGGTTAACACCCTGCCTGCGCTGAAATTCTACTGTTTTCAATAAGTCTATGAGAAAGAAAAGCCGGACTGACTATCTGTTGACGAACCAATGCTCTCGAGTGAAGACACGAATAGGACAATATAGTGTCCGAACATTTATACCAAAAAGGTAGACTGGCCCAGTTAAATAGGATCATGGGAGAATATCTCGAACCCTCAGGGAAACAAGAAGAGAGGAAGACTGAGAAACAGCTGGAGAAGATCGGTAATCAAGGAAGCGGGTAGAAGCTGGAATGAACTAAGGTTCTTAGCAGCCGATAGACAGAAGTCGAAAGGACTCATAGACAACCTATGTTCCTAGAAGGAATGATGGACTTTATTATTATTATTATTATTGTGTTTGTGAAATTGTCTTGTAGTAAGTGCAGGCATGGATGTAGGTACATACATATATACATACATTCCATGGTTCCATACGTATGTTATAAAGACAGTAGGATGTGGAACAAGTCTTTAATACACAAATATACAAATTCACAGTATATTTGTTGAAATTATCATTTTTTAGTTTTTTTGCACCACGTATTAACCCTTTAAATGCCAAATTAAATCCCACCTGCCATTTGCTGGTATTATTAGTAGCTCACCATATTCTCCACGTTAGCAGAATAAGGGTTAAAGTTCAGTTCGGACGATTCGGGAGAACGTGCTGTGTTCTTTATTGTGTTTGAATCTAGTTGAGGTGAATACTGAGGTGATTGCAATGAAGGCATTTTTCTGTTATATAAGGAGGTTGGAGGAGGGGGGGGTAAATTTTGGATGCTCGTGGCCACAGAAGGGGGGAAGAGGGGATTCGGCTTGTAACAAGCCAGCAGAAATTGGAGAGTTTCAGTAAGAGATGTGCAGGTGGATTGATGTGAGCAACAAAACTTCACAAGCATACACTTTGTTCACATACAGAATCAACATTTTGAGGGTTGTTTGACTGTGCATCTTCATCATGAAATAAAGTGAACTGCCAGCTTGATGCAACAATGTAATTTATTGAAGTTTCTTTAGCTCAACATGTTTCAGGCCCATACGCCCATTGTCAGGAGCACTAGATGTTAAGTTGCAGCATATGGTTTTCTGCACACCGCACCTACCAAACCGGACACACGACCCACGCAGCAGCTCTCAGGACCACCACCCATCTACAAACTAGGTGCAGAAAACCATATACTGCAACTTAACATCTAGTGCTCCTGACGATGGGTGTATGTGTCTGAAACATGTCGAGCTAAAGAAACTTCAATAACTTAAACTGTTGGATCAACTTGGCAGTTCACTTTATTTCAAACAGAATCAACAAGTGATTTGCTGCAGTTGGTTCATTGGGGGGCGGGGTGGCAGGAGGTGGTGTTGAAACATAATGATTTCATTATATGAATTTGTTTCCATTACTGCGTTGCCTTTACTCTTTTATTTACCCTCACATATTTCAGATGTTCAAAAGTGAACTTATATTTTCTTTTTGTTATTCCATATTTATTATCCTTTAATTCATTCACTTTGGTCTGTTTCCCCAAACAGGCTGGCAGAAGAAGAGAAGAAAGCTATAAAGTTGATGCAGGAGGCAGAACGCGCGTACGCAGCGGAACAAGTTTTTGAGGAATGGCTGGATCAAGTAGACAGGAGACAAAATAAACGAATTGATAAGGTTCACAAGCAAAAGCAGAGAATTCGGCATCAATTTCCATGGAGCCCTGGTGGTTCTGTTCACTAAATGATTATACGTAGTCTGTCCAAAACATTCATGCAGTGGGTTAGCGGAGGAGTGGGATGTGAACTGGTGGCGCACCCCTCCAGTTCTCCTCATTCAACAGGACCCAGTTGACATTCAGTAAGAGCTCGACCGCTCTAGAAGGCCAGAATTTGTGCGTTAGTTTTTTGTGGAACCTGTTTTCGAGCATCGTCCAAATGGAGATCGATCAACAGATTAACATCAAGTTTCTTGTGGTACTGGGCAAGAATGGCCCCGAAATTCATCAAATGTTGCAACAGGTTTATGGAGAGTTTGGTCTAAAGGAAAGAACTGTTTTCAAGTGGGTCCAGCATTTTTGGGAAGGCCGTGAAGACCCCAAGGATGATGCAAGTTCAGGATGCCCCTCCACCTCAAGTGGTAATCATTGATCGTGTGTTTTCTTTCATTCTCAATGACCGCCAATTGGCTGTTAGAATGATAACAGAAGAACCTGGTTTGGGGAAGTCGTCTGTTCACACGATTTTGACAGAACATTTGGAAATGAAAAAGGTTTGCGCCAAGATTGTACCAAAAATGCTCACTCCTGAGCAAAAGTTGCGACAGAAAGAGTGTTGTGTTGACAGGAAAACCTCAGAGGAAAGCGATGAATTCTTGGAAAGGGTCATCACAGGCGACAAATCGTGCATCTACAAGTATGACATCGAACTGAAGTCGCAGGGCAGAGAGTGGAAACAGAAAGATTCGCCGAGACCGAAAAAATTATGGAAAAGCAAATAAAAAATCAAAGTCATGGTGATGGTTTTTCTTGACTGCCATGGAATTGTGCACCACGAATTCGCACCTGAGGGTCAAACTGTCAACGCAGCTTTCTACATGGAGGTTTTGAAGCATCTGAGAGATCGTGTGCGTTGCGTGCGACCAGAATTGTGGGAGGGGGGGCAATGGATTCTCCACCACGACAATGCTCCCGCGCACTCTGCATTAATCGTGCATGAGTTTTTGGCACGCAATTCCATCACCGTGCTTGAACATCCCCCTTACTCGCCGGATTTAGCCCCCTGTGATTTTTTCTTGTTCCCCAAATGCAAATTGGTGCTGCGGGGGCATCATTTGTGGGATGTGACGATTAAAAGTGAAACGACATCGCTGCTGAAGGGCTTAAGAGAAGAGGAATTCCAAGGGTGCTTCCATCAATGGAAACGGAGGTGGAACAAGTGTATTGCGTCTAATGGGGAGCATTTTGAAGGGGACCACATTGATGAATCCGCTTCATCTTCTTCTTCAGACACTGAACCTCCAATTGGAGGTTTTGGCCTTCTCAATGACATCCTTCCACTTTGCTGTATTCTGGACACAGGTTAACCAATTTTTTATCTTCATTTGACCAAGCTCCTCCCATCTATATTTGGGTCTTCCTCTTGGTCTCGTGGTTAGGGGATTCCATTTAAATATCATCTTATTTGCCCTGGTTTCAGGCATTCTTTGTGTATGGCTGAACCAGCTTAGTCTCTGGGCTTTAATGTAGTTTACTATATTTTTGTGCTTTATCAGTTTGTCCAATTCTTTATTGTTTTTATTCCTCCATGTTTGATTTTCTTTCGTAGACCCAAATATTCCTCTTAAGCATTGATTTATCCTAAAATTTGTAAAATTAATTTTTATAAACATATTTCATGAAATTTTTGGACAGACTACACGTACGTACAAGTTGTGACAATTTATCTGTGCGATACTGTAAGAATATTTCAGTGTTGATAAGCTGATACTTTATAGAGACTAAGTCTTTTGGTAAAATGTAATTTAGCATGTATAAGGGACGGTTGTAATCGGTACAGTTATAGATCAGAAACCGACAGGCGAAGATGGGAGCCATCGTGTCGGCTGTCGCACCGCAATATGGAAGGAAAGGCGAAACCACCACATTATGATCTCAAAGCAGCAACTAAAGTATTTCGATGAACTACAATACTTAAACAAGCCACCAGAAACACAGGAGCTGACAGTTATACAGCAAAAGGCTTGCAACAAATCTGGATGGAAAGCTGCCAAACAATCAAAAGATTGAAGGATAAGAAGAAGAAGGGATGGGTACACTGCATATAATATTTGTACTTCCTAATAGCTGTCTAATATTACTGGAAAGACAGTAAAACATAAGGATGTATGTATCTCCTCAGTGACAAATATACAAGTAACATTATTCATATTTTTTTTTATTTTCATTGTTACACCGTGCATGTTGTTGAGTCACTCAATTATTACACCAATGATTGCGCATATATAAAGTTTATAAAATTTACACATTAAAATATTAAAAACGCTCCGACATGTTTCGGTCCTAAGACCATCATCAGGGAGCTATATTTTCCTTGATTTTAAGCTTTCGCCATGTTCTGTATGTAATGTGTTTTCTTTTGGGTAGTTCCCTGGCGTCTGAGTTTTAATAGCCAACGTTTCAGAACACTATCAGTTCCATCTTCATAGGCCTATGAAGCTGGAACTGATAGTGTGTTCCGAAACGTCGGCTATTAAAACTCAGACGCCGGGGAATTACCCAAAAGAAAACATTATATATATATTCCTTGCTAAAGTCACGCTAGAAATAGTCACAGAATAATTTCGTTGTACAAGTTAGGTGTTGTGGCAGCATGCGGTATTGTGTAATGTTATATTGCGAAGAGTGCCCTGCTACGCATGTGCATTCTGTGCTTCGTTGCGTGATACTGAGCAGTGGTTGGTGTAATAATTGAGTAACATTATTCATAGTTTTTACCAAGACCTCTTCTTCTTCTTAGTACGGCTCTACAACTCTTAGTACAGAGTTTTGGCCTTCCCAACCACTTCCTTCCATCTTCTTCTATCCTGGACAAGGGTCTTCCAATTTGGCACTTTTAACCTCTGTATATCCTTTTTAACATCATCCTCCGCTCGTATCTTTGGTCTCCCTGTTGGCCTCTTGGAAATGGGTTTCCAGAAGTGTATTATTTTGAACATTCTTGTTTCTTGCGTTATTTTTATATGACCATACCACCCTAGCCTTTGCACTCCGGCGAAATTTATTAGGTTTTATGAGTTTGTCCAATTCCTGATTAGTTTTTATTCTCCGGGATCCATTTTCATAGGTTGGGCCAAATATTATCCTCAAAATTTTCCTTACAAAAACCATTAGTCTATTGATTACTATTTCTTTTTATATTCATGTTTCACATGCATATGTGACTGCTGATCTAATTACTGAGAAGTATAATTTCAGTTTTGCCATTTTAGATATGAGCTTGCTTTTAAATATCTTTTTATTGGCAAAGAATGCTTTATTTCCTAGGGCACTTTTTTCTTTTATTTCCTCGTCTATTGAATTGTCTGTTTTTACAGTTGAACCAAGTTATTTGAATGATTTAACTTGTTCATTTTCTATGTTTTCAATGTTTGAGGTTCTTAACTGGTCCTGTATCCTGGAACATTTCAGATATTTCTTTTTGTGTGCATTTACTGTTAGGCCATGTTTTAGGGATTCATTTTTTAATTTTACAAATATGTGTCTATCATTGCTTGTGTTGTTCTAGCAGTTATTAAAATATCATCTGCATAAGCTGTGCATTGCCTTAGTCTGGTGGAGTTTTTACCAAGCCTGTTAATCTGAAACATTAAAAATTACAATCATTTCTCTCCTTCATTTAGATTCGTGTAACTTTATGACAAATGAGATGGGCTGGGCATGTGGCATGTATGGGTGGGGAGAGGGGGGTGTATAGGGTCTTGGTGGGGAAACCGGAGGGAAAGAGACCACTGGGGAGACCTAGGCATAGATGGGTGGATAATATTAGGACGGATCTCCAGGAGGTGGGATGTGGTTATATGGACTGGATTGGGCTGGCCCAGGATAGAGACAGGTGGCAGACGCTTGTGAGTGCGGTAATGAACCTTCGGGTTCCGTGAAATGCGGTGAATTTCTTGACTAGCTGCAAACCAGTTAGCTTCTCAAGAAGGACTCTGCACCATGGAGTCAGTAAGTACGGATAACTTTATGAAAATGGGACGTGTTGTTTTGTAGTGGTGTCCAGTGTTGTGGGCTCTAATACCAAAATATGTTGCTGTTACAGGATGTATGGATCATGGAATGTGCATATCAAATATGCACAAGTCATTCTCCAGCTACCTGCACAGTTGATTTTATTGCTTCTACATGTTTTGTCTGGCAACCACAGCTATCTTCAGGGAGCTACAGATGTTAAAGACGTGTACGTGTGCTGTACAGGTCATTGCTTATAAATCCTGAAATGTTTGTACATATTACTGTTGTTCATATGTGTGTGTATATATATATATATATGCTTACTTACTCACTCCATGGTGCAGAGTCCTTCTTGAAAAGTTAACTGGTTTGCAGCTAGTCAAGAAATTCCCCGCATTTCACGGAACCCAAATGTTCATTACCTCACTCACAAGCGTCCGCCACCTGTCTCTATCCTGGGCCAGCCCATTCCAGTCCATATACCCACATCCCACCTCCTGGAGATCCGTCGTAATATTATTGATCTATCTACGCCTAGGTCTCCCCAGTGGTCTCCTTCCCTCCGGTTTCCCCACCAAGACCCTATACACCCCCCTCTCCTCACCCATATGCGCCACATGCCCAGCCCATCTCATTCTTCTTGATTTTATCAGCCGCACAATATTGGGTGAGGAGTACAAGTCCTATGAATGCTGCGCGATGTTTCTCCTAGAAACACTCCCTCCTGGAAATCCGAGTGGTGGAGTAGTTTACCTCCGGATTGTTTTGTCTCCGGAGTAAGCATCCCGCATGTGAGAGTTTCTTAACAATTTTTTTTACAGGGAGGGGTTGTTAGCATCTCGCCCAACCCCCAAGCTGGAGGACCACCCCTCGTCGGCTGTCCGCCACTGCTTATTTAATTTATTTGCAGCAACCCTATCTGCAACCTGAGGACACGCCATGCCGTGGTGACAGAGACTTATGAATGACACTAATATGTATAAATATTTTACCATTTATATTTGACAGCCCATACGACATGCTGTATATGTCTTCCAACAACTGTAGCTCCCTGAAGATGGCTGCAATTTGCAGCCAAAACTTGTAGCAGCATTCAAATCAACTGTGCAGTTAGTTGGCAATAAACTGGTGTATATAAGACAGTTCACACAAGATGTAAAGGTAAAGCAGTCCCATTACAGGCCTGGACAAGCCCAGAGGGTTCTGAAATTTACGAATATCAGAATTAATGGAGTGATACTCAGAGAAATGGAGGACCGCGGTGGTACTGTGGTTAAGGTGCTGTGCTACAAATCAGAAGGTCGCTGGTTCGATTCCAGATGGTGTCATTGGAATTTTTCATTGACATAATCCTTCCGATCGCACTATGGCCCTGGGGTCGACTCAGTCTGTAACAGAAATGTGTACCAGGAGTATTTCCTGGGGGTAAAGGCGGCCGGTGCGTAAGGCTGACAACCTACCAACATCCTGTGATTTCACAGAATCTTTGGAATCTTAACTTCCTGGAACCCTCTGGACCCCCCGGTCCTGTAACAGGACTGCTTTACCTTTTTTTTTACTCTGAGAACTTCAGTTTGAAGGTACGGGTGTGTGGGGGTTAACATTTTAAAAAAATTTAATCTCTGACAGTATTGTGTCATAATTTCTGAGACAGCGTATGGATGATTTGAAACCACTTCTTGACACCTGGTTATGGTTTTTAAATGATATTTGCCTGAATATTAGACAATAAATGTTTGACATTCAGAGGACCCTGCATCGTCATATATTCTTACACTAAAAGCCAACAAGATGCACTATTTCTCAACTTTATTTCGGTCAAGAACCCTACACATTTCAGACAGATCAACTGTCCATCATCAGGACTCTCAATGCTGTGTACACAGCAACAGGTATGTGTCATACTAAAATTTTGAAGGTGGGTAACATTGCTAGTTTATATACATGTACATTGTAGTTAAATTTTAAAACATGTAGGTACAATGTTATGCATCCTGAACTCGCTAGCAGACAAGCAGCATAACTACGTATGTAAGCAAAATATTTTACTATATCAGCAGAAACTACTGTATTTTCTGGTATATTTTTACCATTTTAAACTTTTTATATAACATAGAATTTTACCTTCAACTTGTTGTACAATTTGATTACAATGTACATGTTTATACCCTAATTCTAACATGCGTCATCCCCATTGTGTTTTGTACAACAGTAAGCAGTTGGGTATGTTAACACTTACAAACACAACTATATTTGTTATATTATAGGAGTTTACAATAACGACATGTTTCGGCCCTATATGTGGGCCATCATCAGGTTGTGGTTAGACTTACAGCTTAGGCTATACTAGCGTGCGTGTAGTGGTCTTGGAGTGTGATGGGGCGGGTTCGAGATATCATCATATTACAGGGTACCATGGTCCGGGGTGTATCTGATTGGATATCGTTTTTCTTTATTCCCCATAGGGACTATTTCTTATGCCCCATTACGCCCCAAGACCACTACATGCATGCAAGTATAGCCTAAGCGCCCAAGTCTAACCACAACCTGATGATGGCCCACATATAGAGCCAAAACATGTCGTTGTAAACTCCTATAATATAATAACATGTATATACCCTAGTAATTTTACCCAGCTTTAAAATTTTAGTATGACAAATACCTGTTGCTGTGAATACTCCTGATGACGGACAGTAAATCTGTCCGAAACATGTAGAGTTCTTTACCAAAATAAAGTTGAGAAATAGTGCATCTCGTTGGCTTTTATTATAAGAATACAAGAAAAGTTATTTATTCATCACCTGGAGAGTGGAGTTTTGCCTGTTAGTTGCATAATGTTCAACACGTTCTGCATAGCTATTTTGCCCGAAAATTGAAGATTGTGAACGGAGGTTATATGTGCAGGGTCATCATACATTCTGGTAAATATGGTAGTATCTTGCATTCTTATGTCTGTCATTGTTTTGAAATCATGTTGGTGTTTTTATCAGCAACTAGTCCCATATCTTCCTCTTCCTAGTAGGTTTTAGCTTGTAGTAATTTAACACACATGCTGTACCAATCATGATGGCTATTCTTTTTCTGTGTTTGTAGAAACATGTGTTGAAATATGTAAAGAGGTTAAGATTTTCCAGCTATGATTGCTGCATCGGTTGAACCAGTATTCCTGGAGTTGACCAACACCAGTTCTCTACAGGCATGCGCTTGCCAAAAGTTTCCAGCAGTTGATCAAATTGTATTGCCTCAGGCAAATATAGCGCGCACATTATGAGATGCAGACTAGGCAAGGAGTGCAAATCCTTCCAGTCTTGCAGACCACTGACCTGCACTTGTCATTTCATATTTTTTGAATTACGACAAACCACGCAGTATGACAGGGGGCACGCTGTAGCGCAGTTGGTTGAGGCTCTGCGCTACATTCTGGAAGATCACGGGTTCGATTCCAGATGGTGTCATTGGAATATGTTATTGATATAATCCTCCTGGCTGCACTAGAGCCCTGGGGTCGACTCAGCCTCTAACAGAATTGAGTACCAGGAATATTTCCTGGGGGTAAAGGCGGCTGGTGGATAGGGCTGGCAACCTTACCACCATCATGTGCTGATTTTCTTGAAAGCTGGGAGCCTCAGCCTCCTGGAACCCTCAGGGCCTGTCCAGGCTTGTAATGGAATTGCTTTTTTACACAGTTTGCAGTTGTTTCCATTACAGTGACTTCTAGTAAGTGGATTTATGAAACCTCACTTCTTGTGCTATTTCATTTTTGGACTGTCAGTGTGAGAGGCAAACAGATTGGAACATGATTCACTTAAAATTAATGCAATAGCAATAGGAAATGTGTAAGAGCATCATTTTATACATAGTCCCCCTGCTTATCAGCAGTCCAGTGGTGAAAAACCTTCTGTGTGCACCAAGACAAATGTTTTTGACTACATTTGCAAGCTGTTTATGTACCAAGTCCTTCAGTTCTTGATCAAGGGCATATTTGTGGTCTCTGATATTAAAACATCTCTGAATAAAGAGATGATAGTCTGAAGGGGCTAGTTCATGGCTGTATGGAGGGTGTTCCAGCAACTCACAGTGCAGTTCTGAGGGGGTTTTCAGTAGTTCAGACAGCAGTGCATACAGGACTTGTAATGCCACAATAACACATCTTTCAACACTAGTCTTTGTCATTTGCTTCATATTACTGGATTTAGTTTGTTACATGTCAAACATGCAATGAGCACTTTTTAACAGTTAGGCCCTCTCTTAATAACATCCCTGTCTTGACGCTTGTGATTTCTACAAGAGAGTCAGCATCTCTTTCCTCTCTGTCAGTACAAAAAGCAGAACATACTTAATATTTTTTCTCTTGTCGCTTTATATCCGCTGAGGTTCTGCAGCTAAACTCACTGATAAGGAGACAGTTTCAGCTTATTTTACAATCCAAGGTGTTTCATTGTTAATGTGGATCTATCGGGGGGGGGGGGGGTTTTTTGTAAAGTGTGGGGGCTTTATTGTCAACGTTTGGGGGGACCTTTTTACCCCCCCCTTTTGCAAAGGTTCCCAATCCAAA
>Ga0131853_10019848_pt1 | contig 12228 bp, 12 predicted proteins | sample TergutLab28metaG_FD_92764 | JGI IMG/M metagenome (GOLD analysis project Ga0131853, IMG submission 92764) | Labiotermes labralis P1 segment gut microbial communities from Petit-Saut dam, French Guiana - Lab288 P1 (version 2) (version 2) | ecosystem: Host-associated > Arthropoda: Insects >...
GCTGGCCCAGGATAGGGACAGGTGGCGGACGCTTGTGAGTGCGGTAATGAACCTTCGGGTTCCGTGAAATGTGGGGAATTTCTTGACTAGCTGCAAACCAGTTAGCTGCTCAAGAAGGACTCTACACCATGGAGTAAGTAAGTAAGTATAACGTGACGAAGTGCACTGTTTGCTGAAAATCGCAACCCGATCGCAATAATACTTTATCACAAATATTGTGCCTTTATATTTCTTGCCTCTAGTACGTATCTCTCTCTCTCTCTCTCTCGCGCGCACACACACACACACACACACACACACACACATACACACACATTCGTAAATACAGGAGACAGCAACAGATCTCATAAGCCACAGTAAACGGAGAAGGAAGAAGCAGCACCAATTAACCCCTAAAATAATATGTAATGGAGACGGAGTGGAGAAGAGGTTTAGTCTAACATCCCTTCGGCCAAATTTTTCTTACTGTGCACGGAAATTCATTATTCCTTCCCCGTCCTACGCCGTGTTAACCCTTGACTTCTCCTCAATCTATTTCATTCTTCCACTTCAACGTTTACAACCTTACCCTCTCTAACGTGTAAAGGTTTAAAAGGGCGGGGGGGGGGTGCAATTTTAAGTAAATTTTCCATCTTGTTCTTCATCCTCTGACGTTCAAAGTGCGCCATGCAATCATCAAGTACCTTATTGTTTTCTGTTTCGGAGTAGTATCCTGACTTTTGAAGTCCGTCCGTTCTCTTTCTTTCTTTATTCTCCCCTTCCCTCTTACCCCACTTTTCTCCAGTTGGCTGCATACAATTTCTTCCTACAGGATATTTCAAATTTCTCGTAACTTCGTGTGAAGTCTGATAAGAATTCCAAGTCAACTAACAGTTTAACTGAAGAATAGAAAATCAACTAGATGCCACTTATTATTTTATTGTATTTCTTATAGGCTCAACATGTTACGAGCATTACTATGCCCGTAACCCAAGACGGTACATCCCTGAAGATGGTAATTGTTATGATCTGGTTCTTGGCGAAGATTAGAGGTATGAAATAAATTTATTTAAGCCAGGGTAACTCATCCCATTTCTGAATTTCAATCTTGTAGGGATACGTGAAAGTACGCATCCAAATGTAGTTTGTAATTAATGTGTGTGTGTAGCACCTTACTACATTATTACTAAACTGTGCACAGTATTTCACTCCTTAACACCTGAAAGGACTTTTATATGTAAGGAAAATGATACTGAGAGTAAAAGTGGCAGTGGAATAATAATATGTGCATAACTTTGTACTATGTTATTAGCTTGTGTGTATGGACATTTTATTTGTCTGTTTTATTTAGCAATGTTAATTTTTTACAGTATATGGTGTCAACTGTAGAATATAAATATGCAGTATTGGTGGAATGACATTGACAGAGCAAAACCGAAGTACTAGGAGAAAACCAATGGCATTCTATGTGCTACACGACCCACCGGTATTGCTCTGGAATTGAAACCAAGCCTCTCTTGTGAGAAGCTACCTGAATTATGGTACACCCCCAGATCCGTCTTTGAAAACCATTGCATACACATATTGTTACTTTAAATGAAGTATGTTGGTTACTACTGATATTCAATGCTTCCTATTTACACATAAAGAGTCGGAGCCTATTGAAATAATTTGTTACTTTGTTAGGAATCATTGTGAAATGACATTTTTGTTTAATACAGTTTGTGTCCGTACATGTATGACAGTCAGACAAAGATTTTTCTCAATTTAACTGAAAATGTAATGTTAGAGTGTCACACAAAAGGTTTTATATGCCATTAACCCAAACCCTAACTTGTAGCCTCACTTTGATATGCAGATTTTAAGGCCTGGCATTAGTCTGTCTGTACGCAAACCCAAACGTAACCTTGGCTGCTATGTGTGTTCAACTAGTGGGTTAATTTTTATCATTAATTGTGCTTGTGTTGGCTACAGTGATTTGGTCTTCATATCACGATTACATTTGGATTCAGTAACATCTTCTATGTTTATTAAGGGCATAATATTAGGCAGAGTGGTTAGTGATTGTAGAATTGTAAACAGATAAGTGTTATGAGAAACATGAAATGTGCTGAACTCTTATATATATCAGTGCATGTAGTGCTGCATCCCATTCAGAGATACCTTTTGACAGAATTTATTTCTACTATTATTTGTTATCCAAAGCACTGTATTATGTGAAATTGTTAATGGTAAGTATAATATGCATAATGCTCATCTCCATTAATTCTCATGTCCTTTTGTAGACCGTCAGTTCAGTAACCTCCAACTTACAGCAAACCAAGAACGAAACGACCAATATGGTAATCAACATCATAGTCGCGAGCTCCTGATGATGGGCATAGTAATGCCAGTAACATGTTGAACCTATAAGAAATACAATAAAATAATAAGTGGCATCTAGTTGGTTTTCTATTCTTCAGTTATCACAATGATGCACGGTCCAATAAACATCACAAACAATTTAATCCCTTCGTACTGGCCATTTCTTGAATCACTTAATGACATCTTATAGGTAGAGAAGCGTAAGAGGGCAAGCACTAATAATGAAGTTAAAAAGTGTTGAAAGAAACAGTCAATGCCTGTTTTAATGAACTAATGAGCGTCTGCCAAGGGGTAAACTATGGTAAGGCACGGCCGGCTTGCGGAATCGTAAGTGAACGGGTAATGCGCGAGTGCATATCGTGATGCGAACTGGTGAACCACGGTGATCTGTTCTGGCATACCTGTTCTTTCAGAGAATACATACTTGCGGTCACATTATATCCGTACGTGCTAATGTCATCCCAACTCCCAGAATAATTTTAAATAAATTGACTAATTTCATATAAGTGTCATAAAATGCTGGCACTGAATGATACTTCATATTTGCCCCTTTCAGCCCTTCATCACTTGGCAGCACACACTTTGAGATAACCCACCAGCATGAGGCGAGACAGGCATTAGTAAACTTCGTGTTAGAATTGTTGTATGGTGACATATCGTCAAACAGTGTGAAAGTCTTTTACAGTAATTTTACAGAATAATGCATTAAGCAAGTAATATTGCGCGTAAACTACAACTACATTATTTTCGCATTTAGTAATGGCAAATACTGAATAACTGCAGCGAAATTTTTGAATACTAGGGTGAAAAATAAGTAAATTTAACCATTAACTTACACAAGGCTACACGACTTATTTACTTTTTGCTGAAAATGTGAATCTCATTATGGTGGGCGTTTCAAGATTATACATAAAAATAATCAGACAGTGAAAGCTATTAAAAATGAACATAGATAGGCCGCTGTCGACTAAATTCATTGACTTTTAACAGCTACTAACTTTCCTTGCACATTTATGAAATCGGTGTCATTCGCCCCAGAAAATCGTGGTACATATTCTGCATTGACTACATACAGAACTGTAATAAGTCTTTTTTTACCAGGTTGATGTACAAAAACTTTATTTTAATACATTTAGTATATTCCTCTACATGTTTCGAGCACTATTATGCTCATCTTCAGGAGGTCAAATTGCATTAGTACAGCATCTGTTATCGTCACTCTCTTTAGGTGACTGCTCAGTACACAGGTTACGAGAGGATACCAGGTGCTGTACTAATACAATTATCCTCCTGAAGATGAGCATAATAGTGCTCGAAACATGTAGAGGAGTATGCTAAATATATTAAAATAAAGATTTTGTGCATCAAGTTGGTAAAAAAAAGACTCATATTAGGATGCACATTCAACAAAATATAAAACAACTATAATATTTCAAAAAGAAAACGGAGCAAATTATTCATTGAATTACGCAGTCAAAAAAATTCATATGCGTAAATATTAAAGTAGAGATGTTTAGTTTAAATGCTGAATAATTCTGATACTTTAATTAAACTTTTGGCGCCGGAATTATTTTTTTAATTTTAGCACACCCTGTATATTAAATGTGAATAATACAGAAACCAAATTTGTCAGAATTATGAAACAAACTGCATTTTGAAGAGAAAAAAACGGAGAGTATATACCATGTTTGAAATATTCAGTACCTATATTTGTTGAATAAATATATAAAATGCAACTTTAGAAGTAAGCGGTGCGGTACGACCACTATAGTTGACATTAGGCGTCAAAAGGTTAAGGAAAAGGTACAGGATAGGTAACAGCAATGCAACGAAAGTATGATAAAAATTATTTACAAGTTTAAAGCTATTAGTGCCATGGGTGAAATATGAATTTAAATCTCACATAGAAATACTTAACACTGCGTTCTCAAAAAAAAATGTAAAATACTGCGTATTTTGATTTTTCAACAGACGAATATAAAACTCGATGTAACACTGCCCTACCGACATTTGCTCTGCATATTTTCATACTGCCGCAGGGACAAACTTCAATTTTGAGACTTAAAATTAAAAATGTGCGAATTTCTAGCCACTGGAAGTAGTTTAATCAAATTAAGTGTTCCATCATTGGAAACTCCAACTGGCGTTTTCAATTTTTTTTTTTTATTCGCCTGAAGCCAACTCCATGGATATTAATTCCCTGCAATGGGCAATAACGAGCGAGGAAAAGTGAGCTTCAAACTCCAATTTGGAGTACACATGTTTTTATTTAAATGTGCTCCACGCTAGTTTTCACACATCACTGACCTTCGTGTCCAGTCACTGCACGTACTGATTTATTGTTGCAGAGTTAATCGTACCATACATCACAAAACGTAGGGTTAGAGACTTTTTTCTGGCCCTTCGTACTAACTAAAATAAAAGGTATTTCCAATACAATTTGTAGAATGGTGAAATCCTAATTTTTTTTTCGATAAGCCACTTTTTAAACAAGGAATTGCGATTTTTTTAAAACTCATGGTTCCGTGCATCGTAATTGAATGTTAATAAAAATCCAACCAGTTGCAACAGTATGCAGATATTTATTTACTGCAAAGTCACTCTGCATGTTTCGAGTGTCACAGCACCCATCATCAGTAGTACTAAAAACTGTAACCGCAGCCTCCGGTACAGGTCATAATACTGGTACAGCTACTTCCCTGCAACGTGGCCGATCAGGCCACGTTGCAGGGAAATATCTGCATACTGTTGCATGTGGTTGGATTTTTATTAACAAGGAATTTAGCATTGAATTTGAATTCCATGTAAGTAAGAATTACACTGGTCAGCGTTTACAGTAGCATTTCAGTAGCATGCTAATGCACTGAGAACACGTGAAGTAGTTTCAGGGGTGAGACATTAACAAGGACCACACAATTTGCGAAATGATTTAGTGATACCCTCCATTTAAGCCTAGGTCCTCCAAGTGGTCTCCCTTCTCCAGGTTTTTCCAGCAAAATCCGGCATGTTTCAGCGGTCCATAAAACAAACTTATGCTTTTGATGGAAGGCATTACGATGTGCTAGGAATATACTAAAATATTCACTGATATACGTCAGCACAACTATTTTATTACACGATGTTACATGTTTCGACCTTTAAAACGGTCATCTTCAGGTCTTCTAACAGATTTAGTCAGCAGATGGTGTGTACATGTTGGGATCCCAATATGTACACATCGTACACGTACACACCATCTGCTGACCCATTCTGTTAGAAGGCCTGAAGATGGCCGTTTTAAAGGTCGAAACCTGTAGCCTCGTGTAATAAAATAGTTGTGCTGACGTATATCAGTTAATATTTTGCTAAACTTATGCCTGTGGCTTCCCTATTTCTTCCATTAGACAAGGAAAAGTGCCTTCAAATACATTAATGTTCCTTATACTACAACTCTGCATACTTTCATGCAATGACAGCCAATCTTTTTCTGCATTCCGCTCAGCCTTCTAACCGAAGTTGACTGTACAAAATCGAGTGGGTGGCATACCAGCTGCCTGGGGCAGGCGGTTTTACGGTCATTCTTTCCCAGCTCCTGCTATTGTCAAGGCATCTAATAAAGTTTACACTAATTATAAAGTTTGTAACAATCACACTTGCAAAAACCAATATATTCACACTACAGGGACACATGAAACAGCGACGTGTGTTGTGCTATTCACTGGGTCCTTCGGGCTAACGGTAAAGTGGCTTTCAGAATCGTTTCAATGTTCAGCTCACCTAATTACGATATTTAAAATGTCGGCCTGCTGTGCCTGTGTTTTGAGAATCCCATGATAGGATTTCTCTATGGAGATCCTTAAATCCCTGCAAATTTACTCGCTGTCTTACAGCCAACCTCTCCACAGGAATGGAATAATAATAGGTCAAGGTAAGTTCCTTAAATCTTTTGGAATGCGTCATGCATAATAATTTTCTCTGGCTGTAACAATGTAATATTTACGAGTATATACATGAAATGTGAAGTAACAGTGGATAAATTGTACACTTCATCAAATACCGTTAGGGAAATTACACATACAATTAAACTAGAAGGCGACGAAAATGCATATGAAATTAAGTAGTAAATCCTTATGAGTGCAGACCACCTCGGAGGCTTGGTACAAATGGGATGATGGTGATAAAACAACAATTCTTAAACTCTGAGTAAATGACCAACTTGATACAAAATTATGTTATATAATACTTTTATTGTTATAATCCTCTACATGTTTCGAGCAACACTATGCTCATCATCAAGAGGTCAAATTATATTAATACAGCATCTGGTTTAGTGTTCTCTGTAAGTGACCGTCCGGTGTGCACGTTGAGAAGGAACCATTTTCTTCTCAACCTGCACACCGGACGGTCACTTACAGAGAGTACTATACCAGATGCTGTATTAATACAATCTGACCTCCTGATGATGAGCATAGTATAGTTCGAAACGTGTAGAGGAGTACAATAAAAAACGTTTTATATAGCGTAACTGTGCATCAAGTTGGTCATTTACCCAGAGTTGTACCAGGATGCACGGTCAGCAAAACATAAAATTCTTAAACTGTTTAAAAGCGTCTACTTAGTCACACTGGCTCGGAGCTGGGTAAAATGTGTGCCTTTTTGCGACACGGTTTCGAACTTTCGGTTTCCACTGCGTTTAGCGACGTGATATGTGCATTATGTGAGTCAGGTTTGACTGTGAGGATGACTCTCTTGTAATCAAGAATCTTTTCCGCCGAGTTAGCTTGCTTTCTGACAGCTTTTAAGAAACACATGTATGGAACATCCTGTAGAGTTTTCTGTTTCTAACACTATTCATTCTATCTTCCTCGCATTCACTTCCTTTCTTTTAACTTATTATGCAAGAAGGAGCCCATAATGTACGCTGCAGAGTGGAATGTAGAATGAAGGTAAACAAACAGATGTTTCTAATCAGGAGCGGGTACCCTCCCTTCTTCCTGCCCTACAACACCAGCTAAGTAATTCCGAGTCCAATTTGAAACCCCTGTTACCAGCCAACCGAAATGTTAGAAGACGGAAGTCGTCATCATCAACTTTGTTACACTTTACTTCACCTACCCGGGCTTTAAATTCGACGAACTGGCTGGCTCCTCTGCAGTTCAGGGAATCCACCTAGATCTTTCGCTGAGCTCCAGGCTGTACTGTGTGGCATAGCCCCTATTAGTTACCGTCATGTCATCACGTCATCACATCAGTGGCATCATTAAAACATCTCGCATCTAGGGACTTTCCCTAACTCCATGCAGCAGTCGTCTTGAGAAGCCAGTCAAGAAATCCTCCATTCTTTTGGAACATGACAGATTATTGTCGGGGTTCATAACAGCTCACCGTTGGTCCCTATCATTACCTAGATAGATCCAATCAATATTCTTACGCCATAACTGAGATGCCCTTTCATAGTACCATCACATCTAGGCCTAGGTATTCTAAATGGCCTCATCGCTTTTTGCCGCACTGCTTGTGCATGAAATTCTCATCTCCCCCATCCATGCTACATGATCCGTTCTTCCCAGAGGCTCCTCATGTGCAATTTTCTCCACACACCCCTATCACCATAATCCGGAACCTAGACACTGTGCAACATCTATTCACTCTTCTTTTTATTGAACAGAGATGTGAGCGCCCGCCTGACCCGAGGCTCGAAGAAGCCCGACTGCCTGCTGTCCGTGACTGCTTACCACATTTCCCTTCGCACAGTGCGCTGAATGTTAATCGTACAATGGAGACAACGTCTGTCTGTCCTGTCATTTAAATTCGAGAACAGCCAGAAGGACTTTCATTAAATTTGGTGCGTATATTGCCTTGTCACTGGAACCCACTCCTATCTGGAATATTTAAACCCCCTACACTCTGTTATAACAAGGTGTCAGACGCGCAAATTACTGAGGTAGGAGAGACACCACCTTCACTTCCAAAATCAAGTAATTATAGCAACGAAATTTACCATTAAAATGATGTTGTACGTAATAAGTTCAACGACGATATTCGGAATGTCTAAAAATAATAAGAATGTTAAGGCCCAAACAAGTCTTACGTACTCCGATACGGACTTGTTCAGTGAGTGAGCACGTTTATCCCCCCCCCCAAAAAAAATAATAATCCCAAACACATGCACTGGACTCATTTCGGGTCAACAAGTCACAATAATTTTTTTTAGAGGGGCTACCTAAGGTTTCACAAGACGCCGCTGTGAAATGAATGCGTATTACAATGTCAACAACCTAACCAACTACTCAAGCACTAAGAAATAAACACACTCGATGCACGGTATTCTTTCCTACATGTTTCGGCACTCCCGGGATGCCATGTATAATGTACAGACACACACCAAAGTTAAAAATGCGTAGCAGTTGCGTCAACTAACACACACACACACACACGCGCGCGCGCGCACACACACACACACACATGCACACGTACGCACGCACACACACCGTCAGTCTGTACTTCACGACCTATGAGCAGGCCAAATTAGCGGGTTGCGAAGTATCTTGTACTGTAAGTGCCACACAAGCTCTGACACTGACTCACACTTCCTCTCCCAGAAACCTAGCGCACACGACTAAACATTCGATCACATCACGTAACTGCTGATAGCCTATTGCCGGAAAAAAGAAATCTACTCGTTACAGCCTTAACTGCGAACGATAAGAAAGTCACAACGCTCCTGTAGGTGGAAATTACAAGTCACAGCACAAATTTTGTCAATTTACGCAAGATGTTAACGTTCCATTCCCAGCATTGTTACATAGCTATTTTGTAGCTGAATATTTCTTTCGAGAATAAATAACGTTACATAAACAACAGGTTTCATAGACAATAGTACTTAGCATAGTTATTATATACAAGTAATTAATATAGAACACAAATTCTTTCTTATTTGAGAACTCCATTATATTCTTTCAAACTCGTAAAAACTCGACTGCAGTTGACAATACATTCTCTGCGATTTATCCCATTATGGCTGGCGTGAACCGTTTTCTGTCGCCAATTGTCTGTTCACTAAAAAGTTTTAATACAAAAAATGTGAGGGCGTATTGCGAACGCTTTAAGCATAACCGCTCAAAAAAAACTGTTCTTCCTTTACTTCATCTTTCTTTATTTTGTTTATTTGTGCCTTCCTCTGTACTTCTCACTCGTTATTTTGTCTGGTACCTTGCAAATTCAATCACGACATTTTACCATCGACGAGAATTTTTGCAATAGCTGAAAAGATCTGTGACGCCATTTTTTCTGCATTTGATGGGAGTATTGCTTCAGATCAACCGTTATATCTAGTAGTTATCATTAGGAGTAGCCTGTAGGATTATAATTCATAAAACTGAATTAATTACACTCTTTTATAGCACATGCATTCGCGGCTGAGTGCCTTCCACTCTATTGACATGCATTATATACAGGGGGTTTCAGGAGGAATAGTAAATATTTTAGGAGGTAGTACTATTGACTATTCCGAGCAAACAAGTTCTTATAAACCGTTGTCCAATTTTCAGTGGGTGTGGAGATATAGCTGTATGAATGTTACGCATAAAACGCCTTATAAAAGGTATGAACGCAAGACAAATGACGTATTGATTGCATTTATTGATTATGTAAATGATCTCAATAAATTGCAACATTTCAAAGTAAGTGTTCAAAAATTCCACCATCGACTTCATTGCACTTTTCAACCCTCTTGGCAATAGTACGCTTAGCTCTCCTGAGGTCGTCTTGGCGTTCTTGCTTTATGAGGGCAGCACTATTCATAATGCGAGCGGCCAATTCGTCTCTTGTGTTTACTTTTTCTTTGTAGACTTCGCTTTTCATCCATCCTCACGGACAAAAGTCTAATCTGTACCCGCCAACTTCAAACAGCTGTATCTTCATACCCACTGAAAATTGGACGCATGTTTATATGAACTTATTTAATCGGAATAGTCCATACTACCACCTCCTAAAATATTTACTATTCCTCCTGAAACACTCTTTATAAGTTTATATATATACAATGTGAGGAAAATCCGCCACTTTCAGTATTATTAGCAGAAACCATAAATCTGGTCGTAATGCCGCAAAACTGCCCATTCCCATACTGCACTATAATAATGCCTAAATTGTGCAACACACAGGGAATTACATTTTCCACACTTATCTTCTGCACCATAGTACTTTCGGGAACCGCAGTAGCACAGTGGTTAAGATACTGTGCTACAAATCGGAAGGTCGCTGGTTCGATCCCAGCTGGTGTCAGAGGATTTTTCACTGACATAAAATCCTTCCGATCGCACTATTGCCGTGGGGTCGACTCAGCTTCTAACAGAAATGAGTACCAGGAGTATTTCGTGGGGGTAAAGGCGGCCGGTGCGTAAGGTTGACAACCTACCACCATCCTTTGCCTTTTTTTACCATAGTAATTTCAGAAGCATGATACAAACCGCTGTTATAACTTGTTTGGATACTGGGTGACGAGGTTGCGTTACTATCGCTCGATCCCACAAGTTCATGGTTCCATCATGCTGTTATTGTTACTGTCTGTACATATCGTAAATTACAAGCCAGGTGTGGCCAGAATAATACAAGGCTTACACAAAATATCCTGAAAAATTTCCCAGCCTTTCCCGAGTTGGATATTCTTAGCGGTCACACATACAGATACGCTCTCTACAGACACAATGTGCATAAAAGAATCCACAGTAATACACTACGTCAAGCGTAAACATATTTTTCTTAGAAACATGCAACAAATTTATCGATGCTAAAAGGAAAAATAAAATTAACTCTTTTGCTAGTGTTAGGCCCCTTGGCGTTCCCAGGTTAAGGGGAGGGGGCGCACAACCAAACCCCAAGACTGCAGAAAATGCCGCTACCTAAATTCAGAAAATTACGTACGGCAGCATAAGCTTTACAAATCGTTTGAATGAAACTTCAGCATGAAACTGTAGAAGAATTAGTAATGACTTTACTGTTACTATACCTGACATGGAGAAAATCCCGCAAAAATAAAACAAAAGTATGCATTTCCAATTACTTTTAAGCTTTTGGATTTGCGTGGCTCCAGTGACTGACAGCGGCTGAGAAGCGGTACCGTTTAATCTATTACATGCCCTCTTATTAATCAGTCAAACTATCTACCCATTTCACTGAAATATCTCAATATCACTCCACAAAACACAGTAAAAAAAAATACCAATATCGTATAAAGTCACCAAACTCCCCAGCTCCTTAAGACAGGCGAAGCTCAACTGCCATGTTCAAACGAGTATAATACTAGTCCCCATCGTGCGTGAGATTACTTCCTTGCACGTGTACATTCTAGTTCTTTAGAATCTAGCAGAAACATTTGGGAAAGACTAGATCGAAAGACGTTGCATTATCTCTTTTCAGTAGACAGAACAATAATTCATGCAAAGGAACACACAGACACCATGCAGCTCGACAATATGCACGGAACCTCATCAGAACTAAGAAGAGCAATGCACATGTTTGCTGACATTCTGTTGCGGACACACACGTTCGTCACCCGTTGGGTGCAAACAGCTGTCGTTACACTCACAACTGTTGCCACAAGCGTCCCGATTTGACACGTATTTTGCACAACTGGGACAAAATTTCACATGAGTGATTCACAAACAAATATAACTTTAAAAACTTAAACCACGCATGCTTGAATCCACTAATGTAAAACCAAATTATCAGTGTTTGGGTTAGGCTAGAAAGTGCATAGTAACGTCTGTTCATGCCTTAACAATTACTTACTTACTCCATGGTGCAGAGTCCTTCTTGAGAAGCTAACTGGTTTGCAGCTAGTCAAGAAATTCCCCGCATTTTACGGAACCCGAAGGTTCATTACCGCACTCACAAGCGTCCGCC
>Ga0131853_10019849_pt1 | contig 12228 bp, 8 predicted proteins | sample TergutLab28metaG_FD_92764 | JGI IMG/M metagenome (GOLD analysis project Ga0131853, IMG submission 92764) | Labiotermes labralis P1 segment gut microbial communities from Petit-Saut dam, French Guiana - Lab288 P1 (version 2) (version 2) | ecosystem: Host-associated > Arthropoda: Insects >...
GAATGTTATAATATAACATTAGCAAGGAGAAACATAGCTCCCTGATGATGATCTAAAAAAGACCGAAACATGTCGGAGTGATTTTGTTTTTAAGTGTTTTTATGTGGAATTTATTTAAGTGCATTTGTTGGTTAATAATTGAAGTGATTCTACGAAATGCACAGTGCAACAATAAGGTTTATATCAAAAATTTATGTCTCCATTTCGTAAGATCACGTTTAATGTCAGCCATATTGTACCCTTGTGTAACGTAATTTTTCATACTTCTAAGTTGCCCCAAAGAAGCAATAAAATAACTAGGAATCGGCCACGACCGTTCCCCGTCACATTCCCCCCCCCCCCCCCAATCCCCCAGCTGCCTAAAACAATACAGATGCCAAAACAACCAAGAATGATTATTCATGGTTTGTCCAGTAGGAGAACCATCGATCTATAGATATAAACACCTCGCCATTTTCTAACGTAATTAATAATTGACAGAATTCCAGAAAAACTGCTCGCTCGTAAGAGCTGAGTTAATGGAGATAGGAGACGATTAGTAATAATATGTTTAGTCCAGGTATGGATATATTAACCTTTTGGCGCCGGAATTATTTTTTTTAATTTTAGCACATTCTGTATATAAAATGTGAATAATACAGGAATCAAATACGTTAGAATTATGAAACAAACTGCATTTGGAAGAGAAAAAACGGAGAGTATATACCATGTTTAAAACATTCAGTACCTATATTTGTTGAATAAATATATAAAATGCAACTTTAGAGTTTAGCGGTGCGGTACGACCACTATAGTTGACATTAGGCGTCTAAAGGTTAAGACGGACACACATGGTGGCGCAGTTGGTTGAGGCACTGTGCTACAAGTCGGAAGGTCGCGGGCTCGATTCCCCCATGGTTTCATTGGAATTTTTTATTGACATAATCTTACTGGCAGCACTATGGCCCTGAGGTTGACTCCGCCTCTAATATTAATTAGTAAAACCAGTCCCATTACATGCCCGATGTTCCCAGAGGGTTCCACGAAGTTAAGGTTCCCAGATTACATGTCAATGGCCCAGGATGGCGGTAAGGTTGTCAGCCTTACGCAACGGCCGCTTTTACCCCCAGGAAATATTCCTGGTACCCATTTCTGTTACAGGTTGAGTCGACAATATTAATGAGTATGGGGGGTAAAGGCGGCCGGTGCGTACGGCTGACAACCTTACCACCTTCATGCGCCGATTATCTTAAAATCTGGGAGCCTAAATTTCCTGGTACCCTCAGGGTCACTCCAGGGATTGCATTTTACGTATGTATTAAGAGAGTTATAAAATTGTTTAATATCTAATTTTTTTAAGAAGTGAAAGTACCAGGACGACGTCTTTTTTTTTCCATCCTAGCAACTCAAGTCATACACTACACGTGTCTTAACACCACACGTGCCTGTCCCCTGCAGAGTATTTGTTTGACTCAATCTGATAGTGTACACGCGAGTGGATAATTTTAAGCTAACTGAGTGAACTAATTTAAGTTCGACTGACACTATTCTAAAAGCAGATTATCAACCTTCAAAACGAACAACTTTTTTTAAAAATAAGAAGTTAACAAGCCACATGTTTCGACCCTCTAGAGGTCATCTTCTGGCTGACATTTGAAACATGTTAGGAAATATAGAGATCAGAGCAGACTTGTAACAAAAAACCTGCACGAAGTGGAATCCCCTTCCGCACATGATCTGTATACTTCATATTACTTACTTACTTACTCCATGGTACGGAGTCCTTGAGAAGCTAACCGGTTTGCAGCTAGTCAAGAAATTCTCCGCATTTCACGGAACCCGAAGGTTCATTACCGCACTCACCAGCTTCCGCCAACTGTCCCTATCCTGGGTCAGCCCAATCCAGTCCATAAACCCACATCCCACCTCCTGGAGATGCATCCTAATATTATCCACCCATCTACGCCAAGGTCTCCCCAGTGGTCTTTTTCCCTCCGGTTTCCCCACCAAGACGATTGGGGGAGTAGTTTACCTCCGGATTATTTTGTCTCCAGAGCAAGCATACCGGATATGCGTGTTGCTTAACATAAGTGTTTTACAGGGAGGGGTTGTTAGCACCTCGCCCAGCCCCCAAGCTGGAGGACCACCACTCGTCGGCTGTCCGCGACTGCTTATTCAATATATTCGCAGTTACCCTCCTTATCGGAGGCCGTTCCTCTATCCGCAACCTGAGGACGCGCCATGCCGTGGTCACAGGGATCCACAACATGGGTATACTTCCTAATATGTTTCAAAAATCATCCTGAAGATGACCCCCCCTTGAGAGTCGAAATATGTAGCTGATTAACTCAATATTTTCCCTAAGCTGTTTTTCCGCCGGTTGATAATCAGTTTTTGTTTTTTCTGCAACACAACGGGATGCATATAATTAAGATTGACAATTTTATTTCAGACAACTAAAACGAAATTTAATGGAAATCCGTCAAGTCTACCCACAGATGAAATATGCTGACAGAGGGACGGAAAGACAGCGGGAATTTAGACGCATTCAAATGAAGACTCGTTACTGTAAGTTCAAATGTCCTGTACATTAAGAGGGCACAGGTTTCAAATGTCCTGTACATTAAGAGGGCACAGGTTTCAAATGTCCTGTACATTAAGAGGGCACAGGTTTCAAAGTTCGCGCGAAATGGGCAGCATTGTATTGAAATAATTCGAACACGAAGTCGCATCGAACCATCTCCATGTTTCATATTCAGACGCAATCAACCGACTTCTGTTACTTTTCGTATTCGAGGGCTAAACAGAACAGTCGATCGACGTGTAATGTACTGGGGTGCTGATAAGTCCTTAGCCCGACCTACTTCCCGATGTCGTAGGACGGAATCGATAATGTCTTTAGAAGCTAATCTACTGCTCAGATCAAATAATATATGCTTGCTGCAGACTGTCAAGAACCTTCAGAGGGATGAAAGGCAGCTTACATAATTTTTCAAGACAGTCGAACCACCAAAATTTTGGGGTACAATAAGCATTCCGAAAATCATACAGTGACAATGGTTTTACTAGTTTATTACTCCAGTTTTTTAAATCCCCACTGTAAATAATGACTATTATGTTGTTAGGTTATGATATATCCAGATCTTAACCAAGTCATGAACAATATTACCATATTGCACAACATAGAGATCTCGTTGTGTTTTAGCTTCATATACTTTATGACTCACGCTGTATATTTTGACGTTTTGCTGACCGTGCTGCATCTCAGTATACTTACCTCAGTAATTAAGCAACTTGATGCACACAATTTTTGTTTTACAATAAGTTTATTTCATGCCTCTACATGTTTCGAGCGCCATGTGTTCATCATCAGGACGTCAAAATGGCATTACACAGCCTCTGGTATCATCACACCTATAGGTTAATGATACCAGAGGTTGTGTAATGCAATTTTGACTTCCTGATGATGAGCACATGGTGCTCGAAACATGTAGAGGCATGAAATAAACTTATTGTAAAACAAAAATTTTATGCATCAATTTGGCTAATTACTGAGATAAATTTTACTGTATAGTTTAATCGAATATATAATTTTGTGACCTGAAGATGACGCAGAGCAGGGGCCGAAACATGTCGTCAGTTTAAAATAATAACATCTAGCAAACTTAGTTGTGTTTTGACTCATTAAAAATCCTTTCCTTATTAACAAATTAAATGTATAATTTTCACGTAATAATTACCATTTCGGGCTAAGGACTTGTCAGCAGCACTGTAGATTTTGGGTCTACGTGTCAAACAGGCAGGGGACCGCGGCAGCACACTGGCTAAAGTGCTGTACTACAAATCGGAAGGTCGCTGGTTCGATCCCAGTTTGTGTCAGTGGATTTTTCATTGACATAAAATTCTTATGATCGCACTATGGCTCTGGGGTCGACTCAGCCTATAACAAAAATGAGTACCAGTAGTATTTCCTGGGGGTAAAGGCGGCCGGTGCGTAAGGCTGACAACCTACCACTATCCTGTGCTTTTGTAACGAGATCTGGGTCTTCCTGGAACCCTCTGGTCCTGTCCAAGCCTGTAAAGGGACTGCTATAGTTTTACCTTTACGTGTAAAACAGGCATATGACACAGTCTTCACTCTTTTCCGCCATTTTCTTTGTCCTTTTGCAAACGCTGATTCGTTCTACGTAGCCGTACCATAAGAAAGTTAATTAAGGAAAAGTTAAGTTAATTAAAAAAAAACTGACATTCATTGCGCAGCCGCGACATCTGCTGACAGAATTTGTTGTGACGCTGGGCGACGCACTGCAAGAAACAAAGCAGCCTACTTCACAGGGGAGAGAATCGCTCTTCTTTCTTTTTTTTTTTTGTTCTCGGTGTCTGTTTTCATCCGTTTCAAAAGGAGCTACCTGTGTTCTGGGAGCGAGACAAAAGGGAAGCTCATTTCGGTTTTGTCGCCGGGTTTACCATTTCACGCCTTGTGATAACCTGTATAGTCCGGGAATTTAACAAGCTGTGGATTCGTAACTTAAAGTCCGATATGGCGGGGTCCCTCTCACGAACGTACCGGACGATTCTACATGCGTTGAAACTCATTAGTATTAACCCTTTACCTGCTAACGTGGAGGATATGGTGAGATCCGACTAATGCTGGCAAAGGGTAGATGGGATTTAACTCGGCTTTTAAAGGGTTAAACTCTCTAAACTGACATTGTGGGGTAGCACAGTGTTTAAGGTGTTGTGCTACAAATTCGAAGTTCGCTGGTTCGATTCCAAATGGTGTCATTGGAATTTTTCATTGATATAATCCTTCCGATCGATTCAGCCTCTAACATAAATGAGTACCAGGAGTATTTCCTGGGGGTAAAAAGCGGCCGGTGCGTAAGGCTGACAACCTTACCTCCATCCTGGGCCATTGTCACGTAATCTGGGTACCTTAACTTCCTGGAAACTTCCGGGCAACTCGGCCCTGTAAAGGGACTGATTTACCTTTAAACTGACATCATGGCCGGTCCCAGTGGCCGCGCGGTCAAAGACGCGGGTCTGCGGATGTTCGCCTGCTGAGATTGTGGGTTCGAATACCACCGGGGGGCATGGATGTTTGTCTGTTGTTAGTGTTGTGTGTTATCAGGTAGAGGTATCTGCGACCAGCTGATCACTCGTCAAGAAGAGTCCTACCGAATGTGGTGCGTCGTTGTGTTTGATCTAGAGACCTCGTGAATGAGGAGCCCCTGGCCCCCTGGGGGGCTGTCGCGCCAAAAACAAACAAAGAAACAAACTGACTCGTAGATCTCTTCTTAAAATAATATTAACCCTTTAAACGCCGAGTTAAATCCCATCTGCCATCTGCTGGCATTATTAGGAGCTCACCATATTCTCCGCGTTAGAAGGGTAACGGTTAATATTACCTTTGAAGAACATAAAATTTTACTACCGTTTTCACAGATGTATTAATTACATGTACTCCGAGCACGTTCGGTCCATTCTCTTCTTTTACATTGGAATTCTCTAACATATATATTAATATTATCATCCCATCTATTCCCAGGTCTCTGACATAACCTTCTTCTTGTTCCCGTATAGAGATTATACGTCATAGTCCATCGCCACTCTGCGTGCTACATACTTCTCCTAAAGAAAGGGTAAGTGTTTGGTAAATTTCACCCTAGAACAAGCCACGAAGGCCCAGAGGAAGATTAGAGTTAGCGCCCTACTCTTTCTTTAACTTCGGTGCTAAACAGAATGGGTGGTCGACGCCACACCTCGGTCGCTTTACCCCCGGAAAGACACGGTACCCATTGCATAGGAGGCTGGGTGGGCACCAGGGCCGGTCTGGACGGGTGCGGAAAATCTTGCTCCCACTGGGATTCAATCCCCGGACCGTCCAGCCCGTAATTAGTCCCTGTACAGAATGTACAATTCCGGCCCCTCTACTAAAGATAGGCTGCTGTATATAGGTTTTACATTAATAACAAAAATATAATGGAATATTTTTATTGTTAGATGAATCGCAGTAAGAAATATCCAAGCTAGCTGGAGTAATGGTCAAGCTGTTGGTAACTAAACAATTAGCCAGGCTCCAATCTCGGTTTGTGAATTTTGTAGATGTTCTCTGTAGCCTACATTCTGTCACATTACCTGTACAAACGAGTTTCCATCCTAGTTCGTCTATAACAATCTCGTCTCGTCTCTTCCCGTCCCGTCTCGTCCCGTTTAGTCCCGTCTCGTCCCGTCCCTTCCCGTCCGTCCCGTCCCGTTTCGTCTCGTTTCGTCTTGTCTCGTCGCGTCTTCTTTCGTCTCGTCTCGTCCCGTCCCGTCCCGTCTCGTCTTTTCTCGTCTAGTCCCGTTTCGTCCCGTCCCGTCCCGTCTCGTCTCGTCTTGTCTCGTCTAGTCCCGTCTCGTCCCGTCCCGTCTCGTCTCGTCTCGTCTCGTCTCGTTTCGTCTTGTCTCGTCCCGTCCCGTCCCGTTTCGTCTCGTCTCGTTTCGTCTTGTCTCGTCATCTTCTTTTCTCGTCCCGTGCCGTCTCGTCTCGTCTCGTCTCGTCCCGTTTCGTTTCGTTTCGTCTCGTCTCGTCTCGTCTCGTTTCGTCCCGTCCCGTCTAGTCCCGTTTCGTCCCGTCCCGTTTCGTCTCGTTTCGTCTCGTTTCGTCTTGTCTCGTCTCGTCTCGTCTCGTCCCATCGCGTCCCGTCTAGTCCCTTCTCGTCCCTTCACGTACCGTCCAGCCCCGTCCCATCCCGTCTAGTCCCGACTCGTCCCGTCCCGTTTCGTCTCGTCTCGTCCCGTCCCGTCCCGTCCCGTCCCGTCTCTTCTCGTTCGACTAAATGTTAAACTATAGCACATGTTGGTGCACCGTCCACATGATGAATTGAATTACTGTCATCGAATTACTGAACTCAAAATGCCATCACTGTTGTCGTTCCAATTCAGTGGACTAAATTCCTTCTCGAGTAACTAAAAGCTGATCTTAAAATTCCCAGCATTTTGCCGAAATTTTAAAGAAAACTGGCATATTCAGAATGCCGTACTGATCGAAATGATCACGAATCACAAATTCATTTTAACCCTTTAAACTCCCAGTTAAATCCCATCTGCCATTTGCTGGCATTATTAGGAGCTCACCATATTCTCCACACTAGCAGGATAAGGGTAAAGGGCTGATTCTCTATTTTTAATATCTATTTTAATATTATCCTATGGGCTCCGTACAAATAAATTGGTCCGATCAATCTTCAAGTGTGTGAATATACAACGAAAGAAAGAAATGGACCCTCAGTTGTAGAACAAAATTCTATCTCATAACTACAATAAAATTACAATTACAAGACCCTGTTTAAAAGCGACAATTTACACGAATCTGATACTAGGGCTATCGCAAATGATGAAAGTTTACAAATCCTTCTTACGGCACGCAACGTAATCCTTTGATGGGGTATCGGACCATAACATAACTTCGAAACTGCATATCGGACCTACACGATAACTTTACAATTAGTACTACGCCGACCGGCACATTCTTCATTCTTCTATATCAAAAAATCTCAAACTGGCCCATTAATAACTACTGCCTGGAAGGTCCGTGGTTCTTACCCCGGCAGGAGAAAGAGATCTTTCTATTCGCCAGATTATCAAGTCGGTTCCTCGTGGCTAGCCACTCACCTATTCAGTAACACTTGAGGGTTTTTTTTTTACCAAGGGTAAAGGTGACCGGGACGTGATATCACCCACTTACTTCCATCTAGGGGTAATGTTAAGAAACAATACAGCTATACATTACTTGACCTTCAAGCCTTCATGGCATGAAAATGTACACCTTCACTTCAACTAGAGTGTGAACAATATGATACAAATTATGAGGTTTTGCTGACCGTGCATCTCAGTATATTTATCTCAGTATTTAACCAACTTGATGCACAGAATTTTTGTTTTACAATAAGTTTATTTCATGCCTCTACATGTTTCGAGCACCATGTGCTCATCATCAGGAGGTCAAAATTGCATTACACAGCTTCTGGTATCATCACACCTGGTGACGCACAAAATTGAATGGTCGCGAAAAATTATTTTATTATGCGGTATGATATTTACAAGTACCCTGTGAAATGGGACCGCAGTAGCACAGTGGTTAAGATGCTGTGCTACAAATCGGAAGGTCGCTGGTTTGATCCCAGATAGTGTCATTTGAATTTTTCATTGACATACTCCTTCCGATCGCACTATGGCCCTGGTGTCGACCTAGCTTCTAACAGAAATGAGTACCAGGAGTATTTCCTAGGGGTAAAAACGGCCGGTGCGTAAGGCTGACAACCTTACCACCATACTGGGCTGTTATCACGTAATCTGGGAACCTTAACTTCCTGGAACCCTCTGGACACCTGAGGCCTGTAATGGGACTCATTTGTCTTTTTTCTTTTACCCTGTGAAATATTTTCTGAACGCCATGTGTACCGATGCCGGTTGGCTTTAACGTACTTCGAGATGGAGTAGAAAAACATGAAAACATAATCACTATGTTGTTCTTGGATGTTATGCCATTTAGTTTCGTATAGAGACACCAAAACTTCGGTTAAATTCTCTGGTTCCATATTCGGGGTAGAAGATAAATCCCAGAAGGTGCCTATCGACCACGTTACCACAACACGCCGTCAAGTCACGGAATACAGCAGGACTGATCTTCACTGCCCCTACAACCTTCAAACCCAACATGTATCATAATTTGTGAAGGTTTGGGAGAATTTGTTCCTGGCCAAGTTGAGACCACTATTCGTTCGTTCTTTTTTGATGTACCGAAGAAAATCACAAAGATTTCCTGAAAAGATTGTACCTTCCATAATTCAAAGCATCAACGTGACACGAATCAGTAACCTACAGTCAGTGCAGCCACTAAGATAATGACTCTTCCTGTACAGTTCCAGAATGCCAAATCGTTTGACCGTTCTGCCAAAATTCTCAAAGCGTGCGATTTTACCAATTTCACAACAACAAAAATTCCTTGATGTCCACAGCTTAAAAAATTCTCGGTGCCGATTTGTTCTAATAGTAAAGGGGAATTCAACGGATAGATTTTGGAGAATTCCAAGTAGCAATTTGGGGAACTGGAGAGAATACGTTCCTTCAAAAAAAAAAACACATCAAAGTTTCCCTGGGTATCAGAAACAAACAAAATTTTGGTTCCGAACAAAAACGCACTGAAATTTAAGGTTGCGCCATGTTAGTGACTTCTTTAATTGTGGTATTTAGAATTCAATACGAGTAAAAGCGAAGGCAGTTTGCCGCGGATAAGATGACAGTCAGGAAGGTTCGCATGTGCCTTACATACAGAAATGTGAATTTAAAAGTCATTATGGCCTTTGGAAACTATGACCACTCGAAACGAAACAGAACAAAAAGAAGGAAAAGTTAAAGGGATTTGTAAAGAAAACGCGCAAAAAACGGAGAACGGGGAGAGATACAAAATGATAGAGAAGGTGGGTAAGGTAGAATAGCTACATGTCAACTTCAGATTCTTATCTGTATTATTGCTAGAGAGATCCGTAATACAGTCAAAATTATTTCTTCCCCATGCCTTGGGTATTTAACAGTTAAAGCCTGACGACCGAGATAATGGCACACTGTGCTTTTCGCGCCTTGGTTTAGACAGCGTGTGAATTGCGAGCCAGAGAAAGAGAGAGATCTATGTGCGAATTACTTGACAGACTAATATGTATTTCATTAATTATTACTACTTCTACTGGGGACCGCGTTAGCACAGTGGTTAAGGTGCTGTGCTACAAATCGGAAGGTCACTGGTTCGATTTCAGCTGGTGTCATTGGAATTTTTCATTGACATAAAATCCTTCCGATCGCACTATGGCACTGGGGTCGACTCAGCCTCTAATAGAAATGAGTACCAGGAGCATTTCTTGTGGGTAAAGGTGACCGGTGCGTAAGGCTGACAACCTTACCACCATCCTGTGCTGTTGTTATGAAATCTGGGAACCTTCACTTCGTGGAATCATCTGGGACACTCCAGGCCTGTAACGGGACTGCTTTTACTACTGCTACTACTACTGCTATTATTATTACTCTACTGCTATTGTTGCTGATGAGTTGTCACTAGGTGGCAGCACACAAAACAATAATAAATGTACATAAACGAAACAATAAGAAACACAGTAAATACAAGTACACATATTAACAAAATACCCACACATTACAGAAACCCACACACATCAGAACCCAAACATACACAAACCCACACACTACAAAACAAGTTAAATAATATTACATCCGAAATAGGAAAACATGTATTTCCTTGAACACGATAAGAAATCCACAAAAAAAAGAAGTGTTAAAACAGCTGGGTAACATATTTTTTGTATCATAATCTCCAAAAGAAATCGTTTGTTGTTTGGTTGGTTAGTTGCCAGACATTTCATAACAGACTTAGACACTATTTTGTGTTTGGCAGAAGCGGACATTTTTACTGTCGACGTTTGCTGAACCTTTTTCCAAAATCTGTTCTTCCAAATTCAGTCACTTGCTTGATTCATAACGATATCTCTCACCAAACAGAACTGCATTCATGCTACCAGAAGTTTGTAGTTCCTAAACTAGTCAAGAATTTCTCTACAATTTATAAAACCCGTATTTTCATAACCACACCCCTAAAAGCCCCCCATTTTCCCCTATCCTAAACCTGATGATTTCAGTACAATACCTCCTATGCTTAAGAAAGGTAAAGTGATCCCGTTAGAGGCCTGGTGTGGCCCAGATGATGGGTAGAGGTATAGCTCTACTCTTCCATGACCGCGGCACCGGAAGGGGGTGATTGGTCAGCAGCACGCCCCGGCCGCACTTTACCCCCGGGAAAGACCCGGTACCCATTTTACAGGAGGATGGGTGGGCACCAGGACAGGTCTGGACGGGCAGAAAATGTCGCCCCCCACCGGGATTCGATCCCGGACCGTCCAGCCCATATTCAGTCGCTATACTGACTAAGCTACCCGGCCAAAAACTACCAAGCAATTGCCTTGAAATACATGGTAATTCAGTCCTCACTATTACGCGCAGACTTTCATAGGGGTTTCTTCCCTTCGGGTTTCCAACCAAACCTGTTCTGTCAGTCACATGACTTTCTTCACCCATCACAGCTTCCCTAAAACTAATTGGTTAGGAGCAAGATATCATGGATATCCTGCAGCTAGTAGCCTCCTGAAATAATTACAGGTCTGTAAACAGGCATATAATTATGTAAATACAGGGTCCTTTATTGTCTAAATATTGCATCATGAATTAATAATGAATTCAGAGAGGATATCCTAAAATCCTTCTCGTGTCCAGAATGAGGTACAGGCAAGCAATGAGCCTAATCTTTAAGTGGGTCTGCTTATCATATCCTTGCACAGTTTTAGGTATGGTGCATATATTTACTAGGGGAACCAAAATTTGCTGCTATTACTGTCACAGTAACACTTGTGTAGAGACGACCTTATAAATACTTACTTACTGCACACAGCACAGTCCTTCTTCAGAAGCTAACACGTTTTCAGTTAGTCAAGAAATTCCCCGCATTTTATGGAAACTGAAAATTTACTACCGCATTCGCAAGTGCCCACCAACTGTCCCTATCCTGAGCCAGCTCGATCCAGACCATACCCTCACATCCCACTTCCTGGAGATACATTTTAATATTATCCTCCTATCTAAGTGCGGATCTCTCAAGTAGACGATCTTAGATTATGTGCCAGAAAATGGCGCTTTGAGACAATCATATAACCGGCCGACAATGGTCTCCCTCTCACCCAATAAAGGGCAGATCTTAGCAAAGGTTTCTAACAAAAAAAAAGGATAATAGTTTGTACTTAATTCTGTTTAATGTTCGTAAATGATCCCCAAACTAAAACTTCATTATTTGATTTATTCATCTCTCCAACCACTCGTTTTGTGATCGTGTTCATTAGAAGTAGTTCTGTTGTCAGTTTTTGTACCTACAAAGTGCGAAAAATGACTTAGGGAACTATAAGGATTTGGTCACAGAACTGTCTTTTAAAAACAGTGTAGTGAAATGAACTTAGCGTTTTAACCAATCCAAAACCTCTGCCAAAGCTCTCCGATTGCATAAAAAGGCACATTAGTAACCTTATAAACCCAACTGGTCACGTGATGCACCACCAGTTTAACATTCAACAACTGTACGTTCTGCCCACACTGTATTTATGTGTTTTGTATTTATCTGAGAACAAACAGCGACTTGTGCCACTTACAGCATAA
>Ga0131853_10019851_pt1 | contig 12228 bp, 8 predicted proteins | sample TergutLab28metaG_FD_92764 | JGI IMG/M metagenome (GOLD analysis project Ga0131853, IMG submission 92764) | Labiotermes labralis P1 segment gut microbial communities from Petit-Saut dam, French Guiana - Lab288 P1 (version 2) (version 2) | ecosystem: Host-associated > Arthropoda: Insects >...
ACACACACACACACACACACACACACACACAGAACAACACAAAACAAACAATACATAGAGCAACAAAAAAATTTGATGCTCCTTATTTCTGTTCAACTAGAAGAGGTTTGCTTCAGGTAGTTATGAACCTGCTTTGGTTAGAAAATACTTTTAAATGCTATTGACGGCCATACAATTGTGCATGTAAACTGTCGGAATACCATTTTTACATTCAAATTGCACGAGCCCCTTTGTGGCACTCGAGAGCTAGAGTACATGCAGTGTATGCACCATCTCAAATGCTGTGTGCGCTTACGTGTTTCTTAATTGTGGAGACCCATGTTAATTCATGGGTGAAGTGGTACTGGAGCAGCTTTGTGTTTCAGTTCTGTGCCACACACGTTCCATCAGTCACCATCAGTCACCATCCATTTAACATCAGAAGACCATTACACGGTCACAAGCTACTCCATAGTTACACCTTCAGCTGTGTTCTGATAGTTGTCTGAACTGTACACGAAGTGCGTGCTTTAATTAAACCGCTACAGACGTAATAAGACCCCTTGTTGCTCTTGCAATCCAAAAGTGATATTTTTCCCTTTTGAAACTGTCTTCGTGATGTATGAAGTAAGTACGAGAAATTACATACATAATGATGTTCCTTGTCATGTAACCCACCCACAAAGGGTGTGGCACAGATAATTCGTTTCATATTTGGTGGCTGGGAAGAGATGGTCATAGCATATGGCGTCATGTGTGGGAGAGAAAATAAACTCCTGCAAGGTTTTAGTGCGGGAACCTGACGGAAAGAGACTATCTGGAAGACCTAAGCATATACGGAAGGATTACCTTGTTCACAAAAACCAGTCATTAAGTCTACAACGTAACCCGAGCCTTTGCGAATCATGACGTTTGAGGTTGCCAGAACTGATTAGTAAGAATGTTGTCTCATGAGATGCGATGTTGTGTAGTCTGGTAGTATGTCAACCTTTAGAAGCAACGTCCACCTCCCTGTTCAGTTCGACATATCTTCTGCCAGCACGCTTCTCCGAAACATTGTTAAATTTACACCAAACTTCACGGAATTAATCTAGATACGACAGCATTTTACAGTTTAATCCGATCGAGATTCCATCAGATTACTTCTGCAGGACCATCTTCATGTGGTCTTTCCTTCTAGGGCAGAGTCTCTTTTTTTAGGTATTCCAGTCAAAACAATTATATTCATTTCTCATTTGTAGCGGACTGTGTCATATTCCGCTTTGTTTCTTTCGATTGATCTATCGTGTTAGTGATATTACACTGTCTATAAATTCTGGGGCCTCTCATGACGCAATTTTCCCCAGAAATTTACTCTGACAGCACTTCAATTCTGCGCTGTGTCCTTAGATCTCATGCAGTACAATTGCTAATTATAATGGGACTTATACGAAGATTCGAGGCTTCTGGGCCTCGGCAGTTTGTCACTGGGCAAGTAACTGCCGACTTATCGAAAGATGGCATTGCTTTCTACACTTCGGAAACACTCACCCAGCGACACACCGTCATATCGGAGAACAGCTGTCTTCAGGAACACCGCTGAGAGGACCTCAAATATCGCAGAACTTTAACGAGTTTATCCATGAATTTTTCAAAAGTTGTTCTATTTAAAAGCACTTTCCTTAATTAATGATGGTTACGATTTTATGACTGTTCATTGCGCAAAGGCAATTTCTCCAGAGACTGTACAGTCCAAGCTTTGTTACGCGCTGAATACGGTTCGTTTGCTAACCATTACATGTCTTCCCACGCCTGTGTATTTTCAGTACGTTCTCAGATATCACAAAGACAAGCTGCCATGAATTTTATCGAATATACATAATGCTACCTACCAAAACAGGTCATCGACAGAGGCGTGGTTTTGTAGGAAACAGAGCTAAGTGATGGACTATATATATAGCAGAGTTCTTCATGAGAAGCTGATGATTAGTCAGCTAATTTATAATTTTCCCTCATTTTACCGAACAAGAAATTTCGTTACTGCATTCTTGCGAGCCTGCCACTAGCCCATATTTGAGCTAGATGAATCCATTCCCCGTCATTATGTCCCGTTCTTTAACATCCATTTTAGTATTATCTCCACGTATACACATAGATCTTAAAAATGGTACGTGCATTTAGGATTCCTAACCAATATACTGTTTGTATTTCTATTTTTCCTGATACAGGCCACATGCAGCGTTCTTCTCAATCTCCGTGATTTGATGAGGAACACAAGTCCTGATGCTACTGAATAAGCAGTTTCATCCGACTCACCATCACTTCCTCCCTCTTTGGGTCAAACGCCGTTCTCAATACCGTCGACTCGTAAATCCTCAGCCTATGTTTTTTCCCTTGACGCCTAATGTCAACTATAGTGGTCGTACCGCACCGCTAACCTCTAAAGTTGCATTTTATATATTTATTCAACAAATATAAGTACTGAATATTTTAAACATGGTGTATACTCTCCGTTTATTTCTCTTAAAAATGCAGTTTGTTTCATAATTCTAACATATTTGGTTCCTGTATTATTCACATTTTACATATAGGATGTGCTAAAATTAAAAAAATAATTCCGGCGCCAGAAGGTTAATATCAGACAAATCGTTTCGCATCCGTATAAAATAACACGAAAAAATAAAAGAGACTCTGGTAAACCATGTAATATTTGGTGTCGCTAATAAATTATATTTCTGGGTACGTGAGACCAAACTTTGTCGCGCTATAACATTTCAACTCTAATTAATACGCAAGATTGGTCCAGAATATACCATTATGAGGGTTCAAGTAAGCCAGGAGGGCTTGAAATTAAATGATACACATGAGCTTCTAGTTCATGCTGATGTTTTTCAGATACTGGGCGGAAGTGTTCATAGTATAAAGAAAAACACAGAAGCTTTAATAGTTGCAGGTAAGGAGATTGGTCGAGAAGTAAATGCTGAGAAAACTAAGTACATGGTCATGTCTCGAGATAAGAATGCAGGACAAAATCACAATATAAAAATTGATAATAAATCATTTGAAAGGGTGTAAGAGTTCGGGGAACAAGCCTGACGTATCAAAATTCCATTCAGGAAGAAATTAAGAACAGACTGAAGTCGGGGAATGCCTATTATCCTTCGGTGCAGAATCTTTTTTCTTCCATTTTGTTATCAAAAAATAAAAATATTAAGATATACGGAACCATAATTTTGCCTGTTTTTTGTATGGGTGTGAAAATTGGTCGCTCACATTGAGGAAGGAACGTAGACTAAGGGTGTAGGAGAATAAGGTGCTGAGGAGAATATTTGGGCCTAGGAGGGACGAGGTAAGAGTTGAGTGAAGAAAACTACATAATGGGGAGCTTAATGAGCTGTACTCATCACCAAATATTACTAAGGTGACCAAATCAAAAATAATGAAGAAGGTAGGGCACGTGACACGTACTGGGAGAGGAGAGGGTTTTGGTTGGGAAACCTGAGGGAAAGAGACCACTTGGAAGACGCAGACGTAGATGGGAGGATAATATTAGAATTTATCTTCAGGAAGTGGGATGGAGGGCATGGACTGGATTGATCTGGCTGAGAATATGGACGGGTGGCGGGCTGTTTTGAATGCGGTAATGAACTTTCGGGTCCATAAAATGCGGGGATTTCTTGACTAACTGCGAACCTGTTAGCTTCTCGAGAAGAACTGTGCTCCAAAGAGCTAGTTATTTATTAAAATGTAGCAAAATAAACAAGTACACTATTTAAAAGTGAGCACATGATCATTCATTCTATATTTTTCTCCTACACTATCGTTAGCCACGCCGTACGGCCAATGTGAGAAGATACCAGTCTCTGTTGCAAAACTACACAACGCGTGGATCCAGCAAACATTCGGTTTATTTGTCCATTATGCTTGTTAAATACACACAAAATAAAAATATGTGTACTGTAATCCACGTGTTATGTGCTACATTGTGCAAGAAAACTGATAAAGTTAAATATTTTTCTCAAGTTATGGTGGGGGTTATATTAATGTTTCTTCGATACAAACCAAATTAATCCTTTCTTTAGCTTTCGCTGTGCAGGACATGAAACGTAACGTGGAGCCCGGTCATAAATGCGTTGCTGCGTGGTAACCAAAGACGCCGCTTACTCTGCAGCTCTCAGTACCACGTTAAGAAACAACTCTCTCTCTCTCTCTCTCTCTCTGAGCTAATGACAAGCATGATACACATTTACTGACTCTTTATGAAAATAGCTATGTAGAATAACAATTGTTACCTTACAATTATGCGCTCATTTTATGCATTTCGTTCAAGTCACGCAGAAAAGAAACAGCTAAAACTTTCCCATTAATTTTTGTTGAACTAAATATGTTTCACTACTAAAATTTTACTCACGTCTCCAACAGAGTTTTGCGTGACGTTTATATTGAGAATTACGGTGTAAATACATAGTGATTTATCCAAATGTTATGATATTTGAGCCTCATATCAATTTCCTGAGGTTAGCATGCACGGTCTTTTCGCATCTTCGGCTGACGCCCTCCTGTGTCCACTGCGATCCCACCCTCTGTTTGTTGCTGCTCCTAATGGTGTCGATTTCCTCACTACCTCACCAGGTAAACAGTTCCGCGATACCTGGTTGGTACACCTTCCGCTTAAACAATCGATCACTAAATAAGCCTGTCATTAAAAGCCCATTTTACCAACGATGTCGTAGGCACACCAGCACACTGGCGCACTACCTATCTTAGGTCATTAGGAACCGGTGTATCTCCGGAATTCATCCACACGAATTAGGAAACTGAGAATAAATTCATATCGCATGAGGTTTTGTTTCGAGAGAGCATGTTAATCCTTTTGTAATTGTGCACCAGTCTGACACGCAAGCAGTAATCCATATACGTGGATCTCTTAATGATTTAGAAATATATCTGGAACAGACATTTTCTTCCGTCTGTTAACCGTCATACTTGTTTGTTAATTTCAACAATACACAAAATAAAACAAGAGAGGAAAAGTACGTATAACGTACCATTAAGGTGCGTATTACATATTCTGTGTTTGTGTTTGTGTGTGTGTATGTGTGTGTGTGTGTGTGTGTGTGTGTGTGTGCCCTTAGGTATCCAGCCTGCAATGCGATGCGCCATAAAGACATCTATGGCCTGTCCGGATGTACAATATTTTTCCACATTTTCTCAACTGCACGATTTTCGAAAAAAAAAAAAGGCTATTGAACACGAAATTTGTGTTTTGATGTTCTCTATAATTTTGTCGGCAACTCGTGGCATTCCACGAAGAACTGAGCGAGATATTATCAAAAGTTAATTAGGCTTCATTGTAAAGTAACCATTATTCTTGTCATATATCGATGAAATTTGAACTTTGTTTTCGACAGGTTTTCGAAAAACAGTCAGATATCAAATTTCAAGAAAATCCTTCCGGTGGGTTCCGAGTTGTTCCGTACGGATGGACAAAAGGACAGACGAATATGAAGAAGCTAATTGTCACTTCTCATAATTTTGCGAACGCGCATATAAATTAATCGGATATGATACCTCTTATTTTTGTGGATAAGTTTCGGATGAACATGTTGCCTCTGTCTTCAGGGTAGAAGGCTTTTTATCTCTTAGTACAGACGCAGCCGGGTCCTTCAAACTGATGGCAACTTTCGTAGTTACCAGACTACAGGGCGTCACATACTAAAACACATTAGTGCGTACACACACACGCGCGCGCACGCACGCACGCACACACATGCATATATATATATATATATATGTATGTATAAACACACAATGTCACCACAACCCAAACTTATAGCACACAATAAGTGTACTCAACTCTGGAATAAAATGGTTTGTTTTTCTGTAGTAAGACCAACTAGATGCACCAATAAAAAGCAAAGGTAAAGCAGTCCCGTTACAGGCCAGGAGGTCCCAGAGGGTTCCAGGGAATTAAGGTTCCCAGATTTCATGAGAACGGTACAGGATGGTGGTAAGGTTGTCAGCCTTTACCCCCAAGAAATGCTACTGGTACTCATTTCTGTTAGAGGCTGTGTCGACTCCAGGGCCATAGTGTGATCAGAAGGATTTTATATTAATGAAAAATTCCAATGACACCAGCTGGGATCGAACCAGCGACCTTCCGATTTGTAGCACAGCACCTTAACCACTGTGCCACCGCGGTCCCCAGAACCAGTGTATCAAATTTATTTTATTTTGGAATGACACTCTACATGTTTCGGACGGTCTTTCCGTCCATCATCAGGAGTTCAAGAGCAAGCAGACAGCAGTATCACTTTGACAAGTGCCTTTTGCTGTATGTACAGTCTTGAACTCTGATTATGGACGGAAAGACCGTCCGAAACAAGTAGAGTGTCATTCCAAAATAAAATAAATTTGATACACTGGTGCATCTAGTTGGTCTTACTACAGAAAAGTATATTACGATGCACGGCCCTATGAACGGCTAAAATGGTTTGCTCTTGTTTTCTTGCAACACGGTTGGCAGGATGCGGTTACTATTAAACTACAAGAAAAAAATACATGCTTTTAATTCGCCTGTATTCACTTCCGTTATTTATAGCCACGTACGTAATGTCGGTTGATTGGAAGATCGATGAATATGGAAGGATTTTGAAGGCAACCATCATGCTCATTTGCGGTAACATTTTCCTGGAGGTCCCGAGGTCTCTTTAGTATTAATGAGGAATAATTACATGTTTCTACAAAAATATATCCATAGGTCTTGAAACATAACAATGCAAGAGTCATCTAAAATTACCATATCTTTCGTCACATTCTGTCGGCTATCGTATAACACGAAGTCCACTCGGCACCTGTTCCAATCGACGTTGGAAGAACAGCGGGAAATAAGAAACTATATTGGTGAGATAAAATAATAACCCTCTGTACAATACGTAGAGTACTCTACATACTGCCTTCTCATACAGAATTTTGCACTATCTATAACAAGAAATTAAAATTTTACGGCACCAAATGTAGGTGAATGGTGGTACAAAATTGTAGTGTCTTGTGTGTTGCAGTAAATTGCGGAGAATACAGGGAACTTTTTTAATTTTGACAGACAAATATTTGCCTCAAGGTCTGTTAGGCTATATCACGCTAGGAGAAAGATGCTGCGTCAGAGTTACAGTGTTTGCCATCCCCAAGTACTGCTCGGGCATGGTTTTTTACGCACCTTGTGTGTTTCCCTATACTTGTCTGCTATTCCATTCAAGAATTTCTACCCCCTCTCTTAATATGGATGTATTCACAACAGTTCCTCCGTACTCGATCTTAATCGAGGATCCAAAGGAACTAACTCCATCGAACAGATTCCTTCTTGAGAAGCTAAGAGTTCCTCAGCTAGTCAACAAATTCCCAGTATTCCACGGAACGCGCTCTTTTAGAACACTTCTATTCAAACGTCGGCATTTATCCCTATCCTGAGCTGATTACACACCACCTATTTCGTGCCAATTTTGAGAATGAATAGCGCCTTCGTGGCTTAAACACGAACCATTTTATCAACTTTACTTGTCACAAGGACGAGTGGATGAAGCCTGATGACTTTGTAAACAGTAATGCTCTTTCTTCACCCCCTCGCCATCCGTCGAAAAATGTGTGACCTTTTCTTTTCCCATGTCTCCTCTTTTGTTTAATCTTTCACTATTTCTTTACATCTCTCTCTCTTTTAGTCTCTTTTTTTTTCGCAATTCAGAGGGTTAATTAAAGCAAGCCTTTGGCCGCATCATGTAGAAGACATTCTTTATGAAAGCAACTTAATTTGAAACTGGTCCAGTGGCTGTTTCACGGCTTTTGGTTCAGAACTCTTTGCTTCATCATATGCCATGGCGTACTCCCAGGGTAACGCCCTAAATTTGTGTGTACATGAGTTCTATTTTAAGGTCAGATTTACCATTAACATTGCACTACTCATATTGTCTCTGCAGCACAAATAGAATCAGCCGTGTGTGGATACGATTAGGGAACAAGCTACATAATTGTAACGTACATGGTCCCCTGACAGTTTGGAGTGTTACTACAGCTGCTGTACATGAAGTGATTGAAATGAACACGTAATGGGGAGATCACTGTAGTCTGTAGGTCCACAAATTTTATGTACAAAGTTACTAAATAGATTTGGACTGCCGAACTGTGTGGTTCGCCTGCCAGCGTCGTCGCTTCGTACCTGTAAGGTCGCAGGTTTAAGTCAGTGACCGGAGGACGGTTAAACCAGTGGTTCGTAATTGTCCTCAGTACCTCCAGGAAAATGTCTAGTTCGTTAAACGAGGCGATGACTCCTACGTAACATTTCCGTTTTGATATGCAATAATTATTTAATTAGCACACCAACTAATGCACATACATAAAACTTTTACACTCACCGATTAATTTATCAGTGAGTGTTTTTAAAAATGTGACTTTAGCAAGGAGCAGTGTAGCTCCCTGAAGATGATCTTAGGATCGAAACATGTTGGAGTGATTTTAAATGTTTTAATGTAAAAAAATATATGCATGTGCATTAGTTGGTGTGCTAATTAGATTACTCTACGAAATGTACGGTGCACCGATAAAGATATACAATAATTGATTCATACAAGGAAAGCATTCGCGTGAGTCCCTGAAGAAGACACCCGAAACCTGACTAACTGACAACTGTTCTGAGATTTGAACTGATGTTCCCGCCGTAATCAAGTCCAATAAGTTCAATATGCATGCATTTGTTATAATAACTAAAATATAACTATAGCTGAAATGATCCGACACGGGTGTGAACTGCAGGCCATAGGATTTGCACGTCCTGCTAAACGATTCGGTTAGGGCGAAGTAATGAACTATATAGAACAAACAGATTACTGGGTGTTGCTAAAAAGCGACCGACATTGCTCACACACAAAACCGATTACTGGAGGGTTTGTTAGCCGAGTCGACATCACCAACTTAAATAAGATTATAACCCTCGTCAATTAATAACACCCGTTCCCTGTTAATGCAGTTACCTCATCCTATAATTGAATCAGTTCTGCGTCAAGATTATATAGTAGCAAAGATATTGCTATAATGTGAATGCTGTAGATATCTGAGTGTAGATGCATAATGGAAGCGCGGCTTCGCAAATCCGATCTCTCTGGACAGCTACTACTCCCCCCCCCAGCGTTGTAGTCTTACATGTCCAAAAACGTTTAATAGAATTTACAGGAAATCCTTCTCAAAAAATCTGTGAACTCGATGCGTTTCTTATTTGTCATTTTACTATTTAACTGCCCATCTCCTGTCTAAACCACCAACATCAGTACATAACACAATATAATATTACTCCTTCTGTATGGGTGGGCAGGGTAGCTCAGTCGGTATAGTGACTGAGCTACGGGATGGACGGTCCGGGATCGAATCCCAGTGGGGACGAGATTTTCCGCCCGTCCAGACCGGCCCTGGGGCCCATCCAGCCTCCTATAAAATGGGTACTGGGGTTTTCCCGGGGGTAAAGTGCGGCCGGGGCGTCCTGCTGACCACTCACCCCCTTCTAGCGCCGCGGTCATAGACGAATAGAGCTATACCTCTACCCACACTCTGGCCCACACCGGGCCTGTAACGGGATCATACATGAATGCATGGCCATGAAGCCTTTCTTAAAAGTGAAACATGAAGTGAAGTCATATGGGAGCACTATGTGAGGAAATGTAGTAGGTATCCTGAAAATGCCACTAATTGTGTAAGTATGGTAATCAAATCAAAATTAAACTGGGCCATGCACGTAACAATCATGAGCTGAGTGCTTGGGTAGATCACTTAATGAGAATCTTAGTACAGGACATACCATTGTGTTAAAATTAAATATGAAGCTAAAATAAAATATATACTCCGTCTGACACAACTATATTTTTATTTTATTGTTTAAAATGTCGGCAACTATTTGTGGCCTGACTAGGCCATCATCAGGCCAATATTTATAAAAACTTAAAAATGCTGATGCATATAATATAATTCGTCAATATTATGGGATTCCATTCACAATCATCATTGTTTATAGTCGATACCAGCTATAGCTGTGTTATCTGTAGTAAGTTTTGATTTCTATGTTATGAATACTGTACAGTTATTACTGAAGTACTTGTTGGTTGACCACTTTAATTGAAAATTGTAAATAGTTTTGAAGACGTACAGTATAAAATGTGTTGTAAAGATTTTAAGTACTATATATATATATATAGTGAATAAAATCAGTCCCATTACAGGCCTGGACAGGCCCAGAGGGTTCCAGGAAGTTTAGGCTCCCAGATTTCGTGACAACGGCACAGGATGGCGGTAGGTTATCAGTCAAACACACCGGCCGCCTTTACCCCCAGGAAATACTCCTGGTACTCGTTTCTGTTAGAGGCTGAGTCGACCCCAGGGCCAAAGTGCGATCGGAAGGATTTTATGTCAATGAAAATCCACCAGCTGGGATCGAACCAGCGACCTTCCGATTTGTAGCACGGCACCTTAACCACTGTGCCACCGCGGTCCCCAATATATATATAGTCGCATTAGTAAAATTGGTAAAATTATAAAATTGTTGAGCGGATTTTGTCTTCAGCTGCTGTATTCTAAGTTGAAATTCTGTATATTCTGGTAAAATCGAGTACTGGAGATGTATATTGTTATGCTCTCAGTTTAATTTATTTGATAGCTGGATGTTACGTCGTGGTATTTTGGCTATGTGTTATTTTTGCGATGTATTTACTCCGGTATGAAACATGGATTTTGGAAGATAATCACCTCCAAATTCTCTGTGATACAATGTAGACCCGGTTCTGTATGGTGTGTTAGCAGCTGGCTTACCTATTTGCGACTGAGAAGCTAATAATTTCTTAGCTTAGTGTCTCCCGATTCCCACCCACTGAGAAACCCCTAAAATAATCTTTCGTAACCGAGGAAGACTTACACACAAAATTGTTTAGAGGCCGGAATGAAGCTGATAGCGGGAGACTTTCTGTAGTCATCGGTGTAACAGCTCTGTAACAGTACGCAACACATACAGACACAGCGCAAATGAATTCAGCCTTAGACACAAACTGACCGCAACAAAACAGAGAGGCAGTTGATAAATCACGGAGAATAACACAGTATTGCCAATTGCCGGGAAATTTTCCTGTGCTATTTGGAATTTTTCCCAGTTTTACGTTCTCTGGCATTTTTATTTGGTTAGCTCACGGTTTCTCGCGGAAACCCAAGCAGAGATCTACGGAACTCTGGAGTTCCGCGGGCTTCTGGTGTGAAAACACTGCCCGAGGTAGCCCAGAAATTCTAAGGATTTTGCTGAAAAGGAAGATTTATTACCATTTTCACAAGGGCCCGCTAGTATTCCTTAACTCTGAGCAAGCAGCATCCAGTCCTTTTAGCCTATCCTTCTTTTTAAGATCCGCTTTATTATTACTCTCGAACCTACTCCTTGGTCTTCCAAGTGTTCACTTTCGCTCCTGTTTTTTTTTTAAACCAATAACCGCGCAGGCATAAGAGTATAATATCTATATACTTTTAATCGGAAAACCTTGGCACACATGGGAATGTAACAGAAGACAGCGCTGAAGTGAATATAAAGGAATGTGGTATGGAAGTTTTGACAGGACTCTGATAGGTTAGGAGGAAAAACAATTTAGGGACGGCGGTGAAGAATGACGTCAATCTGCGGACTCCATAAGGTGGAGAATTCTTGTATAGCTGAGCGATTATTCGGTTTCCAAGAAGAATTCTTGTCCACAGAAGTAGGTGAAAAATTAGTTGTCTTGGAACTACGATGGTACCTGTTCTGTATAACTGTGTAAATACAACGCCTTCTTGTCGAAATATCAGTTCCATCAGAATCAGCGCCGTGCTGCTGAACTTAGCTAACAAACAAACAAACAAATAAACAAACAAAAAAATATTGATAAATTAGACGCAGTCACGAATTCGGCGTTCCGAATATTTTATTGCCTAAACTACTGTGCGAATAAGTTTCTAATCCCAGTATGTAATTTCTACGTTAGAAATTACATAGCAAAATTTAATGTTTATTGTTTCAGTCATGGCAGTTTATTATTTTTTAGACAGTAATAAAACTATGTCGTCTAAGTAACTGACCAACTTAATGCACAAATTCTTGTCTTATAATAATATAATCTTAGTAACTGACCAACTTAATGCACAAATTCTGGTATTATAATAATATAATCTTAGTAACTGACCAACTTAATGCACAAATTCTGGTATTATAATAATATAATCTTA
>Ga0131853_10019854_pt1 | contig 12227 bp, 4 predicted proteins | sample TergutLab28metaG_FD_92764 | JGI IMG/M metagenome (GOLD analysis project Ga0131853, IMG submission 92764) | Labiotermes labralis P1 segment gut microbial communities from Petit-Saut dam, French Guiana - Lab288 P1 (version 2) (version 2) | ecosystem: Host-associated > Arthropoda: Insects >...
CATATTATTTGTGTTACAATTAGCCTGTAAGATGTTGTTGTGACAAATGTTTTGCACACTTCTGTTTTCTTTTATGTATGAGTATGTATGACTTTGACTACTTCCATATCTGTAAAGATCTGATGGAAGGTAAATAAATAAATCATTCAATCAATGTAATCCTGTATGGATAAAAGTACTATTAATCCCCAAAAAATATGACAATTTCCATTTTCGTATGGATTATGAAATCCTGTACGGATTTAAGGAAGGGAAATAAATGATATGATATGGGATAATATTTACCCTCCAAACAAAGCTCCATTCACAGAATGTAATAATATTTGCGGTCAGATGCAATAATATTCGCAGTAACTAATTCAATTTGTTTTTGCTGTAACAAATATTTCGCTTTTTCGGGGTTATACATACATACATACATGCATTCCTTAGATCCCTGAGGCTGGCACCAGACAATGGGACGTGGAACAAGTAAAAAACAAACAAAGGTATACAAGACATATAAAAATATTTCATTGTATGAATTTACACTGTCATGTATGTCAGTGATACATATCATCCGTACATGCAAAAAATTCATCCACAGAGTAAAAAAGTGTGCACAAAAATGTTTAGGGCTATTTTAAACTGTGGATTTTCATTCCTAAGGCTTGTAATACTTTGTTGTAGGTTGTTAAAAATTCTGATCCCAGAGTAGAATGCGGCTTTTTGAAAACAAGACAGGTTAGCAATAGGTCTATCTAGATGGTGTTTATTTCTCGTGTTTATATTATGTATCGGTGAGAAATTTATCCTGATTTCCATTTAAAAAAAACTCATCTATGAGTATATATATTGGCCTTGGATTGTCAAAATGTCCAATTTTTTTAATATCTCTCTGCATGAAATCCTTGGGTGTGCACCCAACACAATTCTAATTATTCTCTTTTGCAAAGTGAATATCTTCCTGCTGTATGAAGAATTTCCCAGAGAATTATTCCATAACTCGCAATAGGGTGAAAATAAGGAAAGTAAATTGATCTCAGAGTATAATAATTGCAGATATGATACATTTGTCTAACCATGCAACATGCTATGCTTAGTTTAAGGATTATTTGATCAATGTGGTTCCTACAAATAAGGTGATTGTCAAATTGTATACCCAGAAATTTTAAATTTACTATTTCTTGTATACACTTATCCTTATAATTAATGGTCAGTGCACAGTATGGTTGGTTTATTGTTACTAATTTCACTATATTTGTTTTATTCAAGTTTAAAACTAACTTGCTAGCTGAAAACCATTCAATCATATGTGCTAATACTTGGTTTGCTGATGTAGAGAAATCTATAAAATTTTCATTAGAAATTCTAACACTAGTGTCATTAGCAAATAATATTGGTTCTGCAAGGGAATTTATTTGCAATGGAAGGTCATTTATATAAACAAAAAATAGTAGGGGGCCTAAAATGGAACCTTGGGGAAATCAGTGCTTCAATATTCCCCAGTCTGAAACTAAATTGTGAGTTGAATTGTGTATACCTTCTGTTTTCTGTTTGTTAGATAGGACCTGAACCAATCTATAGTTATTCCTTGAATACCATAAAAACGCAACTTAGTTAACAGAATTTCGTGATTTACACAGTCAAAAGCCTTTGATAAGTCACGGAATATTCCTCCAATGAATAACTTTTGGTTAAGAGATTTAAGTACACTGGCAGTTAGCCTAAATACAGCATCCTCAGTAGACCTGCCCTTCCTAAAAGCGTGCTGTTCTGGGGCTAGTATATTGTTAGTCTACATATGCTGACTTAACCTACTGTACATTGCTTTCTCAAATATTTTGCAAAGGTTGGTAATAGTGAAATGGGGCTATAAGTTGAAAGTTCAAATTTGTCTCCCTTCTGTTACAGTGGGTTTACTACTGCCATTTTTTGACGATCAGGGAAAATACCTGTGTGTAATGAGTAATTATAAGTATAGCTTAATGTGAAACTGATCAGTGAAGCAAATGATTTTATAATTTTACTTGTTATTTCACCATAACCTGAGGAGTTTTTTGGTTTCAGAGAACTTATTACCCTTTATTTCTGCTTCAGTAATTGGAACAATGTTTATAATTAGAAAGTTTTCCGGGAATGAATCATTTAAAAACGAAATAGCATCCCTTTTTTCAGATTTGTACCTGTATAATTTTTTGAAGTTGTTAGAAAAAAGTTATTGAAGGATTTGCCATTGTTTTTTGATCTTTTATTTTTCCCACTCTCAACTGGATTCATTCTACCAGTCTCAGTCTTTATAAATATTCCATGTTGTTTTTATTTTCGGATTTTGCTATAAGCCTATCACAGAATTGCTTTTTGCCTCTTTAATTACTTTTTTTTTAGAATCCTACAATACATTATATAATGTGCTTTTGTCTTTGGATTGTTGTTGTTCTTATTGAGGGTATATAGATTTCTCTTTTGTTTGCATGATGTTATTTCCTTGTGTGATCCAAGCTTTTTTCTGTATTATACTTCTGTATTTAACTGGGAAACTGCTTTCAAAAACAAGTAAGAAAGTATTCAGACACGAATTAAACTTGTTATTAATATCATGTGTTTGATAAACAGATTGCCATGTTTCTTGCTTTAATAATGACTGAAAGTTTGAGAGTGTTACTCTATTAATTGTTCTTGTTCTCTGTTGTAAGAAGACTTTTTTTATTGCTGCATATATATTATTAATTGTGAGAAACTGGGCATTTTGGCCAGACAGGCCATTCATTAAAGGAGATATTGTGGTTGATCCCCATCTACTATTACCCACGAATATATTGTCAATGGCTGTGCTTGATTTGTTTTTAATTCTAGTTGCAAAATCTACTGTATGAACAGGTTATAATTTATTACTAAGGAAGATACATATTTTTTCCGATTAGGGACTGCAAAAAGAAAACCCAAACTTCGAGAGCAGAGAAAAAAATGAAGAAATAATTTCTAGTAACTGTCTCCCACACCATAAGAGAGCCAGCTTCTTCACGAACAAGCACGAAGCAGCCCGATTACATTTGCTCCCTATGTTGTTGAGATATAGATGAATGAGTGAGAGCGTGCACCATGACAAGCAGTGCTCGTCACTCCACGCTGAAGGGTTAACAAGAATCGAATGTCAGGAAAATTCATTTCAGAGAAAGCATAAGGTCTAAAATGTAACTCTGGTGCAATATGAAATGCAATCATTATCATAAAATCCTTTTACTCCTTGTGGAGCATAGGGCATCCATAAAGAGCTTCCAGGCATTGTGGTCTCCATCTGCCCCCTTGACCTCGTTCTGTGATCTTCTTGTGCTTCTTACTTCATCCTCTATTGTCCTTCGCCACATTCCCTTTGGCCTGCCTCTCCTTCAATATCCCTGAGGATTCCAATCTAATGCAGTTTTCTCTATTGCACCTGTTTCTTTACGTAATGTGTGTCCAATCCAATTCTTCTTTTTATCTGATTTTCTATTGACTTCTGATGGGTGATTCTCCATAGTTCTTCGTTTGTAATCATATCAGTCCATTTTATATTCAGTATTCATCTTAAGCATTTATTTATTTATTCTTGTTATCTGGTTGGTAGTTTTGCAAGTTTCACGAGCATATAATAATACTGATTTTACATTTGACATTTGTATTGAATATTCTTGCAAAGTGCAATGCAAGAAAAATATTTAACAGCAACATGGGCAGGCTTTGAGTTTTTTTTAATTTTCTGATGCATAGTCTTGGAGGATTCAGTTCTGGTCTATATGTATTCACAGAGGCAAGACATATAAAGGAATATATTAAGCAGCGAGGTCAAGTTTGGAGTTCTTATTGTTATTTTTAATTTTTTGTTTGGAGAGAATCCTCTTCATTTTTTAGATCTTTTTTCTTGATTCTATTGGCAGACAATTTGAAGTTTGGATTCCCATTTGTACATGTCGTATTACTGCCTGATGACTTAATTATTTTATTAAATTTTGTCTTGCAGACAGAAGAAACACTTTCCTAATAAAAGGCGTCGCTGCTTCATTTCCAGCAGCAGTGATTGATGGAGTTTCATGATATATTTATAATGCATGTGAAGCAGACATTTTTGGAGGTGTGTTTGAGTTGTGGCCCCTCATGGATGTTTTGTGGGAATCTGTGAAGTGGTTGTGAAGCAGAGGTTATGTCGGTGTTTTGTTTATGTGGCCCTTATACTGGGTTTTAAGGAGAAGTTAAGTTATTGTTAAACAAGATGTTATGAAGCTTTATTTGTTTGTGTCCTTGAATAGTTGGTTTCATGCAGGCTGTCTTAGAACAGTGTAACAGAATCATTGGGAGGTGTAAAGGAAACACACTCTTATAGGTTGTTATGTGGGAGTCCCTTAATAATTATGACACAAGATGTTGTGGAGGTTGTTTTTTATGTTGACTGAAATAGATGGTTTATGTGAGCTTGCATAATTACCCCCATACTGCTGCTTACGGAGATATATTTGAGATGAGGCCTCCAAATATGGTTTAATGGGGACCTTAAATGATATGACAAATGTTTTGTTGGTCTGTTTTTTCCAAAAGAATAAACTTGTAACTCAAACAGAAACTAATTAAAAGTATAAAAAAAGCAAATGATAAATAAAAGGAAGGGAATGTATACCAAAGTATTTAGACTGTAAACATATCGCTCAGTAAGCACTATTGTACTTCGGTAACTTAGTTTACCCCCCCACCCCCACCCCACACCTGCCGCCAAAAGAATAGCTCTTAACAATGCAAAACTCTGTCCTTAACATGTCCATCACAGACACAACATACATAAATTCAACAAAAATTCATGCCTTGTTAGTTGCAACATATCGTCATTTGGGCCGAAATGCTGTTTTTACTTTACATGCTGGACTGCCGGCTAGAAGTCAGTATTTGGAAAGTCCTGCTACTGGCCGACTCAACACAGGTTTTTCTTGGTTTTCCTGTGTCTATAAGCAAATGCTGAGATGGTTCCCAAAATTCCAAGTTGCCACTACATGCTTCTCATGTAGCCCTCCCAACCTAAATTTATTAGTAAACAATTTCATATTTTGTATATGTGTAAAATAACGACTGCCACCAGGTGACAACCCAATTGCAGTTCATAAATATTATTATTATTATTACATAACCATACAGTCTGTTTACTGCATTATATATATTGTGAAAGGTAAAAAGGTAAATCAGTCACATTACAGGCCTGAGGTGCCCAGAGGGTTCCAGGAAGTTAAGGTTCCCAGATTACGTGACAGTGGCCCAGGATGGTGGTAATGTTGTCAGCCTTACGCACCGGCCACTTTTTATCCCCAGGAAATACTCCTGGTACTCATTTCTGATAGAGGTTGAGTCGACCCCAAGGCCATAGTGCGATCGGAAGGATTATGTCAATGAAAAATTCCAATGACACCATCTGGATTTGAACCAGCAACCTACCAATTTGTAGCACACCAGCTTAACCACAGTGCTACCGCGGTCCCCGATACTGTGAAAGAGTAATATTTATTAGCAGTGCTTAATGGGCATATATATACATAAGCGAAAGAGCTATTTTCAGAGACTGTTGGGGATGGCCATAGAGTATTATGTCATAGAAGAAAGAGTATTTTTGTGTGTGTCCGTACAAAGCTCAGGAATTTCAGTTGAGGTGATATAGGAACAGGGTCAGGTTACTGTTCGAGAGGCAGGGTCAGTGTGAAAACTGCATGTTGTTCTCAACTTTTACTGCTAAATAACATCTGTGACAATGCTCTTGGTGGCTTCAGATGTTCCTTCCTTAGGAACATGAAATTTATTGCCACCATGAAAACACACAACATGTCAAGAAAATTGAATTATTTTTGTAAAAGTTTTCAGTCGTCACAGTTTGTGATAAAAATTTAACTGATCTGACAAGAAAGGAACCGTATACTGCACGATGAATGAGTGCACCAAGGTTGTAGGGTCTTCAGTGACAAAATGAGGTAGAATGGGGACATGATTTAACCTAGTAGTCCTACTCTACAATGGAGAATCACCCAACAGAAGTCAATAGAAAATCAGATAAAAAGAAGAAAATGGAATTGGATTGGACACACATTATGTAAAGAAACAGGAGGACTAGAAAAAACTGCATTAGATTGGAATCCTCAGGGATATAGAAGGAGAGGTAGGCCAAAGAGAATGTGGGGATGGGCAATAGAGGAAGAGTTAAGAAGCACAAGAAGATCATGGAACGAGGTCAAGGGAATAGCTAGAGACCACAATGCTTGGAAGCTCTTCATGGATGCCCTATGCTCCACAAGGAGTAAAAGAATTTGATGATAGTCCTACTCTAGAATTTGGTATGGGGAGCCATGTGCAAAGGAAGTATGGATAGCTGGTGTCCTGCCAAAATCATGGAAGTGGGTAGGTAAAGTTCACCCTAGAACAAGCCACGAAGGCCCAGAGGGGGAGTAGAGGTATAGTTCTACTCTTTCTTTAACCTCGGCGCTAGATAGGGGTGGGTGGTCAATGCCACGCCCCGGCCACTTTACCCCCAGGAAAGACCCAGTACCCAGGGCCAGTCTGGACAGGTGCAGAAAATCTCACCCCCACCGGGATTCGATCCCCGGACTGTTCAGCCCGTATCAAGTCGCTATACCGACTGCGCTATCCGGGCCCCTGTAGAAGTGGGGAGGGTGAAATTAATTCAATTGCAGTGTGTTTTATCATGTATCTTTGCTTAAAAACCTTGCTGTGTTGTATAAATATGGCAAATGTGCCTACCATGATGCCTGTGTATGTAGCTTTTAGTTTCAAAAAGCATACAAAATAACTAGTTCCATTAACTATGGTAATTATTCAAAGAATTGTATATGCTTATTTTTTTAATGCAACACTTAGTAAGAAGCATTGTTTTAAATATTTTATGCTAATCTGAATTGCAAAAAAAAATGCCTAAGCATGTTCAATTTTCTGTTTAACCAGACTTCTGATGACATTTTTACTTGCGTGTTTTGTGGACATTTGACACTCAGAGATGAGGCCAGTACATGGTCTCAAAACATCGTTCAACAAACACCTAGTAACAGGAACGATATCACAAGAGAATGAAGTTACATGTTTTATATATATACTTGTTCGTTCAGTACTGTTGTTATGTGGTGACAGGGTGTCAGAGAAGTGGAGGTGGAAGGAATTGGGTTTGTTAGCAACTAATGTATGGGTGTATTCGCCATGTCATGTTTGTACCAGTGTGAACTGAGGTAAGAGGTGGCGCAGTGTCGCCTCAATTACATTACTGGGTGGTAGATTGCATGACCATAAAGTTGTCTGCTCTGTGCCATTGACTGCTATTTACATGTTTAGATGCACGGTGTTGCAATCTGCAACTGACCACTATGGCGGGGAGGGTGGTTATGTGCGATCTGTGATGGGTGGTAAGTGGAAGTAATCCATGCTGTGATCATTTTCCGTGATTCTGATGTCGAAAATATTTTTTTTTCATATATACGATCTTTATTCTTATCCATAAATCAAATCATAGGTACATATCATGAGTATGTGGAAATTGGCACATCCAAAGCATTCTATAATTAAAATTAGGTATATTGTTATTTTTAAATATCAAGTGATATGAAATCAGCATTAGTCATTATTTATCTAGATACATTCTTCATAAAACTGCTACATTAACTGGGTCTGCAGTAGATGAGAAGGGAAGGTAATGCCTTCTTCCTTGCAACCATCACCATTAGTCTTGCCATGCACCAATTTTCCATATACACGCTTTGTATTGTGAGCCTTCTGCAGGAATACTACACAAACAGCTTCACTCTGTGCATAGCCATCAGCTGTACAAACAGCACAAATAACATTAAGATACCTCCTCCTGTTCAGCCAGTTGCAGAGAACCTTAACTGAGTGACTGAGGCATTGCCTCTGTGGTGTGATGCCATGTATTGTTTTAGACAAGTATCACCATTATTAAGGAAACTGCTGCTTTGTTTTCCTTGACACTTTATCATGTACCCACAAGGATGGCAGCAGCAGCTTCCTCTAAACAGCAAGAGTTTAGTTTCTTGCAGAAATGGTGCTAATAATTCAAGGCTGCTGGGATGCAACACAGTAGTCATTGGTTGTGTACTTACCAGTGTTTCAAAAGATCAAAGTGTCTTCATCTACAATGTCAAGCGTACAGGCGCCCACACAAACACTACAGAGAGCACGTGGCGTCATGTGAAGGCTTTTCTGAGTCCCTAAAACAGGAAGGGGGACTACATACATCACCTAGCTCATTACATGTTCGCGGCGAGGTGCAGGGCAGAGAAAGTGGACCAATTCACAAAGTTCCTTCACCTCCTCGCCACATTCGACTGGAGCGAATGTCCAACCCCTTCAGAATCGTAGTTTGTCTGCCACCCGCCTTCACTGCATCTCCAATTACAGGTAAAAGCTCAAGCGCGCAGCTTGCTGTACTTCGTATCTTTACATTTTAATTCCTTCGATAAATCTTAATGGGTCACTTTCATTCCACGTGTGCCTATGTAATTTTTAAACAAAATAATTTTCTTTTTCTGTATTCTTTAATACTAAAGGAATTCTCATGATTGCGCTTATATTGCTGAACAGGTTGGAGCAGATATTGGTCCATCACGTTAGAAATTTAATTAAAACTCTGACGTAATGTACCATATATAGAATCAGTTCCTTAATTATATACGTTTCACGAAATATGAAATATTCCATAATGCTTGTCACAGATCCTTGATGGTGTAATACAGGCCTAGACCCCCTATGGCCTTTGTGTCTGTCGAAGAATGATTGGTTGACGGGAGTCCGCGAAAATAAAGCGTTACCCTGAGGTTGGTGGAGGGAGGTGTGCGCCCAAAACCTTACCGTGCGGCCAGTGAGAGTCGACTGGCTTTGAATCATTCATTTAATGATTCAAACATTCAAAATTTTAAAAATATTTGACATTATAATTGGTAAATATTAATCAGTATAATTTGCAAGTAACATACTTTCCAAGAGTAGTTTTTTCACATATGAAACTTTACCTCGTCGACCGCCTTCACTGCATCCCCACCCACAGGTAGGAGCGCATGCGCGCAGTAACCTCACGAGTCGTCTTATTATGGGGACTTGCGTATCATTCAGGAACGACCGCAGCGCCACACTCGGCAGACTACGACATCGTTGCACTCTCCTTCCAAGTCGATCCCTGTTGGGGACCATTTTCGTTCATGTGATCCAAAATGTATCCCGTGATTCTGTCTGGGCTAGGAATTACAGTGGTTAATAATAAGCCGTCACAGTGTAAAGTAGGTGAAAATCCAAATCTATCATTTTATATGTCTCTAAATTCATAGAGCAAAGACTGTTTTCAGCAGCAAATATTTTTTCAATCAGTCAAAAAAAAATACCCCGCATTTTATGAAATCCAAAGGTTGAGAGACTCAAGCCTTCCGTCTCGATGTAGATGAGACTTTCGTTCTTTTTACATGTTACGGAAGTAGGTTGGCATTTGGCTGCCGACTTTTCGAGACAACCTGTGGGTCGAATTTTGAAGAGTGAGGCATTCTTCTAGGACTGCTTGACCCTTAAGATGGGATCGACAGTTTGTCCCGAAAAGACGGGAACCCTAACAACCTACGCCGCGTAACATCTCAGAAGATGTAAGGCCTGAACCCAAAGTTTTTTATTGTGTTCACAAGTGCACACCACTTGTCCCTATACTGAATCAGACTAATGACGTCTTTATTTAATAGGCCATGTACACATCATTGAAAGGGTGATAATACTGAACGTCAAATACCGCAACCCGTACATATGTTTTCTCTCTCTAGCCCACCGAGAGGAGCTGGTCGATCTCCAAATATCCGTCGCTCCAATAAATTTTGCTTTCATATAGTTAATGTAAACAGGAACAGAATGCAACAAAATTTACTGGACTCAAAGAAGAAGACTAAGATGAAGATGACGGAGATAAGAGTGTTCATTTAACAGTACTTTCGATGGGGGTAAGACGGCGGTACACCATTCCTATCCGTTTTAGAACTTGTAAAAAATTGCTTCCTTACGCAAATTTTAAATCCCCGAAATCTTCTTCAAATATCACTACAAAAAAATAGTTACTGATAAAAATATTCTTGGACGTATAGCCGTCAGGAATCTAAACGAAGTTCATTGTTGTGTATAAATGGATATAGAATCAGAGTAAATATAGGAAATGTGTCCCTTCAACACCGAATTTTCACGGAGACTCCTGAGGTGATTTTCATCATTTTTAGTTATCGTGAAAGCTTCATGGCTAATACGCCTCATTGTTTTTACTTACACGTGTAACCTGAGAACCGTTATACCGGTGATGAGCACCCAAAAACTCTACTTATCTTCAGTTTAACTTTCAAACATTTCCATGTTATTTTTATACACGAAGTACACACGTACTTTCTTGCTTATTTACTTACTTACTCCATGGAGCAGAATCCTTCTTGAGAAGCTAACAGGTTTTCAGCTAGTCAAGAAATTCCCCGCATTTTATGGAACCCGAAGGTTCATTACCGCAGTCAGAAGTGACCACCAGCTGTCCCTATTCAGAGCCAGCTCGATCCAGTCCGTATCCCCACATCCCACTTCCTGATGAACCATCTTAATATTATCCTCACATCTATGCCTGGGTCTTCCAAGTGGTCTCTTTCCCTCAGGTTTCCCCACCATACCCTGTATAAGCCTCTCCTCTCACCCATACGCGCTACATGTCCAGCCTATATTTTCTTCTCGTTTTTATCACTCGAACAATATTGGGTGAGGATTACAGATCATTAAGCTCATTATGTAGTTTTCTCCAATCCCCTGTCACCTCGTCACTCTTATGCCCAAATATTCTCAACACCCTATTCCCATACACCTTCGTCCTACGTTCCTCCCTCAAACACAAGGTATACACAACTTAGCGAATAAGCTGGAAACAACAGGATCGCTAATGGACAAAAAGCCAGCCCGGAAACGAACTGCTCAACTTGAAACGTCACCAAGAAAATCTCTTAAATAACTAGCTCAGGAGACGAGTGTTTCGACAACATCTGAACGAAGGCCGCAAAATTTTTACAACTTCAACCGTATAAGACAACGATAGTTCATTCATTGAAGGAACATCATGAGGTTGCAGGGACACACTTTGTAATTGGGTTCTTCAGTCTGTACACGATGAAGCAGCTGAACCACTGTTAGTGTTTTTCTCTGAGGCCTGGCTTTCCTTAAATGGGGAGGTGAATTCTCAGAACTTGTAATGAAGTGCAGAATATCATCCAGGACTTATTCCGTAACTCCCTCTTCATGACGAAAAAAATTAGTATTGGTGTGCGATGAGTGCAAGCATCTAGGCCCATCTTTTACGGCGAAAAATGTAATGTTGACCGGTATATAAACAACCTCCTATGCCCTTTTTCGCCGAGGCAACAGAAAAAGAAAATTTACACGACTTTTTCCAGCAAGATTCTGAAACACCTCTTTGGCTCATGTAAATATCGCAGTATTGCAGGATGTTTTCCACTGCTGCTTAATTAACCGCGGTCTGTGGCTCCAGCGATTAAATGATTTAACATCTTGTGACTTTATTTGTGGGGAGGTTTAAAAGAAAAAATGTATAAAAAATCCTCACACTCTGGAGGAACTAAGAAACAACATCCGTCGCGAGATTTAAACAGTTTCCGAAGAAGCACTTCGGACAGCTATCAATAACGCGTTCCGTCGGTTTAATTATCATCAAACGCTGCGTAATAAACGCAGAAGAGCGTATATCTCAACTCCTCCGAGGCGGAAGCCTGCAATCACGCTGTGTCTAGCTCCCACTGTCACCCCTCCTGGGACGCGGCATACGACGCAATGCTGGTTGACCGTCGGGCCGTAGCTTGCCGGTCAAGGAGGGGACAAATATCCTATACAGAGGCGTAATTTTGTCACGTTATGTATCGTTCTCCATAACGTTTCCTGCATCCACATCTTTGTGCGTAGTGGAACAGGCGGGAATTCAATGTTTCCGACTTGTGTCGACAAAGAACTGCGAAAAACGACTGCTAGTATCGCCACGTTTGATTTACCACATGGAATATTTCGACTCCCACGGTACAGATTCAGTTTCGTTAGGCGGGGGGGGGGGGGGGGGGGGGGGGGGGGGGGGGGCCACCGAGAGAAAGGGGGGAACAAAAAAAATTTTATGACAAAAAAGGATTGTCGTCTCGATCAATTTTTTTTTTTTTTGTACC
>Ga0131853_10019856_pt1 | contig 12227 bp, 7 predicted proteins | sample TergutLab28metaG_FD_92764 | JGI IMG/M metagenome (GOLD analysis project Ga0131853, IMG submission 92764) | Labiotermes labralis P1 segment gut microbial communities from Petit-Saut dam, French Guiana - Lab288 P1 (version 2) (version 2) | ecosystem: Host-associated > Arthropoda: Insects >...
GGAGGCGCGTGTACGGCAACTTCCAGACACGCTTGCAACAATGCATTGATGTAAACGGAGGCCATCTGCCTGATGTTCAGAAAATAAGCTTGTAATCTGTGGGTAATAAATAGCATACTTGGAGTATTTATAGACGGTTTCGCTTATTTTTCCCTGTTTCCATATATTATCTATGACCATTTGAAATGTGTCAGTCGGCTCCGCGCCACCCTGTATATGTATGGGAACACGTGGTGGTGCAGTTGGTTGAGGCACTGCGCTACAAGCCAGAAGTTCGCGGGTTCGATTCCCGATGGTATCATTGGAATTTTTAATTGACATAATCCTTCCAGCCGCATTATGGCCCTGGGGTCGACTCAACCTCTAACAGAAATGAGTACCAGTAATATTTCCTGGGGGGGGTTAAAGGCGGCCGTTGCATAGGGCTAACCCTACCACCTTCATGCACTGACTGTCTTGAAATCTGGGAGCCCCAACCTCCTGGAATCCTTGGGGCCTGTCCAGGCCTGTAATGGGATTGCTTTACCATTTATATTATATATATATATATATATATATATATATATATATGCATGTGTTCATTAGTTGTTTTGTGCAGTTTCTAAATTTAACAGAGAATCTCTTTGAAGGACAAATATAAACTGCAAGTTTTTTAATGTCTGATCTACATCACACTTAGTATTACTGGATTTATGAACTTTTCATCATCCAGTATTCTTAACAGAACACCAAGTTTCAAAAATCACATCTTCAGAAAAAAAAGGGGTGAAAGCATCTTGAACCATTAGAAATAGCTAATTTCAATCACTGCACCGAGTCCAAACACAATTTGGAAACATGTTCCATTCAAAACACTAAACAGTGGACAAATTACAGAAACCCAGTCTACTAAGTACAAAGATGCAAGTGTTTGCAAATGAAGTGCTCAGGAAGACATGACACATGTTCAACTGAAACCACATTAAGGATCATCATGGATGAAGGTACTGCAACAGTTACACAAAATCATACAGGCATTTAGACACAATCCTGTTGATGCAAGGGCCAGCATATCCCATCTCCACAGAATTCACTGCACTGCTGTCTAAACCACAACAGCACAGCCTCATCAGGGACATATGTAGGAAGTATAAGCACCTTACAGTGTGTGGCATTCAGTTGGTCCTGAACACTGAACCACACACAGATGGGCACTATTATGGAGCAGGATGTTGCCATCAGTGAGTTTACCCAGATGCTTGTTCCTGACCTTTGTATGTAGCTTCTGAAAGGTCTGACAGTAACAGTCTGCACTGATTTTGTTGCGAAGTGAAGTCCAAAAGCAGGTGTCACATGATGTCAAAGAACTCAAACTTTACTGGTGAATGCTTGTGACTTAATTTCTTCAGCTGAGACGAAGTGAGGTCTCTCCATTGTACAACTGTTGGTTTTCCCATGGGCACAAAATGGTATCACCAAGTCTCATTGCCCACCAGAATCTGTTAGACAAATGCATCATTCTCAGAAATGGCAGTGTGTGTGCAATCATACAGCATCTTGGATACCACAAGGCATGTTTCTTGTGGTCCAGCATCTACCAACTAACAGACACAGAATCACAAACCATTATCACAAGATGAGATGGCAACATCCCACTGCACAAGAATGCCTGACCCCCATGTGGTCCACAGAGCGCAATGCAAGACCAACTGAATTCCATACAATGGAAGGTGCTCAAACATCCCACATACAGCCCAGACGCATTACCAATGATTTTCACATCATTAGACAATTAAAAAAACCTTCAAAGGCCATATGTTCACATGGGACAACAAATGTAAAAACTACGTAGTTGGGCTGATAAGTTTTGCCTCCACTGCAATATTTTTATTTACATTAGACATAGCTGGATAAAACTGGTTCTGTGTAGTTGCATGGTATCTCTCTTCCATCATACTTCAGCTTGAACACACAAATGCTGGCTGACAGTCCTCACCCAGTGCACATCGAAATGGAAGTTTTCAGATGTTTGGTTCAGTGTGCTGTTATTGAATTCCTAAATGCGGAAAAAGTTCCTCCAATTGAAATTCACAGAGGAATGCAAGCCATTTATGGTGATCAGTGTATTGATGTGAGTACAGTAAGATGCTGGGTAAGGCAGTTCAAAGATGGAGAATTGGGGCAAGCAAATTTGAGTGACAAAACACAAGGTGGAAGGCCTGTGACTGCAAGTGATCGGCTTCATCAAGATCGCATTGAAGAACTGATCCGTAGAAATCGTTGCATCAAACAAAAAGAAACTGCCATTGCATTAGGAATTTCTAAGGAGAGAGTGGGACACATTATTGGTGTTCTTGGATTCTGAAAATTTTGTGCCAGATGGGTACCGTGCATGATGTCTGATGAAATGAAACCTGAAAGAGTTCACATTTCTCGGGAACTCCTGGAACTTTTTAAAAAAGAAGGTGAGGACTTCTTAAAGAAGATCATTACAGGTGATGGAAATTGCGGCCATCATTATGACCCTGAGAACAAAAGGCAGTCCATGCAATACCGCCATACAGAATCACCTCAGCCAAAAAAATTCAAAATACAGGCCTCGGCTGGAAGGGTCATGTTGACTGTTTTTTGGAATTCAGAACATGTTGTTCTTGCAGACTTTCTTGAAAAAGAAACAACAATAAACTCTCATCATTACATGGAAACTCTTACTACATTAAAAAGAAGAATCAAATGGATTGGAATAAGAAATGAAAAGCTTCTGCAACAGAATGCCAGGCCTCACACAAGTGCAGCAACAAGAGATGAAATTCAACGCCTGGAATTTTCAGTGCTGCCGCATTCACCGTATAGCCCAGATCTGTTTCCAAGTGATTTCCACCTGTTCCCAAAACTAAAGGAACACTTAAAGGGCCAGTGCTTCAGCTGTAATGAAAAGGTGAAGTCTGCAGTAAGGAAATGGTTTCAAAAACAAAACACCAATTTTTAAGGATGGATTTCAAAAACTAGTGCAGTGTTGGTGGAAGTGTATTGAACTGCGTGGTGATTTTGTAGAAAAATAATTATGCAGCTTGAAAAATAATTGATGTAGGCATATTTCTTTTTTTATTTCATTAAAATATCTTTTCCCATTCATTTTCTTTTTAAGTGGAGGAAAACTTATCAGCCTGCCCTCGTACATAGTACTAGTAAATCTACAGAAGCAAAACTTCACACCAATAGAAAATAATAGTAAAGAAATAAAACCGAGAAAGTGAGGATACTATTCATGTTCAATGGTTTATACACTGGTAAGAAAACTAAAATATTTAATGACACAAACCATAAAATAACCTATAGAATCGTCCACCCAACCTGTAACTTGAAGTCAACATGTCAACCATGACATACTGAATGCCAACCAAAAAGACATTTCAAATAACAAAACATCTTTCAACTCTTGTCAAGGTAACATGGCACTGGAATAACAAAGCAATTCCACCCCCTTTCTGAAAAACTATGGAAGAAAAGTTACCACCATTTGTACATTCCCACATCACCCCATCATATATCCTCACTGTCAATAATTAAATTTGTTACTATCAAATACCAATTACCTTTATCACAATGTGTTCCAAATATTGTTATGATGTATGCACATTAACACCTAGCTGGCATTTCTTTATTTTAGATTTTTTGCACACCTAAGCCACAAAAACTCAGTCCATATGACATTTTGAAGCCTCAGTGTATAGTTAATGTTTACAGTTTTGAGTTCAGGCTGCATAAATAATGCTATGGCAGTGAAGAATAAACTGTCAGGTTCAAACCATGTCAGACATGGTTAACTAATGTAAATTTATAATTCTTCATAATTTGTTGCACTATAATGATGCATAATATATATAGTCCCTCTAACCCAAGTAATGAAAGTGATCACCATAGAGTAAAGACATGCCATCTATTTTCTTTAGTTTTATAATGAACCAAATTTTGGTAGCATATAACTGCTTCTAAGAGTACAACTGTTTAGTAGTCAACTGATAGAAGTCTAACCTCCAATCCAAGAGAGCCACAACCATCACTGCTAGGCTTGTGGTACTTATTTTTAACAGCTCTACCACCTGAAAACAAACATTGATATTAATAAACATACTACATGGAGTCACTCAAAATGCCAGTACCTGTATTGATCTCTTCTTAGCATTTCATGAATAACAAATTATGTGCATGATAATAACAATCAGTCCAAAATTCCTTATTCATTTCAAGCACAGTTGTATTTGTAATGGATGCAATTATCATCATCATCAGCAGCAGCAGCTCTACAGTTATTGGTGGGCCTTGGCCTCCTCAATGGATGCAATATTTAAGAATAAACAAGACAGTAAAGCGCATCAGATCTACATATATTTCTACCCTATTGCTTACATCTTATCTGATAAAAACCATGCATGATGTATGTTGCAAAGCTAAAAACAGTAACCAATGTAATGGTTACCAGCATTCAAGGCTGCTGACATACACAAACTAAAGCTCAATTTTGGTGTACCAGGATGATGGGAAGGCACTGTGTACACTGATGAATACAGCCGTTAAAGAAGTTTGGCTTATAAACAAATCCAACGATGAACCTTGGTTTTTACAAACACAAACCTCAACACCTCAAACCTAACGTTGGACTACAGACACACAAACCCAAGGCCTAACCTTGCTTTATATGTTCATGTTTTTAGGTCTGCAAGTTTTGAGGTATACGCAATAATGTACTCAAAGATTCTGGAATATGATGCTGCATCAGTGGTCCCTCTAAATACTTATCCAGTGAAACAGCACGACACCCAGAAGACCAAAATCCTTATTTATCTATGTTGATAACTGAAACTTATGCCTCTGTGCAAATGAATATGGTGAGAACTGTACAAGATACAGCATGACAGCAAGGCAGAAACAAAGGCATATATTATAGTACCATTTGAAAGTTTAATTATAAATATTACTTCGGTTACAGAAATATTGTATTTGTAGATATCAATGAGTAATGAACTATAAACAGTTAAGTGTTAAAGCAAAATTTAATCTGTGCCCTTGTTGTATAAAAGTGTGAGATTAAATATTCTCACGGAGGTACCGACATGCTGGCATGTCGGCTTGTATTACCGAAGTTTCGGAAGAGCTGCTTGCCTCCATCTTCAGGGCTGCGCACTCATATGCCAGATGACTGCAAGTTTTTCTTTCAAAGCTTATTCACGAATTTCTCTTTTACACAACCTAGTTCACAAAATTTCTTACCGTCTAGACAGGTATATTTACAATTCTCTTCTACAGCTGCATCAAACACTTCATGAGCAATTTTAAACTTCTTTGCAACTGTAATAATATTTTCAAATATATCACCAAAAACATGCTCTGCTTCAAGAATCGCATCCCGCAAATTGCTTATTATACCGGCTCCATATCCACTCCACGCATAACCTAAAAAAGTCAAGACGTATACGAATACTTTCATCTTGGGGATCTCCATGGTAACCACTGCGATATTGTAGACCAAGACTCACGTGCGACTTTCGGAAAAAGCAGAGAACTCATACTATTAATGACTAAACTAAAAATACTTCGCATAACCCTGTTGACATTTTTGTTTCGATTTGTAAATGTCCGTGGTGACGAGTTTTAAACTCATTGGTCAAATACAGCACGGACTACAGATCGTACGCATTGCACACACGTTTCACGGATGACCAGAATGCAGTTGTGTCTACCTTGTAATCCATTCTGAGTCCCATTCCCATTGGTCCGATGGTCGATTGATCGATTGCACGGATTGTGTTTGTTTATAAACAAATTCTAGTCCAAGAGGGAATTGGAGGTTGTTTAGTTCTGTAGAGTTACTCACAAGGAACTTAATTGAGAGTGATCTTTAACTTGTTTTTGTCATACGGTATGTATGAACAACCTTGCGAAAAGCTGCTGTTATCTTCATGATGGAAAAACTCGGCTCCCACTGGACGGATTTTCATGGAATTTGATATTTGAGGATTTTCAAAAATCTCTCGAGAAACTTCAAGTTTCATTAAAATCTGACGAGAATAAGGGGTACGTTACACGAAGGCCTATGTATATTTGTGATAATATGTAGCCAAATTGTTTCCGGAATGGTAAATGTTTAGACAAAAGTTGTAGAGAAAATCAAAACACGATTTTATGTTCAGTATCCCCCCCCCGAAAAAGTACCGTGTATGAAATAGAGTGGAAAAATATGGTAGAGCAAGACAGGCTACAGATGGCAATATACTGATGTGCCGAAAAGATGCGACTTGAATGCCGAATAGGAAGGCAAGGATACAGACACTCAGAATAATTAATGCTTATTGCTTTTCAACGACAACAGTGGTTACGCGAACGCGCCCCAGTATTAGGTTTTACGTACGTTCCCTACCTTGTTAAAAGCTACGTTCTACAACATTTTAAGATCTTGCAGTTTCTCTGCTGAAGATTCAGTGCTGTTTTATGTTATAAATTTGCCAATCAACATGGCATGACATCCCCGTGGACCTGAAACCGCGGACTACAGTCTGAGTTCCATAAAACTGAGATAATTTTGCAGATCTTGGGATCAAAACTCATGTCTAGTTATTCTGTTTGATGAGTTTTCTCCACGTAAACTTGGGAATGGGTGTTAAAATAGACTATTTTGAAATGTGCCATTGATAGCTGGTTGGTACGGGTCTTAGATCATCAATGAAACAGCCTGTCAGTTTAACACACGGCAGGTTACATATATAAAATTTAGCACCGACTTGTTGCACAACGTTTTTCATTTGTTAATTAATGCTCCAACATGTTTTGGCATTTGCCAAAGCGTATTCATTCATACGTGAAGGAAAGGTACTGGAAATTTGATTCCAGGACCCACTTCATTTGAAGAAAGATTGAAACATAGGTGTTTAGACACAACAATTACATCAGCAGTTAATTAAAACAATTTGGAACTGAATTTTAACTGTATTTTAAACTTAAACTGATTTTAAGAATTGTGATATTTAATTTGCATAATTATACTATTAATCATATGTAGAATTCCTACATGTAAGTTGAAGCATAAACTGCACATTCTACAACACTTATGAGGTCCCTGAAAATGGCCACCAGCTAAGGCCGAGTCAGAGCCTTAATTAACAAATAAAAATGTTGTAAGACAATTTGGTGTTAAATTTTATTTATGTAATATAGTTGCATGGAAAATGTACAGCATTAAATTCAGCAGGTTGATTAATATTTTCCACCAGCATTCACAAACATTCTTCCAAGTGACCTGAATTTTTGTAGTTGATAAAATGCTGTTAGATAAATTAAGAAAGTAACAGAAAAAGCATTAGAGAGTTTCTAACATTCATTTAAAGCTACAGATACCTATAAATCTTTAGATTGGTTGAATATTTTATAAATTCAGCTGAGAATTAAACTTGGTTCTAACACAGTGAAAGCCTTTAGCCACTAGTTTTCCATTGATGCTTTTCCCAACAGGTTCACTGATAATTAAATTAATTATGGGACCAGTTAAGAAATATGTATGAAGTGTAACAAAGCTGTTAAGTTATCCTAAAAACCATAGAACTTGTAGAAATATTTTGTTGGGCATAATGCCTATGTTTCATTCATTTCTTCCCTCCACAACTTCGTTTAAATTTTTTTTTTCGGTAAGAAAGAGGTGCTTCAGATTTCCTAAAAAAAATGGATGATAAAAAGTGTCAATTATTCTTGTCCAGTTTTTAACAAAACTGTAATGTGTAGACAAATTTTAGTAAATTCCCTGAGTTGCAAAATTTGTTAGGTGGTTTATCAGTCTACCTATGGACAGCAAGAAACAGACATGATGAATTTAAATAAGCACAGTTTTTTTTTCTGTTTAACTTAACAATGCGATGCAAACATATGAAAATGTTTCTCATATCATGTGTGAACACAGTTTCAAGGATGGATTAGTATATTAATTAGTTTAAATAACTTTCCATTAATGTTTGGGAATTAAGTGCTTGGTAACTGATTCTTTTGCTTCATAAATTCTGGTAGGTGACTTTTTCATCCTTCTGCAGTAAGATGTACCTAACAGTTGTTTTATTATATTTTTTGTGTTCAGCAAAGAATTGCCATTTCTGTGGGTCAGGGCTGTACCCATTGAGTTGCTCACTCAGTAAATGAACAGTACCTATAGTTTATTATATAGAATTACTCTCTAACCACAAGAACAAATGCAAGAGCATAAGAACGTTTAACATATGTTCTCAATAGTATTGACATTTCAATTTCTATACAGGGATGTAAATTATGGCAAAGTCAGATCTTGTCTAATAGATGTCTTATTTATGCTTACAATTTTTATGCCTATGATCGTATCTTCTAGGGGTGTTAATATGAAACACACATAATATGAAGTTCCCACATTGATCACACCTTTTTTTAAAGTACCATGACAAGGCATGTAATGTGATATGCATTAAGGATAAGGATAATGTTTGTTGTCCCATCAAAACTTCAGCATAATTACTCACATTACTGAGTTTAATTATATGAGTTGTGTATGGGTGTGTTCAGGAGTGCCAAATATCTGTAAGTTTGTTTTGTTTAAATTATTGTTTGTTACATGAAATGGTACATAGAATGAAATAGTAATCATGCACTCAGACACACATATTTTGCCAATATGACATTTAATATTTTAATATCCTGTGGCTATTTAGTCATGTGTCACATCCTTCAGAAATATTAGTTGCTATATTTTTTAAGTTCAGGCAAACCAAGAGGGCTTGAAATTAAATGCTATGCACCAAGTTCTGGTTTATGATGATGTTAATATATTGGGTGGAAGCATACATACTGTAAAAAAAACACAGAAGCTTTAGTAGTCACTAGTATGGGGAGTGGTCTAGATGCAAATGCTGAGAAAACTAAGTATATGGTCATGTCTTGAGATCAGCATGCAGGACAAAATTACGACATAGAGATAGGTAATAAATCTTTTAAAAAATGTGTTCAGGTATTTGGGAACTGACCTAACAAATCAAAAGACCATTCTTGAAGAAATTAAGAGCAGATTGAAGTCAGGGAATGCTTGCTATCATTCAGTACAGAATTTTTTTGCCCTGCAGTTTGCTACTAAAAATATAAAGATTAAGGAGTACAGAAGTGTAATTTTGCCTGTTGTGTTTAGGTGTGATACTTGGTGTCTCACACTGAAAGAGGAAGGTAGGCTTAGGGTTTTTGAGAGTAGGTTGCTGAGGAAGATATTTGGGCCTAAGAAGGACGAGATAACAGGGGACTGGAGAAGACTACAGAATGAGGGGTTTTATTATTTGTTCTTGCCGTATATTATTCAGGTAATCAAATCAAGAAGATTAGATGGGTGGGGCATGTGGCATGTATGGGAAACGAGAGAGATGTGTGCAGGGTTGTGGTGGGGAGACCTGAGGGAAAGAGACAACTTGGAAGACCTATGCATAGATGGGAGTATAATATTAAAATGGATCTTCAAAAAGTGGGATGGAGAGGCATGTACTGGGTTGTTCTGGCTCAGGACAGGGATAGGTGATGGGCCCTTATGAATGTGATACTGAACCTTCGGGTTCCATAAAATGCAGGGAATTTTTTGACTAGCTAAGGACCTGTTAGCCTCTCAGGTAGCACTATGCTGTGTGGAGTTATTTGGTTTTATTTAATTAGTTAGTCATATTTTTTAAGGAATTGATGTGTACGTGTGAGTAACTGAGTTGTACACATCGTGTACTTGCACTGAATGCTTTCCATTTCTTAAAACATGAGCATAAATCTATGGATTATTGCAATTTGTTCTGTTAGGCCATTGTTTTTAATTATCACCATCACTGGGTGCTTTGTGTCAGGTTGCCTGTCTTATATACTAAGCCCATTCACTGGCTTATTTAAGGCATTGTGAGGCCAGTATGGGGCAACTGCATTTTATGTGCAGATTCCATTGGAGCATTGCAGGTTTTTGTTTCAATTGTGTGATAAATAAAACAACCACACATCTGTAGTTTTTTTAAACTGCATTCAGCATTTTTTTTCCCCCACTTTTAGTGAGAGCAGCAGGGCTGCTCTCAGCACATCACAAGTATTCATATTTAGTAATATAATTAATATGTGAAAAGAAAATTTCATTACTGATCATTTATTGCAGCAGAGATTTCTGGATGTCTGATAGATAACAATGGTGCAGCTAGACTGGGACAGGCTCCTCTCCCTGTCACCTGATGACTTATCAGAAGAAGAGAAGGATAACTTGTATGGCAGCCTCATCTGGTATAATCCAGAACCCAATATAGGTGCAGATCAATTGAAAGTCCTCTTTCGTGTCACTCAGGATCTTCTCAAATACAAAGGAGAGCAGGTTTGTAATAGCATGTTACATAGGTTCCATATTATACTGAATATATTGTAACACTGCCACCATTCTGTCAGTCTGCAGGAATTCACTGAGATATTGATTGAAAACAACTTATAATTTACACATGTCATTAGCATATTTGCTCATGTATATAAGGATATGTTATCCCCAAAATATTGTATTTGCACTTCTGCCTTCAATAGAAGTATTTGGTTATTTGTTTGTACTAGAAGGTAAAGTTGATCTTTGTCCCTCCCATTAAGGCAGGTGAGTGGTCATCTTCATGCTCCAGTTGCCTTACTCCTTGGGAAATAGCTGCTCATGCCCATTGACTAGGAGGCTGGGTGGGCCACAGAGTTGGTCTGGATACTTAGTACAAGAGAAAAATTCTTTTGCCTCTGCCAGGAATTAAAACATGATTCCTCAGTTGGCCAGCCTGCAGCATAATCAGTATACCAACTAAATTACTCTGGCCTCTGCTTGCATCTACTACTAAACTAACTAACTGGCTGGCTGACTAACTCCATGGAGCAGAGTCCTTCCTGAGAAGTTGACAGGCCTTCAGCTAGTCAAGAAATTCCCCATATCTTATAGAACTTGAAAGTTCAGTACTGTGTTCACAAGAGCCTTTCCTGAGCCAGATCAATCCAGTCCATGCCCTCCATCCAACTTCTTGAATAGCCATTTTATAATTATTATCTTCCCATCTATTCCTAGGTCTTCCAAGTGTTCTGTTTTACTCAGGCCTCCTCACTAAAACCACGAATGCACCTCTCCTGTCTCCTATAAGTGCCACATGCCCTGCCCTTCTCACTCTTCTTGATTTGATCACCCAAGTAATATTTGATGAAGAGTACAGATTTGTGTAATTTTTTGTGTGGCTATTCATAAACTTGCTCTTTAAAGACTAACCTTAAATCTACTCATGTCCATCTGCCTGTCTGTTAGCATATCTCTGGCAGCTCCATATATACAGCGTTATTCAAAATGATTGTCAGGGTTTTAACAACTTGTCATACACAATACACTTGAGATAGGAGTATATGTATTTTTTTTATTTAATAGAATAACACTCCAAGTTTTTGTTACATACCTTACAGGTGCTCTCTATGTGCACCCTTTGTGATTCTACAAACATCAACATGATAATCGAGTTCATTCCAACTGTTTGTAGCATGTAACAACCTTCCGTTCCAGGATACTTGCGGGAAGAGGAGGAAAATAAACCTGATCCTTGACATAACCCCATAGAAAGAAATCACATGGGGTTGCATCTGGAGAACGAGGTGTATTGTGTATGACAAATTGTTAACACCCCGACAATAATTTTGAATAACCCTGTATTTGTTTCCATGTTCGCAACACCAGTAGCCTAAGCCATTGACAGCATCACTAAATAAAACATAAATGTATTTTTTGACACATTTATGTCATGTGTTATGTGAATTTTTGTAACTCTTCAAGAGTATAAGTTGAAGAGACAATGAACCTTTTCGCATGCAGAAGGTATCGAATAACAAAAAGGACTTTAACTCAAAATTTGATTAATAAATTTGTAGAAGTATCTGATGTGGTGGTTGTCAGTACTTGAAAAATGTGAATGTGAAATGGTTAATTGCTGAGCGGAATGTGTGTTCCCATGTACAATATGAATATGTCAAGAAGTTTAAATATTAAAATTTATATGACACATCTTCCAAATATTAGTCTTAACTGACTTATGAAGTGTGTAACAGGGTATAAGTCCGTGGCCTTAGTCCGCACGCGATCTATACTGACAGAGCGGCCGCCGCCGGTCGGCGAAGTTAGTGCCAACTTTTGCGGATAGAGGGGTGTCACGTGGTCAGCGCAACGGGTCCCCACAGCC
>Ga0131853_10019858_pt1 | contig 12226 bp, 7 predicted proteins | sample TergutLab28metaG_FD_92764 | JGI IMG/M metagenome (GOLD analysis project Ga0131853, IMG submission 92764) | Labiotermes labralis P1 segment gut microbial communities from Petit-Saut dam, French Guiana - Lab288 P1 (version 2) (version 2) | ecosystem: Host-associated > Arthropoda: Insects >...
AGAAGAAGAAGATGAAGAAGGAGAAGAAGGAGGAGGAGGAGAAGAAGGAGGCGGAGAAGGAGGAGGAGGAGAAAGAGGAGAAGGAGGAGGAGAAGAAGATGAAGGAGAAGGACGAGGAGAAGTAGGAGGAGGAGGAGAAGAAGAAGGAAGGGGAAGAAGAGGAGAAGAAGGAGAAGAAGAATGAGGCGGAGAAGGAGGAGGAGAAGAAGAAGATGAAGAAGAAGGAGAAGGACGAGGAAGAGAAGAAGGAGAAGAAGAAGAAGGAGGAGGAGGATGAGGAGGAGAGGAATGAGGAGGAGAAGAAGGAGGAGGAGGAGACGAAGGAGGAGGAGAAGAAGAAGATGGACGAGGACGAGGAGGAAAAAGAGGAGGAGGATAATAAGAAGAAGAAGGAGGAGGAGGGGAAGGAGGAGGAGGAGGAGAAGAAGAAGAGTCTTCGTTTCACCAGATTTTAGTGCTCGATTTCTTAAAAAAAATCTGAAGTGACTTCATCACGGCCTGTATTGTTGGACGTTGGAAATGATACAAGTGACCAGCCTGCAGCTCAGGAAGAGTTGTCTCCTTCTTAAATTGTCATTTGTTTGTCAGATTGCCTACTTTTTTATATTTTGTCGTGAATATGAATGTACCATTTTCTTGGTCAGAACAGATTATTTTGAAACTCAACACTTCTCATGAGGGAAAACTGCATCGACTGACGTTATTTCGACTAATGTCACCGGTCTCATAACCACCTGCGACGTAACTGCGAGGGATGATAGTAATTATGATACTTCTCTCAAATCTGCACATTGCTATTTTACAGTGGCAGTGTCGACGAGAAATTAAAAAAAAAAGAAGATTTGGTGGTATTGTTACGTGACGCAAATTTACTCAAACATTGCAAGTTAACACTCGGGACGGAATGAAGGTCGCAAGAGGACTGAAATCATCTGCAGTCCATTTGTAATAAACGGCGACTAAAATGTAATGGCTCACCCAAGCCACTTTTTAATGAGCGGCAGTGAAACAGCCACAGTGTCGATAAACAAGCCCACGCACGGCGAGTTCTTATTTTCTTGTGCTTGGGGATAAGATAATTCGAACTCCGTGTTAGGTAAATGTGTGATTTGTAGATGCTAAATATTGAGTAGGTAATGATCAGAGAGGTGTAGGGGTGGGGAATTTATACTCTCCAGTGATTGCTATGAGAAAATGAATAGTAACAATAAAATGTTCAAAATGTGACTGGTTTTGCTATTGATATGCTACCCATGTTCCCTCCCACCTATTGAAAGAGTAGAGGGTTAGCTCTACACCATTCTGCTGGAAATCACTGGTACGTGAAACGATAGATATCTACGGTGTTTTGCATTTATGTACCTTTAGAGACGAGATTGTGTAGGAGGCAAATACTTACATGAGAGAATAATATTAAAAAATCTTGAATAATTTGTGAAGATGTGAACAGAATTGAGTCCATGTTAGGATATTTCTATGGACTTAAAACGCATTGAAACATAAAATTTTATGACTAGCTGAGTGACTGTAAACTGTTTGAGACGAACCTTTTTCATTATTTGAATTGACTGTTTCCACCCCGTTGTGTACAAGTAACAAATGTATTAAATTGGACCGTCTTTACACAACGTACAAATAACAGTTGCAAATCTACAACTGGTTAATTAAGCAACATGTTTAGGTCTTGTTCGGCCATCATCAGGCTTACAAAAGATGGTGTTAATTAAGCAACATATTTTGGCCTTGTTCGGCCATCAACAGGCTTACAAAAGATGGTGTTAATTAACACCATCTTTAAAAAGATGGTCTTAATTAAGCGACATGTTTCGGCCTTGTTCGGCCATCATCAGGCTTACAAAAGATGGTGTTAACACCATCTTTTGTAAGCCTGATGATGGCCGAACAAGGCCGAAACATGTCTCTTAATTAACCATTTGTAGATTTGCAACTGTTATTTGTATGTTGTGTAAAGACGGCTCAATTTAATAAATTTGTTACTTTTCCATTATGTTGCCGGATGTCACACCAGAAAGCGTCAGAATTGGAAATGTATGTAATGGGTTAGCTTGTGTTACTTGCATTAGTCTTCAGTATAATGTAGTCGAGAATAGACAATTTAAGTTGCTCACTGAAATTAAAGAACAGTTTATGATTTAATAGCGTTTCTAGAATTCTGTTTTAATATTAGACCTGTACACTTCACAGTCATTTGGAATGACTTCATCCCTGGGAGACCGTCTGTCACAATTCACAACATATTCTAGGTCATGATTCCAAACATTTCTGCTAATGTTAGTGCACGCGCTTATGTCAGTATTATCGGTCATAAGAATTGCATTCACTGATATGTGGGCGTTATTAGCGATTAAAATAACATTTCTGAAAGAATCTATGACTGACATCGATGGATAAGTCAGTGCAGAGAAGGTGACTTGCATGTACAAGGAGACAGAAAAGCGATGCAACCCAACGGATATGCAGTTTTGTCTGGATCCGCTTTTAAAATATATTTAATCTATTTATATTTATTTTTGCTGTGTTTCTTGATTTGCAGTCACTCTGTGCTTCTCATTAAACACAAAATTTTATGGAAAATTCAGTGTTTACTTTCATCCTTTTCAGATACTTTGAGAAAATGGATCTCCGTTAAAAGGTGGGGGCGGGGGGGGGTGCTGGATTGCTGTGGCTTAAGTTCGGGACAATATGCTGGGTCTTGTGAATACTTCAATACTTCAATACTTCAATACTTCAATACTTCAATACTTCAATACTTCAATAAGCCTTCGGGTCCGAAAAATTCGGTTAATTTCTTGACTTGCTAAGAATCTGTTAGATTTTGGGGTTGTTACTTACTTACTTACTTACTTACTTTGGGAGTCGAATTTTCTTTGTTGAAATTTAAAAAAATACAAGAAAAATCATAGGAGATACGCAAATGAACAAGAAAAAAGAAGCGTCTTTAGGACGAAAGAAATGATGGAAATTAAAATGAAGGACCAAGTGATACGGAAAGAAAGAAGGAAGGAAAGGAAGGAAGAAATTAAAAAAGCGGACGGCCTTGCTTATATCAAACGCGGCGACGTGCGTCTAACATGGACTGCACGGAAGTTGTACGACACCATCTTTGCTGGAGATTATGTTGAGTTAACCGCAAACCGAGATACGTGAGGTTGGTTAAAATGTAAAAGTCAAGAATGACAAATGAATGTGGGGTTGTGGCACAAATCGTTTCGCACCACATGTCCGAGCTTACAATTGTTCTTGATAGGTGACATGTTTCGCTGTATATATGACCGTCTGTGTTGTTGCCCTAACGTTGAAATGAAGAAAGATAAGAAAAACATCAGAATTTCCAAGGTTTCAGTTGGCTCTGACAGTGACCTCCTGGATGCCCTCTGGACGGGCTATCACCGGACCGTGGTCCATACATCTTCTGCTGCCTTCTGTCTGCCGACCCGCGGCTTTCTGCGACTGACAACCCATTCCAAGGGAAATGCTTCCTCCGGAGAAAGGGACTTAATTGATTTTTGGCTCAGCGAAGAGCAATGGAGGGTGAAGGAACTGCGAGTGTGGGTTGAATGTGGCTGAGTGCAGTTTCTAGAAGAGGGAAGTTCTTTTCGAGTAGTTTCACCGGAATAGGCTCATTTAAATGTCAAGAACCAAGTGGATTGGATCAGCAAGAAGTTTTTGTTGTGCACAGACGTGAGAGCCAAAGTGTGTTAATATTTATCATTGTGAATTCGCGTGACCAGAATTCCTTTAATATATTGTTGTCCTTTAAATTCAGTACATTTAGTGCGATTTCCTATAAACTTCCCATCGCTAGACGCGATTGCCGTTATCTTCATCACTTTGACGGGGGTTTCTTGTGTTTTTCTTTGGATCCTTTCTGAACATTCTTTGATGAACCCGAAAATAGGCCACGATAGATTACAGTCACACCAGTAATGCTGAACTAGTTTGTTGCTTTAGTTCCCAATTCCAGTGTCACTGACATTTTCTGGCGCATGTTCATGAAAATACATATGGAGCACATTCCTTGGCCTTCCTATTCGTTGATAGTTTGTTTTTGCTTTTAAACGGGCTCATATAGAAAAAAATATGTGCAGCAGCAGTAATTTGTGCTTTTATTTTTGAGATTCCCGTTGGACTCCCACAGGTTTAGGAAATGAATTGAAAGCGGTTACTTGTGATTTTCCCTAGTTTCTACAAAGACTACTTTTGAGATAGTAAGGCCAACTTGACGAATGCGAGACAAGTTCCTTCACAATTTCAGCATATTTATTTTTCAGCCATACTGTCTGCTGTGGCGCAACGCCATGCTGCCTCGGAAATCTGTCGATATTTTGGGCGGAAATTTCTGCCTTCACTTTCAAGGTATAAGGACTTCTATTCTTCGAAAGGTCGATAACGTTCTACCATGTTGTATGACTTTATATCCAAAAAGACGACATTATTCGCAGGTATTACCGGAACAAACCGAAATATTACGTTTAGTTGAACTAGCATGATAAATTCCCCATGGCATTCCACATTATACCGTCTTGATCGTTAAAACATTCTTTGTGGCGTTGTTGCATTGGTACTATTTATTTGCCTTTATATATTTTCTGTGCTTATAAATACATGCACATGTAATACGCATATATGTACGTACATGCGTACATACCTACGTACATTCATATACACATACATACATATGCATATATACATAGTGCTTATCTACCTGTGGGCCGGGTATCTCAGTCGGTATAGCGACTGACTACGGGCTGGACGGTCCGGGATCGAATCCCGGTGGGGACGAGATTTTCCGCCCGTCCAGACCGGCCCTGGGGCCCATCCAGCCTCCTCTAAAATGGGTACCGGGTCTTTCCTAGGGGTAAAGTGCGGCCGGGGCGTGCTGCTGACCACTCGCCTCCTTCTAGTACCGCGGTCATGGAAGAGTAGAGCTATAACTCTACCCATCCTCTGGGCCACACCAGACCTGTAACGGGATTACTTTACCTTTTACCTTTACCTCCCTACCTACCTACATAGATGTATACATATACTGCACTTACGAGTGTGGGTGTAACTTGACCAAGTTATTTATCGCTTATGAATAAATGTCGATCAACCCCATTGCGTTAACAGCCTGGGTTTTGTTCTTCGATTTATGTGTTGCCATTTATTTTGCTTTTGTATGTGAATCAAAATAACGTCCGATAGAGACTAAACTGAGAATGTAGCTAGTGTGTGAATTTTGATACAGCATGAAAATAACAGACAATATCGAAACAACTGCGATGTCATTGCCTTCGGATTCCAGATACAGCAGGCCTGTACAACAATGTACCTGCTATTAATGCCGGTGATCTGCTGGGACGGCGAGCATATAGCTGTGCGTGACAAATCTGCGACTATGTAACAAAATATATGCTTCGACGTTTGTAACTTGTTACAATGAATGTTTCTTCCTCGGATCAACAAAAGTTATTCGTGCAGAACTTTGAAGTCTCAACAAATTCGCAGTACTTTGGCATTTTCTTATTTTCCGTATATCTTGCTCATCCTCATGAAATCTTCCTTTAGATTTTCCGCCAAAATACTAGAACGTGATTGTGTGTGTGTGTGTGTGTGTGTGTCTGTTTTCGTACATGCGCGTCTGGCTGTATATGAATGCTTGCGTGCGAGTGGTGCAATGTGTTTGCCACAGTGAATGGGTTATTCCTTCTTCAAATTTTAATTTTTTGTCTCGCAGTCTATTGAATTTTATAGTTGTTGATATTTTCACTTGCTTTAAAGTGTTTCTTAAAGCAAGCCAGGTGAATTATTTTAATTCTAGCCAATCGTTTCACGAGTCCAAATATTTTTTGTCCTGTTAGTCCTTGAGGTTAAACACTATTCTTTTATGGTTTATTTTATTGTCTGGAACCACACACCTCTCAAATGATGTACCTTTAGGCCTCTTTTGCTTAAATTAGTCTGTGACTCACCATTGCATGAAGCAAACACACCTTGGATAGACCCTTTTCCTTGGGGCAATTTTGTTTGTATTTAGGATGGCAAATTTATTTATTCAAAAATTACTACCAAAATTTCAAGTTCCTGTGTATATATCCTGATGAGGTTTGTCTGCCACAGACAGACCTGTGTTTTTGTACTGATCTTCTGTATAGGCAACCTTTGCTAAGAACGCCTCTGAAGTGGGTCGAATTAGCACAGTTTCGGAGTGTTGCATGATAGAGTTGCACCGTGCAAAGAAAATCTTGTTCTGCTAGTGGATGTCAGCGTTCGAACTGAATCCTTGGATTTCCGAAATAATAAATGCCGTTGTATACTCCCTGTGCTTACTCACCGTGCTTTGAACACATGCTGGGTGCTGAAAGTTCAGATCCTCACAGTTTAACCTCGTTACTAGACGAAGGCCTGTTGCAGTCTCAACACTCGTCCCGCTTTGCTCCCTGTACCCAGAATACGAGGCTGAGTGGATCCATGAAATCTGTCTGTCTATCATGTCAAAGATAAAATGCACTGCCCTTGATCTTAATCTATTCTTAGTATTCCAGTTCGCAGCCAATAATGATAGGCATACAAAATGAACTACCGAAAATATTTACGTTTATGCGAGTAATCGATGTCTTCTCGGATGCTGCGTTGAAAGGGCTGATAAACTTTATCGACGTTTCGATGCGTACGCTCTTTCGAAACGTCGATAAATGTTTACCAGTCGACACGCCGTAACATCCCTGGAGACTTGAGCCTTCACCATTACTGCTGCGATAACCCCGAAACTCTTATTATTAAGTAGCTGTGCATTCCGTTGTGCTGGCATGCATAATACCATGAGATAGCTAAACAAGTCACACAAGCGATTAGTGTCGGAACAGCACCACCTGTCGACCGATCAGCGTCACTCTTTGTTAGGCACTTTTGTACAGCAAAGGAAGTCACTATTTACTGTGATTTGACGTATGCTGATAGTTGCATAATGGCAGGTGAAGGGAAAGATGGACTATTGTAATAAGAAATGAGAGATGAAATATCATACTGCAAGTGATATGGCTAGTAAGACTTAAGGTAAGGGATTAAAACTGCGAAAAATTATTTATCCTGTTAGACTAATAAGTGGCATTATTCGATTATTTATAATGAAACGTAAAGGAAATATCAGGTCACATTTCACTACGAGAGTAAACAGTCTTTTACATTTTAGTATTCTAAATGAAATTTTCCTCCACTCGTGTCTGTCTGTCTGTCCGTCCATCTGCCCGCATGGCACAACTCAGAGCCTACTGGACGGATTTCATGACGTCTGATATTTGAAAATTTAAAAAAAAGTCCGTCGAGGAAATTCAGGTTTGATTAATATCTGAGGATATAGGGTGCTTATGAAGAAATATATACGCCTATGATAATATCTCGCTGAATTCTTCTTAGAATGAGAAATGTTTAACAGAAAAATTTAGAGAAAATCAAAAGACATATTTTATATTCTGTGATTTTTTCCCGAAAATCATGGCATTTACGTGGTCGGACAATAAAGGTCGCGAACTCATCGCGGTAAAAGTGCTACATACCTCACTGCTGAATACCACCGTGGTTGCCTTCAAAGTACTCCCCTTGGGAAGCTATGCACCGATGCCGGCGCCTAGTCCACCCTTAAAAACAATTTTGGAACTGGTTTTGTGGAATGGCCTTCAGAGCTGCAGTTGTATTACTCCTGATGTCATCAGTGTCATCAAAATGCCTTCCTTTCAAAATTTCCTTTATCTTCGGGAACAGAAATAATGCCACTGGGGGCTAGATCCGGTGAATAGGCAGGGTATTCCAACACAGCTATTTGTTTAGTAGTTAAACTTTCCCTCACAAACAGTGCCGTGTGAGCAGGTGCATTGTCGTGATGCAGGATCCATGAGTTGTTGGCAAAAAGTTCGGGTCGTTTCCTTCAAACTTTTCACGCAGCCTTTCCAGTACTTCCAAATAGTAAACTTGGTTGACTGTTTATCCATTTGGCACAAATTAATAATGAACAATCCGTCTAATATAAAAAAAGTCAGCAACATTGTTTTGACTCCTGATTTGGACCGACGGAATTTTTTTGGTCGTGGGGAATTGGCAGTCTTCCATTGTGCACTTTGTCGCTTCGTTTCGGGGTGGTATTGGTAGACCCATGTTTCATCACCTATGAAGACACGGTCCAAAATGTCATCTTGCCCCTCCAAAAGGTCTTGGCAAATTGTGACTCTTCTTTGCTTTTGTTCTTCGGTGAGTTCCTTTGGGACCATTTTCGCACACACCTTCCTCATGTCAAGATCTTCAGTTAAGATTTTCCTAACTGTTCTTCTGTCGATGTTCACTTGCTCTGCTATGCTTCTGACAGTCAGCCGACGATTTTCACGCACATTATGACGAATTTTTGCAATGTTTTCTTCAGTTCTGCTTGTTGTTGGCCGTCCTGATCTCTCTTCGTCAGTGACACTTTCTCTTCCCTCAGTAAAATATTTCACCCACTTTAAACTGCTGTTTTCTTCTTAGCATTATCCCCGTAAACTTGCACTAATATCTCAGATTTCGTTTCCACTCTTTCCAAGTTTAACAATAAAGTTAATGTTCTATCGCTGCTCTAATTCAAGCTCTGACATTCTCGCGGCGGCACACCAAAACACACGCAGACGGTAATAGATGTCACTCAGAAAGAGACAGCCATTGATCAACAACAGCATAGCTGTGAAACGCTGATATGTCAACCGCATCAAACCATACTAAGGTTTTTGTCCACTGCTGCCACAGCAAGCACACGTTGGCGAGTTCGCGAACTTAATTGTCCTACCACGTATAAGATAATGTGGGAAAATGTGGCAGATCCAGATATGCCACAGGTGACAGTGCAATGTGGCGCAGAAAGTACGCGTTTTGCATGCCGAATAACTACGGCTAAAAACAAAGACTCATAGTTTGTAATAGTTATTGCTTTTCCACGGCAACATAAGTTACGCGAACGCGCCTCAGTGCTACGTATTACATACGTCTGTCTTGTTAAACTATGCAATTGATGGTGGCCTGCAAGTAAAGTCGAAATACATGGTCTAATAAACTGTTATAAATACAGGAAGATAGTTCTGTTGACGATAAAGACGAAGACCACGATGGCCTCTTCCTTCACTAATGATCATTTTTCAAACATATTAAGAGCCACATAAATTACGGAGCCTGTACGATACTTCGTAACGTAATGCAAGAATGAATGAATCTGCAGACCCAGAATGTGAAAGTGGTGAGTCCACTGCAGTGGGGCAATAATATTATTGACTTCTAAATGATAATCCTCGAGACGTTGAGAAATTTCGAAATAGAATTAAATTCTTTTTGTTATCCACATTGGTCGACTGACGTAAATGAGATTTCTGTTAACCCAAGAACAAGGGGACTTCCCCTCGTAACTTGCGTTTGTTGGAGATTCATGGATCTGTAGCTAATGACATTGAGGAATTAGTGGTCATATTTCAGGGGAAACAGATATTAGCTGGATGATTCGTTTTGATTTCTGTAGGGGGTATTTCTAAATCACTACTAAGCACCCTATAAGGACGTGTTGGCGTGCTGTTACTTTTTTGAATATATAGCGATTTTTAGAAATTATTTCAGTGTCAATGCGAAACATATTTAAGAATGTGAAAATTTATTCGGCTCAGTGGTTTATTGAACCAGCTGTTCCTAAAGTCCTTGAAGAAGATCTGTACTCTGGAATTATGCCGTGTGTTTAGGATTGTTCTTTGCGTAACCTAAGAATTGTAACCAATATTCATGGAAGTTACTGAACAATAAAACAAATTGTGATATTTGTACAAATAAAAATAAAATTTGCATTGCTGTGTTTTTAAGTCTCGAAAGGAAATTTATGACGTATAAACATGTTTAATGTATTAACTAACAGATACAGTAAAAATAAAATAAAATATCAATAAGAAAATACAATTCGTGGTAAGTGTCAACATCTACATGTTTCGGTACCGGAGTACCATCTCAGCGAGTCAACCTGCACAAATGAACGCAAGTCCAACTCGCTGATCCAAGTATTGATCGCCATCACTGTCGGTTGTTGGTTAATATTTTGAATATAAGAAAATGAACGGTGTGAGGAACATAAAATTCATCTGTGAATACTTTTATCCTTCGTCACTAAGAATTATGTTTTTTGCGGCGTTGTATATGAGATATCTGCTCTTTTGCGATTTTACGCTTCGTCACCGTTTATTTGGTTTCTGACGTTTCGTAGAGAATCGTCAGTCGCTATTACTTCAACTGTAAATTTGTCGAAGAAGAATTCTTCTTGGACATTCATGCCCTTGAAGAAGAAACAACTGCGTTTTCTCGAAATGTCACGAAATGAGTGTCCAGTGACGCAGCGCAGTTCACACAAGAGCGGATAACTTATTCTTCTCTGTTGGTCGTAGTTTCTTTTTAACTCTATATTTTCGGCATGGTAATTTGCTTTGTTATGTAAATCAATACTTTGTTTATCGGTGGATATCATCTGCAGTTACAACATAAAGAGACAAATTGCGAACCTGTCATTAATGGTTTGACGGTAGCTGTAAACGACACCTTATCAATGCAGCTCATTCGGGAATACGGGGCCTTAGTAGTCACATATTTAATAGCCCAGCAAGTATTCGCACGTCCGTGTTATATTGACAGTTCTGTCAACAGATAGAGATAGTGAGGTAGGTAGTAACACGGTGATTTATAGACCTGACTGGCATTGCAGAAGAGTCAGCAGAGAAGGTTCAATTTTGAAGCCATTATTGCTATAATTAAGCATGAAGAGTGGGAGATTATCTAACATACAGTTACCTTATCGTGGTGAAGTTTTGTAGAGTGCACGTGTCTGTACGTGTGAAAAGGAATTGGTTTGGAATATATCGTATTTGTCGGCATGGACATATGCTGCAGCTAAAAACTTCTCTCTCTCCCCCACATCTCGCTCTCTCTCACACACATGCACACTTATACGGCTTGTATGTATTCGTGTATCCATGTCACTTATTTTTGTAGTAAATCCATGAACTATGTAAAAAGAATATAACTTCTTCAGTAGTTAGTCTGTACTCAAATGATGCGAAAACAGAGTATAGGATGTATGGTAAACAGAATGCAGGATAAGACTATGGATAAAAGATAACTAATAATTTCTTCTAGAATGAAGTAAAATTTAAATATCGTAGTTAAACACAGAGGAGACCGCGGTGGCACAGTGGTTAAGGTGCTGTGCTACAAATCGGAAGGTCGCTGGTTCAATTCCAGATGGTGTCATTGGAATTTTTCATTGACATAAAATCCTTCTGATCGCACTATGGCCCTGGGGTCGACTCAGCCTCTAACAGAAATGAGTACCGGGAGCATTTCCAGGGGGTAAAGGCGGCCGGGGCCTAAGGCTGACAACCTTACCACCATCCTGTGCCGTTGTGATGAAATCTGGGAACCTTAACTTCCTGGAACCCTCTGGGCCACTCCATGCCTGTAACGGGGCTGCTTTAGCTTTTAGTTAAACACAGAAATCTTCCCACATTTCAGAAGAAATTAGAAATAAATTCAGTCCTATGAAGCTGATTACTGTGTAATGCGTGTTAAATTTATATATGTATTTGCATTAGATAGAAACTTTGAAATTTAAATACTTGAATTCATGAAGAGATCGTTCAGTCACAACCACTAAATTCAGCAGTACTAAACAGCTTGAACCCCGCAGTGACTTGATAAGATCATTATACTTTTAGGAATACATGACTTGTAAGCTCTACTCTATAAAGCTTAGCGCACACCGGTAAACAAATTTGTTATCGGCCGTCACGTATCTACAATTGAAGAATTATAGTGATTGAATACAATTTTAACAAAGATTGTTGTAACGATACTACGATGCTGTACGGTCTATTGTTTATTCAAGGTAAGGCATATTGGCTGGTATTCTAAATTCACTTTATTTCGAGCTGAGCAGTTTGGCAATTATATTTAGGCTTTATTCCAAATTTACAAGTTTTGATTTATAGAGAAAGAGCAAGTTAATTATTTAAATAACGTATATTACATTTTGGCAGAGTTTGATTGATTAAAATTGTATTTATTACTTTGTTAGTTATTGTTACATAATATTTAGTTTTACAGAATAGAATATATATATATATATATTTTTTACTTTTATCCAAATTGGGATTGAATCAAACGACTGTTTACAAATCCTTGA
>Ga0131853_10019859_pt1 | contig 12226 bp, 8 predicted proteins | sample TergutLab28metaG_FD_92764 | JGI IMG/M metagenome (GOLD analysis project Ga0131853, IMG submission 92764) | Labiotermes labralis P1 segment gut microbial communities from Petit-Saut dam, French Guiana - Lab288 P1 (version 2) (version 2) | ecosystem: Host-associated > Arthropoda: Insects >...
AAGGAGGAGGGAAGGGGGGGGGGGGGGGGGGGGGGGGGGTGTGCGCGCACATGTGTGCATGCATGCCTGCATGTGTGGATAAATTGAGTTCAGATGTAGTGTAAATATATTTTTGGGCCATTATAGGTACAGGTTACCTTGTAGTCTTGGATGGAAACTAGTTACGGAATATTCTATGGATTTTTAACCACGATGATTGGGATACATGCTGATTAGATGAAGAGTGTATTGGACGATACTTGGGTCATATGTTGTCTTGAACAGAAATTAGTTGAGGGTTTTTAATGTGTGAGAAATTTGTAGATAAGAGGCCGGGTATTCATTTTAAGTGTTGTCTGGATATTGATTGTGGAAACTATAAAATTAAAGAATGGCAAAATATGTCATGTGATGGTGTATGATAAGGGAAGGACTGAAGTATGTAAGTAAAATTGTGGAGAAACTTACATTTTGCAGGCAGCTGGAGTTATACATATAAAATGTTGGTTAGGTTAAGTGTTCCAGTTTTTGTATATAAATAGCCTGAAAATGAATAGGAAGATTTTAATTATGCAATCAGTATAGAACTTGTTGAATATTTATAATATTAAAGTGGGGCAAGAGGGTGTATTGCAAGCTTACCTAACAGGTTGAGAAAATTATATGTTGAATAAGGATTTTTATTTCACTGTGTAGTCTTTTGGTGATGAAGTACCATGTGGTTGAGGACCCTGTGTAGTCATAGGAATTGTGAATTATCACACTAAAGCAATTAAGCAGACCCAGTAACTGAGAGTTAATGAAATATGTGCTGAAATAGGGGTCCATTGTACCAATATCATTAAGTTCAAAATTATTTAGTTACACATAGGTTCTCAGCAATAAGAGAATGTAAAAATTATGTGCATTGGCCTGCTTGGATGCTGTAGCTACATGGAATGTTAGAATACCCCCACCCCCACTAAAAAAATGATGATTGCTCTTTGTTATGAAAATTGTACAAAACTCATACAGTGACCACTGTAATTTAAAGGGTTAAAATGTGTGTACAAGACAGTCATCGTTTCACAGTGGGTGTCCGAAATTTTGTGATCCATGTGATGATGCATGGCATGCAGATGGTTTCATGTAGTGGTGGTACCATATGGCCACATGGGTAAAGTCAGGGTTACACAAAATGATAAGTAAGTCAACATAGGCCAGTTAAAATTTTGAAATGTATGTAGTTACTCAGATTAGCATGGGAATGGATGGTCTTTATTAACTAGAATGTGCATTGTACATGTTGCTGATGGTAAAATCTTGAGACTGTGATTGTGTTTTGACTGCTGTTTATCCTTATTAAAGGTGCTGGTGGTTCATGCTCATGTGGTAGCCCATCAGTTTTATGCCATGAAACTTCTGGATTGGCTACAAAAGATCCTTGGCTATGCGGAAGGCTTTCGTGTCGTATTCAGCGAAGTGGCTCTGCAGACAAAGGCGCCTGATCAGTCCATTGTGGAAAAAATTCTTCTTTGTGACTCTCATCTTTGGAAATCTGCCCGTACACATTGGCATCGTCTTATTATATCAGGCATCTTAATGGAGTATGATAGCAAGAAGGCATTTGCTAAAGTATTTACAAAGAATTATGGTCCTGTTATCAAGGACTTCATGAGGGATGATCACGAACATTCGTTCTCAATTGCATCGATGTCAGTTCAAGTCTTTACTGTCCCAACATTAGCTCACCATTTGATTGCCAATGATGACGTACTGTTTATCCTACTTAACACATTCATTTCTGAATGTACAAGAAAATGTAACAAAGCTGGAAAACTGGAATTTGAACGTAATGTACCAACTGGCACATTCAAACGTGCTCAGTACATACTGTATGATTTAAGATACTTACTTAGTGCAAAGCCAGAACGCTGGACTGATGCTCTACGGAAAGGTTTCCTACAAGGCATATCTCTGCTTCTAAATCTCATGACATTCATGCAGGGAATGGATTTAGTGACAAGACAGGTTGGTCAGCATATGGAGTATGAGCCTGAATGGGAGTCTGCATTTAATCTTCATATCAAGTTGGCTCCAGTATTGACTCTTGCTCTGGACTGGTGTGGCACTGACAGGCTGGTGCTGATCAAAGCTTATCGAGCTACACTCAAGAAGCTCTATGACAATCCGTGCTTTGATTATACTCAGCCTGGTGAGGTGCGGGAGCTGGCTGACCACAGTGCTACTTGTATACAGTATGATGTTGGAACACAGCCAGTGTCCATCCATCTGCCTTTGTCTCGCTTTCTGGCAGGTTTGCATCTGCATTTGGAAAAATATGGACTTAATTTTGACAGCCATGAACTACAAATATCTCCTAGACCAACACCAGAGCAACTGATTGAGCCTGTACTGCGCACACAGGTAAGTACACATTGTGAAGAGCCTTTCCTAAAATTGCTTTCATGAAACTGGGTTTGAAACTTTGCTTCTGATATCAGTGCATTTCGATAGTCTGCAATGTAATATTTGACATCTTGAATTGTAACACAGGCATGTAGTTGAACTGACATGTACAGTAAAACCCGAAGTTTATGTTCCCTCATTTGTTTTCCATGTTTTATGCACTTTTTGCATGGTCCCAGCCAAATTCCCTTAAGAACAATGTGTCTCGGGTTTTACGTCATTTTTGGGTGGTTCCACCAAAAACATGAAATGAGACTAATCTTATGTGCTTTAGTTTTGGTTAAGAAATGCAAGTTTTTGGAGGTTGGCAGTGTGTCTCTCATCAGGCACATGATGCCTGCTGTGTTGTCCCCATTAGAGCCTATCACATGGTGCTAATTCCAGATGGTAATAGAGATATTAAACATACTGTGACCATCATCAGGATGAAAGAGTATTTTGACCCTGTGGAAGAAGGCAGGTTTCTGTAAACTGTTGATATTGGTGTACCAATCTGCAGTGTTACAGTCCAGAGATGTAATTTGATTCCAGACTTGATGATTTTTAGCTATACCTAATGGACTGCATGATCAGACCTTCATTTTATTATGAATTTTGTATGTAGTTGTTGATTGAGATCTTCACCCTTCTGGGGTGTAGTGCATCATTGTTAGGGAGGTAGTTACCAGTATTTTGGGACTTATAGGATGAACAGTGACCCTTGAAGTTGAGATCGATAGGTTGAACCGAAACGTCGGTAACTAAGTACCTATCAACACTGCACAACTTCCCAGAAGACTGCAGATCTCATCTACACTGTGTCAGAAGCTTCAAATCATGCGTAGTTGTTGGTTTATGATACCTGTCGAAACTTGGCATCATGTCCTTACTCTTGAACGTTTGACAAAAGAATGTGTTTTTGGCTATGTCTGAGATGCTCGGACTGATTTTTTGCCCACCCAGAAACAACTGGAATATTAACTGGACTGTGAGGTTGAGTTTACTAACATTTTGGAGGAAACTGCTGCCTCCATGTTCAGGATGGAAGTCGCCTCACCCAGAGTATGGAGGCAGCTAGTGCATTGTAAAGTTGGTAACCACATAGCAGATGGGAGATTCATAACCCAGAAGACTTTGGTCTTAGTTTTTACTTTATGTATGGCTTAAACTTATCATTAGGTTCAACATGTAATGTAATTCCCAGAATACATTTGATAAAATACTCTGTCCCAACCCCATTTCTTGTCTTACACATTTACTAGTAACTGTTACCTGAAAATCTTTCTTCTTTGTTAGACCAAAAGTTATAACAGATTTGTTGCAGTGTATTTGTTTGGTCACCTGTTACCATGTCCAGACTACTGTATCGTGCCTAAGTTAACAACATACCATAATAAGACAAAATATTATCCTTCAGATTGTACTTTGAGCACATAGTTTTTTGTTCTGTCACTAGATAGTGCCTGTAACTATCTTTCGAGATTCCTGAATCATATATAGCTTCATTGCTGTTTGTTTCTTTATTGTAGAATATTGAGCACGTACACTGTACTGCAATGAATGACTAGGCTAGGAGAGTGACAGTGCTACAGCACAAACACGATCAATATTTAAGCAGTGAATACTCGTGTTTTGTTTCCAGGTAATGATCTCGCAAGTGCACGCTGGTATGTGGCGACGTAATGGATACTCACTTCTGAATCAGTTGTATTTCTATCATAATGTGAAATGTCGCTCTGAAATGATGGATCGTGATATTGTGCTCCTCCAAGTTGCAGCTTCTTTAATTGAGAGTAATGAGTTTCTAATTCATCTTCTGAATAAGTTTAATCTTATGAATTGGGCACATCCTCAGTTTGAGCTGAATACCTTGAAAAATCCCGAAGAGGACAGCATGAGACAAACAATTAGTTTGGTTGAAGAATTTTTAGGATTGCTTGTTGTATTGGTGGGTGAGAGATATACTCCAGGTGTCGCGAAGGTTACTTCTGATGACCGAATTAAGAAAGAACTCATCCAGCAACTTTGCATAAAGCCAATGCCTCACTCTGAGCTCAACAAAACTTTACCTGAGGATGTGAACCATGAAACTGGAATGGAACGTGTAATAGATCAGGTCGCTGAATTCAAGAAACCAGGACAGGCATCAGGAAAGGGTGTCTATGACCTGAAGAGCAACCTTTACTCTGAGTACAACGTCTTCTTTTACCATTACACAAAGGAAGAGCTGTCAAAATCTGAAGAGACTCAACGTAGGAGGAGGAAAGCTGCAGGTGAAGCAGAATGTTGCCCCCCACCACCATTACCACCATTGACAGATGCATTTATGATGATGGCAAATGTGCTTCAATGTGATGTTATGCTGCACATCATGCAGGTAGTCTTGGAACGCAGTGTTAATCTCCGAGCAAGGAGTTTCTCTGAATCTCAGCTGCACAAAGTGTTACATCTTATTGGTTATGCCCTACAGGAAGAAGAAAAACAGTACTGTCAGTTTCTGCGCTTTACTGAACGTGCTGAGAAGTGGGGTTTGGAGCATCTTATAGAAGAACTGTGTTCAAGTGCCAGGGTTGAAGCACACAGAGATCTGCTGGCATGGATGTTAGCTAAATACAGACAAGTAGCAGCCCCAAGAAGACAAGGAGTATCAACTAGTGCTGTTCTCTCACCTTCTGTACAAGAAACATCGCAAAGTGAAGATACAGCAAAAGAAGAGAAAGAGTGGCGAGCAAAGATGGCAGCCCAAAAGAGAGCAAAGATTATGGCTCAGATGACAGCTATGCAGAAAAACTTCATGAAGGAGAATGCCAAGTTGTTTGAAACAACTGTGTCTGAGGTGGGGAAAGTAGGTGAACTGCGAGACTCTGCCATGGATCTTTCAGAGAGTGCAGAAAGAACAGCAGTGGTATTAGGGCCAAATCAAACATCTAAACTGACTGTGGAGCGGACATACACTTGTATCCTCTGCCAGGAAGATCAAACTGTATCTGCAGATGGACCTGCATTGGTGTTGGCCGCATTTGTACAGCAGTCAACAGTCCTTTGTCAGCGCCGTAAAACAGAAAGCCTGGATATGGAAGAAGGAGGTGGTGGTCTTGAACTGCCAGATCCATTGTTTCTTCCTGCTACACTTGGTCCTGCTCCACATACTAGCACATGTGGTCATGTTATGCATAGTCATTGCTGGCAGAAGTATTTCGACAATATTTTGGCCAAGGAAAACCGACGACCATATCGTGTCCGTCAGCCCGCAAGTTTTGATGTAGAAAAGTCCGAGTTTCTTTGCCCATTGTGTGAATGCCTGAACAATACGGTATTGCCTCTAGTTCCACCTCTTGGAACGTTACAGCCACCACAGTCTAGTCAACTGGTCGAGAAGAATATTACTTTTGAGGTTTGGTTACAGGGGCTTCGTATAGCACTAAAGTACAAAAAGAAACTTACAAATAGCACTAGAAACACAGAGGTAAGACGATTTAAACCACGAATCCCAGCCCGGAAGGCACAGGAAAGTGGTTCGGAGCAGAACCTCTCAGACTTCCAGGTTGCTGATGCTGATGGTGATACACAGCCCCTTCAACATATGTTGTATACATGCCCTGTAGATCAAGTTTCCATTGAACTAGGCGATTCAGGAGCAAACTTCGCAGCCCTTTTCCCAATCATTTCAAGTGTTGGTGATGAATCTCAGCTGTCACACAGTCTCTCAGAAATGGTCCTATTGTATGCTCAGACTGCATACACAAAAGGTCTAGGCGTCCATCCTCACCCTGGTGACTCGAGAGTACCACTGATGGCCTGGAAATCATGTGCATACACAGTCCATTCACTTGAATGTTTACTGCGAGACATGGGGAAGCCATTGCTCGGAGATTTGTCCTGTCGCCAGCAGGACTGTTTACAAAGTTTAGTTCGTATTGTAGGTGTATTGGGTGCCACATGGAAGCGACCAGAAATTATAAGCAGTCATGCCTTGCGTTTGCTGTCCATGATTCTTGATAATTCATCTGATGGTCCTTGTATTTTTGATTGGGATTGTTTTGGAGTGCTTGTCCCATTGACATTTTCTCTTCCAAGCCTTTTCTTGACTGAACAACCAACGCCAATTCCATTTGGTAGCATACAAGATTTAAACATACTGAGACTTCTTCTGCTGTCACATATTGTGAAAGTTTTGTTGACAACTGATTTCAACAACGGAGAAGTGAACATGGATGTGGAGGAAGAAGAAGGTGGAGGAGAACTGGCAGCAGAAAGTAGCATACTGAAGCTCCTGAGTGTTGTTCGCAAGGTGGCAGCAATAACTGTTGATGACAGTGCAGCCCAGCTAGATGGCCAGAGTGTATGGCGAAGGGTAAGAATGAAAGCAGAAGTCTATTCATTGCGCACATACACAAAACACTTTATTCTTCTAGTTTGTTGGCAATGGGTAAGAATGAAAGCAGAAGTCTATTCAATGCGCACATACACAAAACACTTTATTCTTCTAGTTTGTTGGTGACAGGTAACAATGAAAGCAGAAGTCTATTCAATGCGCACGTACACAAAACACTTTATTCTTCTAGTTTGTTGGCGATGGGTAAGAATAAAAGCAGAAGTATATTCAATGCCCACTTACACAAAACACTTTATTCTTCTAGTTTGTTGGCGATGGGTAAGAATGAAAGCAGAAGTCTATTCAATGCGCACATACACAAAACACTTTATTCTCTTCGTTTGTTGTGTAAGTTCAAACATGTAGACTGGTGCACATCCTTGAAGAATGTATCAATGTTAAGTTAGTGTGCCTCCCATTGGAACACCCTGCATATTACATTTTACATTTCAGTGATGCTGGAGTTATGTTCCAAGTTTACAGGAAACATAATGAGCTTCTGCGATGTTGTGCCATGTTGACTGGTAAATAGTTACAGATGTTTTGAAGGTGTTAGCACCTTTGGAACAGTGCGAACAATGTACCATTTGACACAGTGTCACATCCCAGAAGAGTCTGCAGCAAGACCACTGTGACAACCTTAGGTATTGTATCCTGTTCATCTGTTTCAAGCACCAGATGGAGAAAAGTGCTATTTCTTTGAAGGATCATCTAAAGTATATACCATATTTCTGAATGTAAATGGTCATTTGCATAATGTGGCATCACCTGATAATTTACACACAGGGTGAAGCATGTTTTGTGTATGTGCCTGAAAATTGAAGGTTGTGAAGCAGGGAGGGTGTTGTATGTAGGGCTTTCTTATATTTACGTAAGTACGTTAGACAGTGTGGACAAAATTATAAATTTCTGGTGTTGAAGCAAGTGTTACAGATAGAAACTACAGCATTTTAATATGACCCTAGGACCATCGTACAAAGTATTGAGTAAAAGAACTTATCTTTGAATCGTACAGATAAGAATTACAATTTTAATGCCTGAAAAAAATATCAATTTTGTATTGTTACATTTATGCATTTTCAGGTGAAAGATGCTTGTGTCCCATTTCTGCGTTGCTGTGCTTTGTTTTACCATTTTCTGGTGGGTGTCCCCGCTCCGTATGTGCTGCTGGAAGTTGGCGGAGATACATTTGAAAATCTTTGTGCCTATTTGGGTCTACCAAATTCATGCCATGATTTGATATCTTCATCTGTTGTTTTGGATCTCTCATTGAATTGGGTGCAGCATGAGAAGGTAAGAATTGCTTGTTGTGCTGTAGGTACTGTCAGTAGTTGGACAGTGAGGCAGTGGTTGTACGATTAGTGAATAGTGTATTGGATGGCACTGAATGGTTGTACAATTAGTGAATATTGTATTGGATGGCACTGAATGGTTCTATGATTGGTGAGTAGTGGATTGAATGGCACTGGGTTGTATGATTAGTGAATATTGGAAAGAATGATTGGATGGTTGTTGGGTAATATGTTGGGAATAATGATAAAATGATAATTGGATAGTGGACTGAGAAGAATGCAAGAACAATGATATTTGGATAATGGATTAGGGAGAACTATTGGTGAATAAATGGATTGGAATGATTGATTGATTGGTGAATAATGGATTGGGAAGACTGATTGGATGATTGATGAATAATGGATTAGGAAGAATAATTGGAAGATGAGTGAATAATGGATTGAGAAGAATGATTGGAAGATTGGTGAATAATGGATTGTAAGTGCAGTGATCATAGTGTAAATGAACCCTTTTGCCACACGATATTTCAGGTTGTTGCCATACCCTTCTCATTAGTCCACCAAAAATGGGAATATGAAAATGTGTGGAAAACATTTAAAAAATTCACTTTGTAAGGGTTGCATAATAGCTTCCAAATAAGTCTACAAGAAGTAATTTAGTTGTTTCGTCAAACAAGTAGTGCTTATATTACAAGACAGTATTATTTACTCTTTGAAGTTCTCTTTCATTTGCTGTCTCTCTCACATATCTTATATTGATAGTTGTGTGTTGCCCATGGGTGGCAGCAGCTACTAACAAGTCATGGGTTTTTTTTCCAACTTTTGCACTACAACGATAAGTTTTTACTGAAACCGAAGGGTAAATCCATTCATTACATTTCATGGTAGTAAATTGTTGTTTTTATACATCAAATTTTCATGCAAAAATGGTTCATGTAGTACCCCAACTTTTTCCTGAAGGGATTGAGGAAAACTGTGAGTGAGTGTGGGCCTTGATCCTCCCAAACACAAGGCAGGAGCAATACCCACTCAAGTCATGATGACAGGTGATGAGCTATTCATTATATTTAGATGCAGCAGGTTTAAAAAATTCCTTCATTTCCATATTTTCTGACATTTTCTCACTGCCACACATAACATTTCCTTAGCTTATTCTGCCACTGCAGGATAGTGGTACAATTCAGCCATTTAGTATGCTTGCCTCTCACATAGTAATTTAAGTAGTGTTATGAATTTAGAATTTGGACTCGACTTAATTTTGAAAGCAGGCTGAGTTATAACACAAGTTAAATAAGCTTACCTTAGTATTTGTAGCATGCAGTGTTTCATGGTATATACAATCATTATTTCAAATACCAGTTTTACAATAGCACTTCTGACTGTAGATATGTAGTTTGCCGATGTATAATATCGTCGAGTTATTTACGCCGAAAATCAGTTTGACGAAAGATCCCTATCATAACTTTCAAAAGTGTTTTATAGTGAAGAGGCACATCAGTCAGCATTTTATGACTTCCTACATGACCATACATGGACGTTAGTTACAATAAATTTCAAAACCTAAGAAACATTGTAGGTCAGTCAAGCTGTTGTTACCGTGTAAATAAGTAGAGCAGTCTACTAAATCGCTGAATTTGCTTACTCTGTAAACTGCAAGCTTCCTAGTTGTATATATAGCAGAAAGCTAATAAGTCTTCTTGGTTCTTGCGTAATGTTCTTTTTTTCAAAAGGTTCATTCCAAAATTACTTTTCATGACGGTGTATTTTGCAATGCTGCCAGTAGGTCAGTGTGTACAGCACTGAATGACTGAATAAGTATTGCAATGCCTTCATCTTCAGGGTCGGGCAGTCCAACAAGACTGTCTGATTATGAGGGCACTATGATTTGTTTGAAATGTTCTGAACCCACCAGCTGACAGAGTCCCATTCCAGAAGACCTGAATCATCTACATGAGAACCACTTCGTTTGACATTTTTTTCAATTAATTAATAGCAAATCTTACCATTTGATGTGTTAGCCAGGATGGCATAGTCAGTATACCAACTGAGTATGGGCTGGATGGTCTGGGGTTCAAATTTTAGTGGGATCACGATTTTCTGCACCAATCCAGAGCAGCTCTGTTGCCCACCAAGCCTGCTATACGCTGGGTACCAGGTCATTCCCGTGACTCAAGCTGCAGGGGCCTGGCATTAACCACCTGCTCCCATCTAGCACTGAGGTTAAAGAAAGAGTATGGACCTCTACTCTCTGTCTGTACGTTCATGGCAGGTTGTGGAGTGAACTTTACCATTTGATGTTGTATAGAGCCAGCAGCTGACAGCATCATTAAACAGCAGACAAAACAAATGACACCTCTTTATATTTGTAGGTGCGTCAGTATCTATCAGGAGCATCTAACTTGAGTCCTGTTGCTGTCCCACTGCCAGTGAACCAACTGGTAGATCTTCCTGTAGACTACAGTGAGCTAATCAACACAGTGTCACTCTTCACATGCCCGAACAGGGAGCGTGAAGACTCTCGCAACCCGACGATGTGTTTGGTGTGCGGTCAGATGCTGTGCTCTCAGAGTTACTGCTGCCAGACTGAGCTAAACAGAAATTTAGTTGGAGCGTGTACTTACCATGCTCATGAATGTGGTGCTGGAGTAGGAATATTTCTTAGGGTACGAGAGTGTGAGATTCTTCTCCTCGCCAGTCCAAGCAGAGGATGTTTCTTGTCTCCTCCATACCTTGATGAGTATGGCGAGACAGATCAAGGCTTACGGCGAGGGAACCCATTGTGGCTGTGTCCAGAAAGGTACAAGAAACTGCAACTGCTGTGGTTAGGGCATGGAATTCATGAGGAGATAGCGAGAGCTTTAGAGTCCAGTACCAGTGTGGTGTCAACACAATGGCAGCATCTGTAGACAAGGGCGAGAGAGTGGGAAATTTCCACAGTAAACGGAATTGGTTCCTGACTCGGGGAAACTATACAATGTAAAGTGAATACTTTGCTATTGTATACACTAACTGTACTTGAGTCTAATTAACACACTGGTGACAGGGTGTGATGCTCTGGCTGTCTTGTCCTGGGTTCAGCATCAGTATGTATGTTCAGCCTGAGAGTACATTATCACCCATACTGTCACCACAGTGGAGGGTAAGAGGAAGAAAGAACATGTAACTTACACATGTATAGAGCTTCTGTTCCAACTAGGCCACTACATAGTTCTGTAATACACCAACATATGGCAGCAGCAATCCAGGTAAAGTTGTGTGTTTCAAAGCAAAAATTAATGTTGCCTGTCAACTGTGCATAGCCATGGGAATTATGTTAAACTGTGTAGACTCTCAACAGTGTATGAAGTTGGGATGTGATGCTGTGTTATGAGACCAGTAGTTGCCAGCATTTTGAGGGACTGCTAGACCCCAAAAATAGTCACTCTGACCCTTCAAAACATCAGAAGCTCCTCCCCCCAGTGATGCTGCATCACATCCCAAAACACCTGAATCTTCAGCAACACTGCTGTGAGAACCTTGAATCCTGCACAGATTTACTGTGTCTCAAAAAGTTGCTGCACAGGCAGACTATTGGCTTCACTGGACTCTCCTTATGAGGTGGGACACACACGTGTTGTACAGAAATTCTGTGCAAAGCAAATGGGTATACCTATGTGATCATTGTGTGCAGTGTACCACATACCTCCAATACTCATATTTTGTACTTCAGAAGATGTGTAATGGTGGTCTAATATTGTCATGTTCCCTGGACATTTTGTCATAAGTGTCTGTTGTCCAGTAACAGTGCCCTGTCTGTGTCACTGTTCTTGTGCCTGCCTTCCTTGCTCCGTACCAGAATACGAAAACAGTGCCAGTCTGTAACTTTGTCCACACAACCTCAAATACAGACAGTGTGCAAAGTCCAGGGAACATCCTCACACTGTTTAATTATTTGTTATATTCATCTTTGTCTCAAATTCCCAGACATTCCCCCCCCCCCCCCCCCCCCCCCCCCCATATATTTTTTTTTTTTTTTTTTTTTTTTTTATAATTTTTTTTTTTAGGTGCCTTTTTTTTTCCTTTTAAAACGTTGGGGGTTTTTTTAATTTAAAAAAAAATTTTTGAAAAATTTTTTGCCGTTTTCCCTTTCATATAATGTGTTTTATAAAAAAAA
>Ga0131853_10019860_pt1 | contig 12225 bp, 6 predicted proteins | sample TergutLab28metaG_FD_92764 | JGI IMG/M metagenome (GOLD analysis project Ga0131853, IMG submission 92764) | Labiotermes labralis P1 segment gut microbial communities from Petit-Saut dam, French Guiana - Lab288 P1 (version 2) (version 2) | ecosystem: Host-associated > Arthropoda: Insects >...
GGCGCCGCTGTTAGCGCCACCGATGCACCAGCAACTGCCGTAGCAGGCGCAGCCGAACCCGAACCACCAGTTGCCTGGTTAACCGTGACCGAATTAACCAGCAGGTTCAAATGACCAACACCGCCAACACCGCGCACCCGCACTGGCGCATGCCGATCCGTGGTGGTGCCATCACCCAACTGCCCGACCTCATTCCAGCCCCAGGTGTACAAGAAGCCATCAGAACGCAACGCCATAGAATGCTCGTAACCTGCGGAGATCGCAGTCACACCGGTCAACACCCGCACCGGAGTATGCCGCTCAGTTGTGGTGCCATCACCCAACTGCCCAAGCCAGTTATCTCCCCAGGCATACAAGGAGCCATCAGAACGCAGGGCCATCGAATGATGTCCGCCTGCGGAAATAGCGGAAACCCCGGTCAACACCCGCACCGGAGACAAACTGCGGATGGTGGTGCCATCACCCAACCGCCCATTCTCGTTGTTTCCCCAGGTGTACAGGGAACCATCAGATCGCAGCGCCATCGAATGCCAGTAGCCTGCGGAAATCGCGGTCACACCGGTCAACACTCGAACTGGAGTACGCCTCGTAGTGGTGGTGCCATCACCCAACTGCCCAGCCCAGTTGCCTCCCCAGGTGTACAGGGAACCATCAGATCGCAGCGCCATCGAATGCCCATCTCCTGCGGAAATCGCCGTCACACCGGTCAACACCCGAACCGGAGTACGCCTCATAGTGGCGGTGCCATCACCCACCTCACCGAATTCGTTGTCACCCCAGACGTACAGGGAACCGTCAGATCGCAGCGCCATCGAATGCAAGTAGCCTGCGGAAATCGCCGTCACACCGGTCAACACCCGAACCGGAACCAACCGGTCAATGGTGGTGCCATCACCCCACTGCCCATCATAATTGTCACCCCAGGTGTACAGGGAGCCATCAGAGCGCAACGCCATCGAATGCGCGACACCAGCGGAAATCGCGGCACCGCCCTGAGCAGAGGAAGCTAACACCGGCGCGGCGACCGCCGGAGCCAGCGGAAGAGCTAAAACGACAGTTAGGACGGCGGCAACGCCGACAACACGAGAACGGATTTGTGGACGTCCAACAGAGCGTCTGTGAATAAACATAGGGATAATCAGCTCACATTTTCTCCACCCCGGTCAAATCGAAACTACCGAAAAGCGACATTTGACCGATAGCCGGATGGCGAAATGGCGCAAAGTGATATTCGAGAGTGGCTTCGACAGGTTCAACCACCGGCAAGGGCAGCTCAATCAGCCGTTTCTGAGGAGAGGCCGATGATGGGGTGGGCACGGGAGCGACCGAGGGGGTCTTTGGTGATGACGTAGGAGGCGTCTACGTGGGGTTCCAGGGCTGAGACCTTGTCGTTCGGGGCGCCGACCACGAGTTGGAAGCCTAGCCCGCGCCAGGCGCCGATGGCCCGGCCCGAGAATTGCGCATCGGCCTTGATTAGCGCCTCATCTAAGAACACCGGGGCGTACCTGGGATGCTCGGCTCCGGCGTCGCCCAATTGGTAGCGCAGGGCCGCGCCGACGATGAACGCCACCAGCTCCTGACTCTCCCCGCCGGACTTCTCGCCGATGTGGTCATACAGCGCGACATGCTTTCCAGCCAGGTCTAGCTTCTCGGCCGAGAGCCGTACATAGCGGCGCACGTCAATCAGGTCGGCCCGCTCCGGGTTGCCAGGGCGCAGGCGATCTACCAGGCGAGCCATGCGCGCATAGCGGCGCTGACGCTCCTCATCCGTGGTCTCGGCGTTATCTGCCAGCATCGCCTTTAGGTCGCGGAGTTCCTTGCGGAAGCGTTGCACAATGACGCTTTGCACCGGGCGGGCGTCGATGCGCAGGCGGTGGGCATCGTCGGCGAAGGGCAGGGCGTTAAGGATTTGGTTTACCGGATCAATCCGCTCATTGATCTCTCTGAGGCTGCGGGAAATCGTGTGTTCCAGGTCGGTGAGGTCGGCGCCGCTCATCCGCAGCAGCGCGCGCCGCCATTCCCCTTCCAGTTCGTGCAGCCGCTCGGTTTCCAAGGTGGTCAAGATGCGCTCGAAGTCACCATAGGAGGCATCCGGGTCGGTGCCCAGGTTTGGGTCGGCCCAGCGGCTAACGAATTGTTCAAATGCCGCTCGCAACGCGGTCGTGCCGGTCTCGATGGCGGTGGTGGCCATCTCATGGTCGTGACGCAGGCGTTCGGTGGCGCGAGCCACCACGGAGTCGAAGGCAGCCAAAGCGTCGGTGGGGGAAGTTTGGACTAGGTTCTGCGACTCCGCTTCGCTCCGCGCAGAATGACGTGGGGAGAAAGCCTCGCCCGCCGCGGAATGACGGGGGGCGTCGGTTAGCACCTCGTTTAAGTATTCGCGCTGCTCGTCTGCGACCACTAAGCCGTCAAGCTCGGCGGCGTCAAGCACACGTTGGGCGGCGTCAACCTCGCCGGAAACCTGCTCCCACCTAGTGTTTAAGCCCTCGGCCTCGACCTTGGCGCGGACCCGTCGTTCCTGTAGGTCACCTACCTGTGCGTCCAGCTCATCGGCGCGGGCGGCCAATTCATCCAGGTTTGGGTTATCGGCCTTTGCCTGCTCGATGGTCTGCTGCCAGCGCTCGATGGCCTCCTGGGCGGCCTTAACGTCGATTGCTTCCCAGCTGAGTTCCGTGATCTGACGGCTGGCGGTGATCTCCTCGGCGAAGGCGTCGGCCTTAAGCTCGGCGCCCCGATACGCATCGGCCGCTCGCCGTAGCGCCTCCTTTGCCTCCCCGATCTGCCGGTCGAGTTCGGCCAGGCGGCGGGTGTTGGTGAAACCCAGCACGTTGGTTCGGCCGTGGCCGCCATGTGCGCCTCGTGCCCCCTCGGAGACTTGGCCCGAGCGAGTCAGCGCCTTGCGATGCATCGACAGCTCACCGGGAGTATCCACGCAGACGAAGGCGAACCTGTCGGCTAGGTGTTCACGCAGCCAGCCCTCAAAGGGGCCACCGGCAAAGTCCAGCCGCCCCGGCAGGGTTCCCGCATCTAGCGCCGAAGTGCTCTTTAGGCCGGTGGGCACGCCCTCGAAACGAAGGCGTACCTCGGAAGGCACGGCATCGATGGCGGCACGGAAGCGGGTCAGGTGAGCCGAGTCGATCAGCACGGTGGTTGCCAAACCGCCAAGCGCCAGGTTAAACGCCTCTCGCCACTGCTCATGCGAGGTCGAGACCTCGATCAGTTCGGCGACGAATGGCAGGTCTTCGGCTCGCAGCCCAGCCGCCTGGGCTAAAGCCACACGGGCGCGGTGCAACGAATCGGACACGTTGCCCCGGCGGCGAGCCAGGGAATCGCGTTCCTCGGTCAAACGGCGCAGATCACGTTCGGCGAGGCGCCGAGCGTCACGGGCCTGGAACACGGCCTCCGTGGCGGCACGTTTGGCACCGGCATCGCCCAGGCGCGCCTGGGCGGCAGCCACGCAGCGCTCAAAATCTTTACGGCTCACCACCTCGACACCCAGGGTATCTAGGGCGGTGGCCAGCCGAGCGCGGCGGGCCTCCGTCTCGCTCAGGTGAGCGCGGGCCAGGCCCAGCTCCCGTTCGGCCTGCTGCACAACATCGCCGCCCGAGGCCCACAACGTCTGCCGTACGCCGTCGAGTTCGGATTTGGCCGCGGCCACGGAGGTGTCAAGTTCCCGCAGCAGATCGGCGGCTATGCGTGACCGGCGCCGCACCTCATCCTCGACCGCGCGCAACAGTTCCGAGCGTCGCTCGGCTCGCCACAGGCCCACCGCCGAAGTGTCATCATCTACGCCGCCGACGCCTTCAATCACCGCTAGGCGCGTTCTGGCCGCGTCTATGGCCTCGCGGTGGCCGCGAATATGACTCAGGGTGCGAACCTGCTCGCGGGCGGTAAGCATTTGCTCGCGGGTGCTGGCCAACTCGTCGAAGTGCTCGACAACCTCACCGGCCTTAGCAAACGTTTCGGGATCCTCTAGCACCATCGACTTGTACAGCTGATCGACGGTGGTGATCTGCTGTCCGGCCTGGATGCGGGCCAGCAGCGCGACGGCCTTCTCCCCACCACCAGCCGCGCCGATGCCGAGCGTGGAGTAGACGCGGGCCGCGAACTCCTTATCGGTGTCAAAGCAGTGCAGGCCGAGGGCGCTCAACGAGGCGCGAGCGAAGCGAAGCCCTGCCGAGCCATCCAGGGTGGCCAGATCAAAGGGGCCATCAAAGGTGGCCCGCACCGGAATCAGGCCGTCCATACCGGTGGCTCCGGCAGGCACGTACCAGGCGCGCAGCGCGGTCAACTCCGCGCCCGACTGGTCGGCCCAGGTCATGGCGACGGCCGTCCAGGTGTCACGGCCCTCCCCGCGCAGCACGGTTTCCCTGGTGCCGTCCGCGGTGCGGCTCTCGTCAAGCTTGCCGCGCGCGTAGGAGATCACGTTGCGTTGATCCTTGCCCCGCGGCCGCCCAACAACGCCGCCATTCGACGCCCCGTTGAACGGCGTGGTGTGTGGCATCAGCAAGGCGATGTAGGCATCCATCAGCGTGGATTTTCCAGAGCCAGACCCACCGGCCAGCAGCGTCGCCGTTGAGGCTAGGCGCAGGCGGTGCGGGCCACCGTAGCCACCCCAGTTCACCACTTGTAGGTCGCGGGCAATCCATTGCTGCCCCGTAGAGGCGGCGGGGATCAGCCCGAAGAGCGTATCGACCATGCTCATGAGGAAACCTCCGAATCCACGTCATCCTGCGCGGAGCGAAGCGGAGTCGCAGGACCCAGTGTCGCGCCCTCATCTCTCGACTCTGCGGCTTCGTGCAGAATGGCGTGATTGGTGTTGGCGTTCGGATTCCTGAGCCAGTCGGCCAGCTCAGTTAGGCGATCAACGGAGAGCACCACCTCCACCAGCGGTGTGATGCGATATCGGCCCTGGGCCTCCTCGTCGAGAAACCCCTCCTTGACCAGACGCGACACTGCCGCCCAGATTTCCCGCTGCCGGGCGGCCACGTTGGTCTCGTCCGGGCTGAGATAACTAAGCGCCTGGCCGGCAAGTTCCTCGGCATCCACCCGAGCCGCCACCTCTCCTGCGCCCTGCTCCCGTTGATGCAGGGTGCGCAGGTGAACCAGCAGCACCGTCTCAATACGGTTGAACGGCTGGTCGCGCAGCAGAATCGGAATCTCGATCTCGCCGGTACGCACCTGCCGCTTGTAGGCGATGCCGCGCTCCCGATCCACCACCAAGGTGACGAACAGATCGTGCAGGCGCGACTCAATGACGGACTGGTGGGCGAGCAGCGCATTCCACCGCTCACGGTTGCTTATGGCAAGGAAGGGACGACGCAGCAGATCAACGAGTACCACGCGGGCCGCCGGGTCGAGCGTGCCGGTATCCCCCGCGAATAGCTCGGTGGGGTCGGCCTCCATCGGGGTGGGTTCGATGAATCCGGTATCGCCGGTAGGCGTGGTTTCGGCAGGCTCAACCACCGGGTCGGGCATGGCAACGTCGGTCACTTCATCAAGGCCAACATCTTCCCAGTCCTGATCCATCACTCTTCTGCCTCCTTGGCGTCGCTGGAACGATTGTTTACGGCAACCGCCGTGGGGGCGAAGGCCAACCTGCGGCGGGTGCCATCGGGGCGCACGGCTTCTACCTCGACGTATTCTCCGTCCAGGTCGATCAGCCCCACGCGGGCGACCATCTCTAGCAGGCCAACCAGGTCTACCGGGCGGCGAGCGCCTTCCGGGGCGCGGGCGAAGATCTCGGCCAGCGATACCACCTCGGCCGCCTCCTCCCCGTCGAACAGCGTTGGGTCACCTAAGCGGGCAGCCGCGAGCAGGGAGCCGAGCGCCGCATAGTTTGGCCCACCCCAGGCGGTGGCGTGTTCCAGATCAATGTCGCCCTCGTCCTCTGCTGGCCACTCGTCGAGCGGTTCGGGGCCGCGCGGAGGCGCCAGATCGGCCAGCGTCGTCCGAATCCGGCCCACATCCGCGCGCGGCAGGCGACGCAGCGGGTCAACGTTTTGCCCTCGCCGGGTGGTGGGCACCCACTCGCCAAGCCCGGCGATCACCTCTCGCAGCAGCTCATCTACCTGTCGGTCGCGCAGCGGGTCGTGGTTGCGCACCTGAGTGGTGATGACGCGGCTCGCCTGCCGCTGGGCGGTGAGTACATCGTCAAGGCCACGCTCGATGGTGGCGGTCACTCCGCGCAGAGCGGTGGCCTCCCGGACGGGCAGCTGCCGGGCGAAGGGGTGTCGTAGCACGGTATCGATGCTGGCGGCAAGATCATCGAGCCGGGCGGCGTCGCCGATCAACCCGAGCGCACCAGCAAACGCCCGCCCTTCGGCGGTGGCGGACATCAGGTGTTCGGCCTGGTCTAAGTATTCGCGCAGCACCTCACCGGCGGGCCGTTCATCGCGACGAAGGGAGGTGACGGTTTCGCGCTGGATGGCCTTAATGCTCTCGGCTACGCGGGTGAAATCGGCGGGCAGTTCCCGCATGAGAGCAAGTACGTTCTCGGCCTCTTCGAGCAGTTGCTCCTCGGAGACCTCGGGGACGGCGCCCTCCTTATCTAGCCGCTTTAGCTCCTTGCGCCGTTCATCGATTTCACGTTGCAGACGGGCCGTGCGGGTGGCGACATCCGGGTCGGCGTCCTGGCTGAGCCGTTCTACGGCGTCGAGCAGGGTTCGCACCCTAGAACGGGAGACCCTGGCCCGTGCCCCGCCTGCCCGCCCGGCGATTTCTAGGGCACCGACGGCATGGGCGGAGAGGCGGTAGACCTCAACACCGCCCTCCCCGGATGCGGGGCTGTCGCCTCCACCACGCAGCGCGAATGCTGCCGGGCTGCCCGGTTCATCTTCAACCAGTGTGATGAGCCAGCCGGCATTCACCCAGTCGCGACACAGCTCACGGGCGCGCTTGTCCGCAGGCAGGTCTTCATGCCCGGCGGCGCGCAGCTGATCGAGGGCGTCTTGAATCTCGGTGTGTGCATCGGCCACTTGCACGCGGGGACGGTCGGCACGGAACACGTAATTGAGCAGGGCCACCACCAGCGGCGCGTCCCGCTTATGGAGCAGGGAGAGCGTCGGGCTGCGGAACGCCTGGCGGGCGCCCAGGTAGGCACCCTCGATCCGTCCGATCAGGGTCGCCGAGGCACCGGACGTCAAAGAAGTCGCGGCGCTCATGGGTGGCAATGCTAGTTGGTCTCACACTGCCGCAGCACCAGCTTGCCACGACAAGCTCCCCACCGATCACTACGCAACGCAAGTTCAGTAGAGCCTCCACAGTTTTCGGCTTTACCGCACCTGATTCCGGTCATGGACCCAGCGCAGTGATTGGGATGACGTGAACACCGTCGGCGCGTCGCCCTGCGTGCCCGAAACTGGTGATGACACCCAGTGCCTCGGGGGCGGGGTGGTGTCTGGGGTCAATATTGCTTGCAAACTTCAGTAGCGAAGCCGCAGCAGCATCAATATCGCGGGGATTCATCTTGATCTCAAAGGCGGCCCAGCGGCCTCCACGAAGGCTAACGATGGCGTCAATCTCGTTACCGTTTCCATCACGCCACGAGTCAACCCGCGCCCGCAGCGGCTGAGCATAAACCCGAAGGTCACGGATTGCCAACGCCTCAAAGTGGAAACCTGCCGCTTGCGGATCGTTTCTTAACTCAACGGTTCCTATCCCAAGCGCAGCAGGCCCCAGCGAGGGGTCAACGAAATACCGCACCTCGGCAGCCCCTCTACCTGCACAATGGTTCGGGCAACCTGCATGGCCGTGGCTGTTTTGCCGCATGCCTTGGGGCCTTCAATGAGCACTGCTCCCATCGCCCGCAGGCGTGCTGCAAGCTCCCCATCAGCGACACGGTCACGGTAAGTCATCCAGCCAGCGAAACGACTGCCCGAGCTGAAGTCGAACGATTGCCTAAGTTGAAATCGAATGATTGCCTAACTAGATGACGATGTTTACCAGGTTGGGGGCGCGGACTATCACCTTGCGCACGGGTGCGCCGTCTAGCGCCTTGACGATGGTTGGATCGGCCAGCGCCGCGGCCTCTAGGTCGGCAGCGTCGATGGATGGCGGCACCTCTAGGCGGCTGCGCACCTTGCCCTTGACCTGCACCACACAGGTTACGGTCTCTTCAACTAGGTATTGCTCGTCGGCCATTGGGAACGGCTCATAGGCCAACGACTCGATGTGGCCAAGCCGCTCCCACAACTCCTCGGCCAAGTGCGGGGCCAGCGGCGCGGTCATCAGTACCAGTGGCTCGATGGCGGCGCGAGGTACCGCGTCCAGGCCGGTCAGGTGGTTGTTTAACGTGATGAGCTTGGCAATGGCCGTGTTGGGGCGCATTCCGGCCATTTCGGCGGTGACATCGGCGATGGCGCGGTGCACGGCCTTCAAGGTCTCGTTCGACGGGGCATCGTCGGTGACGGTGACCTCGCCGGTTTCCTCGTCAATGACGTTTCGCCACAGGCGTTGCAGGAATCGCTGCGAGCCAACCACATCGCGGGTGTTCCACGGGCGGGACAGGTCGAGCGGCCCCATCGACATCTCGTAGACGCGGAAGGTATCGGCGCCGTATGCCTCATACATTTCATCGGGAGTTACCACGTTCTTCAGCGACTTGCCCATCTTCCCGTATTCGCGGGTAACGGGCTGGCCCTGCCAGGTGTAGCCGGTCTGCTCGTCACCGGTCACCTCGGCGGCGGGCACCGGGAATCCGGCGACGTCACGGTAGGCGTAAGCCTGGATGTAGCCCTGGTTGAACAGCTTGCCGAATGGTTCGATGGCGCTGACCAATCCGAGGTCGTACATGACCTTGTGCCAGAACCGGGCATACAGCAGGTGCAGCACGGCATGCTCGACACCGCCCACGTACAGGTCTACGCCGCCCGCCGGGCTGGAGGTGGTGTTGTGGTTTGGCCCCATCCAGTAACGTTCAATGGCCGGGTCGATGATGACTTCGTCGGCGGTAGTTGCGGCAGGCGGGGCCACCGGAGCTTTCAGGTATTGCAGGTAGTACCAGCAGGAACCGGCCCAGTTGGGCATGGTGTTCGTGTCGCGACGGTACCGCTTTGGGCCATCCCCGAGGTCGAGCGTGACGTTCACCCAATCCTCGTTGCGGCCCAGCGGCGCCTCCGGCATGGAGTCAACATCCTCGGGGTCGAAGGTGCGCGGCGCGTAATCGGGCACGTCAGGCAGATCGATGGGCAGCATCGAGGCCGGCAGCACGACGGGTCGGTCGGTCTCATCCCAGACGATGGGGAAAGGCTCACCCCAGTAGCGCTGACGGCTGAACAGCCAATCGCGCAAGCGGTAGGTGACAGAACCGGTGCCGATGCGGCGAGCCTCTAGCCAGTCAATGGTTTTGGCCTTTGCCGCCGCCACGTCTAGGCCGTTGAGGTTGAGGCCATCTGCGGTGGTTGAGCCGGTCAAAACCACCTCAGGTGAGTTGATGATCTCCCCATCCCCCGTCCAGGCGGCGTCAAGGTCTTCGGGCAGGCTACCAGCGGGCGCGACGGTGTACACGATGGGCAGGTTGTAGGCGCGGGCAAACTCATAGTCGCGCTGGTCACCGCCGGGCACGGCCATGATGGCGCCGGTGCCATAACCCATCAGCACGTAGTCGGCGGTGAACACCGGGATCGGCTCGCCCGTGGCCGGGTTGATGGCCAGGTGACCGGTGAACACACCGCTCTTGGATGTGTCGGCCTGCCGCTCGACAGCCGTCTTGGCGGCGGCCATCCGCCGGTAGCCAGCCACGGCCTCGGTCGGGGTTTCGTGTCCCCCCCGCCAGGCGGAACGGGTTTCAAGGGGCCATTCGGTGGGCACGGAATCGAGCAGGGGGTGTTCGGGGGCCACCACCATGAAGGTCGCGCCAAACAGCGTGTCGGGTCGGGTGGTGAATACCTCTATTGACCCGCCGCCGGTCACGGCAAATCGCACCTGTGCACCGGTGGAACGCCCGATCCAGTTGCGTTGCAGCGCCTTGACGTTCTCCGGCCAGTCGATCAGGTCGAGGTCATCGATTAGGCGGTCGGAGTAGGCGGTGATTCGCATCTTCCACTGCCTAAGCGGCTTGGTGAACACGGGGAAGTTGCCGCGCTCGGAGCGTCCGTCGGCGGTGACCTCCTCGTTTGCCAGCACGGTGCCCAGGCCAGGGCACCAGTTCACCGGGGAGGAATCGACGTAGGCGAGGCGCTGCGCGTCGATCACGTCGCGCTGCTGCTCGGAAGTTAGCGCGGACCACGCCGTGCCATAGGGGTGGCCGGGCACGGAGCGCAGACCCTCGTCGAGTTCGCGTTGCAATTCGCTGATAGGACGGGCGGCGCCGACGCCGCCGTCGGGGCGCACGGCCTGGGGGTCATACCAGGAGTTGAAGATTTGCCGGAAAATCCACTGCGTCCACCGCACGTAGTCTGAGTCGATGGTGGCGAATGAGCGGGCCGGGTCGTGGGCCAGGCCGATGCGCCGCAGCTGCCGCTTGTACACCTCGATGTTGGCTAGGGTAACGACGCGGGGATGCTCGCCGGTTTGCACGGCGTATTGCTCGGCGGGCAGACCGAAGGCGTCAAAGCCCATTGCGTGTAGCACGTTGTCGCCGCACATGCGCCGGAATCGGCCCACCACGTCGGTGGCGATGTAGCCGAGCGGATGCCCAACATGCAGGCCCGCCCCGGAGGGATACGGGAACATGTCCATGATGAAGTAGGGCGAACCCACCTCGCCCTTATCGCCGGGCGAGCGAGCCGCGAAGGTGCCACCCTCCTCCCAGCGGTCTTGCCACTTAAGCTCAATCTCGCGGGCGAGCGCGGGCGTGTACCGGTTGGCGGGATCGCGGTCGGACATGTTCATGAGAGGCAATGCTAGTGGGGTCTACAGTTGCGCGGTGACTTGGCAGACTCGCAGCAGCAAGGTGGCGTATCAGAATCGGTGGATTCGGGTACGGGAGGATCAGGTGGTGAGGCCGGATGGTTCCGATGGACTGTACGGCGTGGTTGAGGTTGGCCCGTCGGTGTTTGTCGTTGCCCTGGATGATGATGATCGCGTGTTGCTGGTAGATGTAGATCGGTACACGGTGGGCCGTTCCCTGGAGGTGGTGGCTGGCGGCAGCGATGGCGAGGATTTGCTTGCCGCCGCTCAGCGCGAGCTGCTAGAGGAGGCCGGGCTGGTGGCCGAGCGGTGGGAGCAGGCGGGTTCGATGTTCGCCCTAAACGGCGTCTGCGTCGCCCCGGAGACGGTGTTTATCGCGCGCAAGCTTTCCTCGAACGTCGATGCCTCCATCTTGAATGCCACCCAGAACGCAGACGGCATCACTGGGGCGCGGTGGGTGCCCTTCGGTGAGACGCTGGTCATGATCGCCCGCAGGGAGATCACCGATGGTGAAACCATCGCCTCCCTGGCCATAGCAGGCATCCACCTGGGCAGATTCCGCTAAGCCTGTCGCTCGGTGGGGTTAGGGGCTGGGGAGCAGGATGCGGAGGGTGAACCAGTTGTCTTCGGTGCTGACCGTCATGGAACCGCCGTACTTTTCGGCGGTGAAGCGGATGGATTTAAGACCGTAGCCATGCAGCCGCTTGTCGGCTTTGCGGGAGACGATTTCCCCCTCCTGGCGCCGCAGCTCTCCGGCAAAGTAGTTCTCGAACGTCGCCATCACCAGGCGATCCCGGGCGTAGACGGCCGCCTTGACCAGCCGCCGGTCCGGCTGAGGCACCTCCAGCACCGCCTCTAGCGCATTGTCGAGCGCGTTGCCGAAGATGGCCGTTAAGTCCATCGTCGAAAGGAAACTTAGGGCCGCCCCATCCACCACGTAGGTGAACTCGACACCGCGCTCGGCAAACTCCTTGCCCCAGTTGGTCAGCAACACATCGAGTACCCCATTGCCGGTATCCGCCTGCGCGGTGTACTCGGCGATGCTCGCCTCCAGATCATCAAGGTGGGCCGAGCGACGATCTGCGTCCGCCTCGGCACGAATAGCCTCAATGTGGTGTTTCAGATCGTGATGCAACCGGTTGGCGTGTTCGACGGCGCGCTCGGTGGCTAGGAACTGCTCGTGTTGCTGATGCAGCAGCTCGTTGATTTGTCCGGCCTCGTCGGCGGCCATCTGCCGCAGGCGTTGGGCCTGCTGTGCGTAGAGCGCGCCGAAGCCACACAGGCACACGAGGGTGCGGATGTAGAAAACCTCAACGCCGAATCGACCGCTAAAGGGGGTGTTGGCGAACGTGAACGAAAGGTTTGCCATGAGGA
>Ga0131853_10019861_pt1 | contig 12225 bp, 8 predicted proteins | sample TergutLab28metaG_FD_92764 | JGI IMG/M metagenome (GOLD analysis project Ga0131853, IMG submission 92764) | Labiotermes labralis P1 segment gut microbial communities from Petit-Saut dam, French Guiana - Lab288 P1 (version 2) (version 2) | ecosystem: Host-associated > Arthropoda: Insects >...
CCAATCCAGTCCACAGACCCATATCCCACCTCCTGGAGATCCATCCTAATATTATCCACCCATCTACGCCTAGGTCTCCCCAGTGGTCTCTTTCCCTCCGGTTTCCCCACCAAAACCCTATACACCCCCCTCTCCTCACCCACACGCGCCACATGCCCAGCCCATCTCATTCTTCTCGCATTTAATGTTAATACGAAACAGACAGTTAAGTGAAAGTCTTCGCACTGTCGCTTCCTTTATGTTAGACATACAGTGTTTGAAAGTAACCCTGGAAATACACATTTAGAGTAGAGTGCTTTAGAATATATTTTGGGCAAATACGCTACATAACTGGTGAGTCGATTTCACGTCAAATTTTTCTCTGGGATATGTCTTGATATTTTATTTGTATTAAAATACGTTCCTCAAATATACATAAATCCTACTGCTTAGATTTTGAGGACTGATGCAACCAGCTTCTTCGAAACGTCGGCAAATGTTTAACCTTCGACTAGGCGCCGTATCCCAGAAAACTTGGATGTTTATCATAAAGCTAAGTTTCTTTACAAAATTAGGCAAATTACTTATATTAAAAGCTCATCTTTCAGTTTCTTTATTGTTTGGTTAATCTACATGGGGACTGAAGAATAATATTTAAGGGGAAAAGTGAAAATTTGTTCTTGTGCCTAACCGTGCGCCACGCCATGAAGACCTACACGGAAGCGGCAGTGATCCACAGATCCTCGCACTCTAAATCTCGGATCTATAGACATCTCGTTCTTCAGCGGCGTTTCAACCGTTCACGAACACCACCACTGCCTCTGTTACACGGTATTTTTCGTGCATGTTCGAACACATTATAAATCCAGAGTTTTCTGCTTGACTCAATACGTTGTGCTTTAGATACTATGACTGAAACCCATGAGATCCGAATAAGACAGAATGTTTTCCAAGTCCAACATATCGTCGCCCTCGCAGCTGAAAGTAGAAAATGAGAACTCATAAACTCGCACGCTACACTGCACTGTATTCGCTTCGTATACGAGGCGCGTAAGCAACTTTCCAAAATTTTTACATGTGCGCACACTATCGAACTACTGTACCTCGTTATTTGGGGATGCCTGACTAAATAAAAGCCTGTAAGATATTGTAGTCTGCTCTAAAATGCGAATACCTTATAAATGAAGGTGCATGATATTCGTCACACCTTAGTGGCAAAAACCTGTGGTGCTTATAGGTAAGGAGTTGCGATGGGTCTAAAGTAACTTTTAATGCAAATCTAAGATGTGGGTCTGTCAAAATTCGAATGCGTATCATTCCAAATGCGCACCGTACTGACAGTTGCGTCAATAGATTCTGAAGATACGAGCAGCATTTAACTGACTCTGTGCGGGATGAATCTCCTTGTTAGCACTGAATTAGGCCCATTATATGTCGAGTGAAGTCTGTTCCATTAAATTAGTTAAGGTGAAGAATTTGCCGTAAATGGTGGTTGCATTACGTTAGTACTGGTAATCAACAGTTCAGGCTTGCTGGATGATAAAATGTATAGAGAGGTACAGTAACTGCAGTCACCAATGGAAAAGAAGAACGTTTCTTTTGCGTGGACTAATGAAACGAATCTAATCTGAAGGTTATGACATTCATCAGATCAGCTCATTCAGTTCGTAATTTGGGGACAGAAACTGAAGCGATTCTACAGCTGGCCTCGAGAAACTTGTCACGCCTGACCTGCACGACAAGACAAGACCGAATCGAATAACCACAACAATTGACATCGACATCCAATCATTTGTAACAACAAGCAACCGCCTCCAGTCACATCTGCAGGCAGTGTCCCCCCTCCCCCCTTTATAACAATGCCAACAGTAACTGTACCCTGCATTATGATAGAAAAGGCGTATAGATTGTTTTTTTTACAAAGTTTACACAATTCTTCGCCCTGTGAAACTCTATTATTTAACGGAAGGCTTTACGTGACATGCAGGTACCAAATAATGGATTATTTCTTCGATCAGGGAAGACCAGATGTTGTTTCCGCTGCTGTTGTTGTTATTGTTCGTGTTGTTGTTTTTGATGATACGGTGATTATGTTAATAATAAATCTGAGTATTTTAGGTGAAGATTAGACATCACTTCGAAGCCTTACGTATATCCTACATTCTATAAAAATAAACTGATAAAACAGTTACGCAGAAGATTAATTCTTTGTGTTGATTATCACTTTGCAGTTCGACGCTTTTGTTAAACCCGATGCCGTTGTTCTTATACATTTTACACAGCGTGCTTGTTGTTATGACTAGAGGACTTGGTTCCTGTTATTGTGTAACGTGTTTTATGAATATTTTAATCGTATTATCTGTTGTATATGTTGAGATGTGATGGTGTCACCCAGTGGCGTACCAAGGAATTTTGTTCGAAGGGGGGGGGGGGGTTGTTCAACAAATTCAGTTGAGGACAGAGGTCAGAGAGAACGGGGATTTGGGGACGGTAGCCCCCTAGTCAGGGGTTCTGGAGACAGGTGTAATTTCGTAAAAGAAATTTCATTTCACATAGTAAAATTTTCTTAACTTTTGGTAATTTAAGACTATTTATGATGACAACAAATTTATTTGTCATTGCTAATGTGAAACAATTGCGAACCGGCGGTAGTTTTAGAATTTTACTGCCTTTTTTTTTCCGAACATCTTGGAGTGTTGGTGTCCTAAATTCAGCAATTTTTAACAGTTTTCACAATCGGGTTGAGTTTGGCACGATTTTTTGGGGCCTTCGGAATTTCGGGGGGGGGGAGGGGTTTGAACCCCCCCAAACCCCACCCCCCTCGGTGCGCCACTGGTGTCACCAATATGACTTTCCACATATTTCTGTGCAATCAAGTTACTGCTGTACTGTATATAGCCCCACAATCAAATCTGTTTTGTTTCCTTTTTCGGCTTGTTTAATCATTTACATCCTACTTTAATGTGTCATTTTACGACGCTCTCAGTAACTGAGATCACATTACGTCGAATTTTAAGGTGATTTATCAATGATGAATTGGCTAGTATTTAAAGGGAACAGCTGTATCATAATTTGGGTTGTTATCTTGGTATTTCTGTCGGGGAACTGAGAAAGTCCACAAAGATTCACGCTTTTTGAGTGGGTTCTGTAACAAAAAAAAAGATCTTTAACAAATCGAGTGTGCAAGTAGAGATGGAACGGGGCCAATTGTAGGGTTTTGTGGATGTAGTAATAAATATTGGGATCGTAAAAGCACGGAATTTCTTGACCAGCTGGTTAATTACGAGCATCTAAAAGTTAGGTTCAACACTTCGCAGTTAGCTAGTTAGGTAGGTACTTGGTCGTTAAAAATGAAACACTGCATCAGTGTGAACGTTTCAAGGCATGTTAATCGGTATTCATCTGTTGATAATTTAAAGTAATGGTAATTTTACACAGGCAGTTACCATTAGGTTTTAAGCTCATGGTTTTTAATTTAGAATTCCCACTGGTTCTCCTGCATGTATAAACAACACTTGATGTAAGTTGCTGCTTATAATTCTTGAAAAAATAATTTTTGCTCGTGATAAATCTTACAAACTTAAATGTTATTACCCTTGCTGTAAAAGCGCACTTCGATTAGTATTCTACAGCTATTTGCTTTCAGTTTTAAAACTGAACTAACGGAGTTTTGGCCTTCGTGGAATTCGATATCACAGTTTCATGTACGAATATTTCGTATGAGAAGATATGTATTGAAAATAAATAATACACTTCATCTGTTCCATTTTATAAACTTTAAAATTAAGTCTGTCCTCAACTTAATTGATGGTAAGTCCTCATTTTCTTTTGACAAATTAGAATTGCTTCATTCCTTTTGGTATGTGAGATTTTAGTTCCTTATTGTACAGCCTATAAAGACGAAGTCTTCTGAAACATAGTACCGTATATTTATCTTAGTAATTAACCAACTTGATGCACAAAATGTTGTTTTACAATAAGTTTATTTCGTGCCTCTACATGTTTCGAGCACATGTGCTCATCATCAGGAGGTCAAAATTGCATTATACAGCCTCTGGTATCATCACACCTATATGTGTGATGATACCAGAGGCTGTATAATGCAATTTTGACCTCCTGATGATAAGCATGTGTGCTCGAAACATGTAGAGGCATGAAATAAACTTATTGTAAAACAAAATTTTGTGCATCAAGTTGGTTAATTACTAAGACAAATATACTGAAATGCACGGTCAGCAAAACATAAAAAAAATAGTACCGTATAATTTGGTAGAAAAGCACCAGCGTTTCAGATGAGTTTATTGCCTCCATCTTCTGGGCAGAAGGAGTGAGCCACTCGTATTTACTCCAAAATTTCGGCGCCTATCTACTAAATTATATGATGTGACATTCTATAGCCTATTACAGTAGAATTTTAGAAACTTCAAATACGAAATGTTAATAAATTTCCTTTAACTGAAGAATTCTGTCTGGTCATTGCTTCAGCTGGGATAACCTAGTCGACATAGTGACTGGAATACGGGGTTGGAGACCGAGGAACAGTGGTTGGATTTCTCTGCAGGGGCAAGAGATTTTCTCTCCTGTAAAGCGTCCAGACCGGTCTTGGACCCTCCCAACCTCCCGTTCAGTGGGTACAAGCCTCCTTTTGCCTGTGAGTGGAGCGAGAAGGGTGTGAAGCTTAGCACTCATCTCCATCAATGCCAAAGCTAAGCCTGTACGGAGCTGTACTAACACTCCGTCATGAAACACATTGTTTTGCACATTGAAAGCTTTAACTTTTTGCGTGATACCCGGCCATTGTTTAGACTTAACTTCGTGTCTGTACATTTCCGAAAATTGTTTCTGTGCGTAAACGACAAACCATGACAGAAAGTAACCTCGACCTAAGACTATCCTTCCACACGATAAAACCAACAATTGTACTAACATTAAAATTATATTCTGTACACAATTTATCGTAATTCTGACATGTTTCGATCTGTCTTGAACATTCTCAGGGAGTTACTGAACATCATTGAAGGGTGTAAAAAACATAAGGTAAGGTAAAGTGATCCCGTTACAGGCCTGGTGTGGCCCAGAGGGTGGGCAGAGGTATAGCTCTACTCTTCCATGACCGCGGCACTAGAAGGGGGTGAGTGGTCAGCAACACGCCCCGGCCGCACTTTACCCCCGGGAAAGACCCGGTGCCCATAGTACAGGAGGCTGGGTGGGCCCCAGGGCCGGTCTGGACGGGCGGAAAATCTCGTCCCCACCGGGATTCGATCCCAGACCGCCCAGCCCGAAGTCAGTCGCTATACTGACTGAGCTACCCTGCCCACGTATAAAACATAGATGAGTTAAAATTATAATATAAATATATATGATAGAGTCGTATATATTTGTATTATAATTTTAACATTGCAACACAAGGGAATGTCTCACTGGGGGAGGGGGGACATAGGTGAGTTATCAAATATATTAAAATCTGTGCATGAAATATCTGCGGATATTATAAAACTCTTCTGCAGAACTGGTCCATAAGATGCGGATATTGCAGTTATGTAGGTTTTTTGACAATGGTTCATATCAAGGAGATGTCAAGGGTTATGTTTTGGTAGCCAATGCTATCCCTCTCGGCTAAGCTGTGGAGATATAATGTTGACGCTAGACAGTGCACAATCCAAAGAGGCCTTGAACTGCTGAAGCCTGAAGATGAAGACACTACAGTTCTTCGAAAAATTTAGAACTATTTTACTCAACGACACAGAAGATTTTCATCTTCTTCGACATCGCTGTGAGAAGGTCAAATCTCGCACAATACCGCTTGGTTCTTTCCTATCGCCAGAGTGACCAGACAGCGCTGACGTCTGTAAAACTAGAACTGAACTGAAACATGAAAATGCTTCCTGTAACAATATTTTGCTGAAGTTAATTACAGTGGTTATTTCGAGAGAAGCATATAATAATGGGCGGACCGCGTTATTAGTGCCACTGCTTAAAGTTATGTGCTTTCGTCAGAAACTAGGTTAGGCAACATAAACCAATGGAGGGCAATTCGCATATTGGATGTTGTAGAGTATTTCATTGTACGAGGCCGATATGACAAACATGTTCTTATTTCCTTATATTTCATTCTAAAATATTTCTTTTTTTTCCTCTATTCCTCTCCCACTATACGACCTCCGTCTGTGTTTATAAAAGCCGGCAGCATGCATAGTGCAGAATATTTGGCAGCAGAGCCCAGCTGCTAAAATATCAAAAGATTCTACAGGCTGGGGACTTTTTATTTTTTTGGTGGGGTAGCAGTACGCTCAATAGGATTTCCAAATGATATGGGAGGGGGGGAGAATGGGCTCATAGCCAATATCCTGACGATAAAAACGAAGTACCCAATTCCGGATTTAAAAATCCTGTAGTGGCTTATGAACTTATTACCAAAAGAGGGTGGAAAAAATAATGAGAAACTCAGGGCACATACAAGCATTTCTATTAAAAAAAAGATGGGAAATTGTGATTCTATTATGAGTAGACAGCCATTTGGTAGGCATGTGTGTTTCACAATGTGCCTAACACTTTTGTTCATCATCGAACTAGTTAGTAATCAAAGTTTACGAATCTGCGTTGTTAAGAAAAGGTGTTACAGTTGATTAAGAATTCGCATGAACTCCTCAACCCCATAAAGAAGAACAAGACTTGCAGCGTCACGTTCAACAGCTGAACGTTTAGCCCACTGTGAGTTTCACTTGGTTCTCAGAAAAAAAGAAATATTACGTATATTTCATGACGACATAAACTGATCGATGTTTTTAAATCTGTGGTGTATGTAAGCGGCCCAAAGAAACCCGTGTTTGTATTACTTGAATCGGCGTCAGCTATGGAGGGGTAAACATAATATAAGGTAACCATGACCTCTTAAATATTGTCAACGGGTTTGTAGTGAGTTTCTTACAGTACATGCAGGGGGGTTTTTTTTACGTTGCACAGTATGCAAAACACGCTACAAAAATGGTCAAGAATAAGACCACTTGATACAGACAAGTAAAAGTACAATGGTAATAGAAATTAATTCATAATAAATTAATAAAACATATATAGATCTATGTATTTAAATAACTCCACGGTGCAGAGTCCTTCTTGAGAAAATAACAGGTCTTCAGCTAGTCAAGAAATTCGCCGCATTTTATGGAACCAAAACGCTCATTACCGCATTTACAAGAACTTTCCACCTGTCCCTGTCTTGAGCTAGACCAATCCAGTCAATGCCCCCTATTCCACCTCTTGTAGATTCGTGTTCATATTGTCCTCCCATCTAGAGTTGGGTCTTCCCAGTGGCCTCCTTACTTCAGGTCTCCCTACCAAAATCCAGTACGCCCCTCTCCTCTCTCCCATCCTGCTACATGTACCGGTCATCTCATTCTTCTCGATTTGATCATCCGCATAATAATTCGTGAGAAGTACAGATCATTAAGCTCCTCATTATGTCGTCTTCTGCACTCTCCTCGTACTTCGTCCACCTTAGGCCCACATATCCTCCTCAGCACCCTATTCTCAAACACACTCAGCCTATGTTCCTCCTTCCTAGAGCGACCAAGTTTCAGACCCATACAAAACAACAGGCAAAATTTTAGTTCTGTATGTGTTAATTTTTGTATTTTTGGCTTATGTATTCATCAACTAAAATAAATTTTGAAACCGCAGTCAATAAGTTGGTGCAGAACGTGAGAGACAATAAACACTTTTAAAAGTGTTCCGGACTCATATATTCTGGACACTACAAGATTACAGGAAAAAAAATCTTTTATTTTTCTTCAAAATAATCTTCCGTAGCTGGAGCACTTTTTTTACACCATAGTAAATTGCAAAAACATTTAAGGAGGGCGTCCAATCCCATTTAATCCCTGGCGGTCATAACATGAACTAAAAGAAACGGGCTAAATTTGGTTTATGCGCCAACCCACACTTGCTCATTTGCATGTCTGACGTCTTGTGTTCACATAGATTGTTTGCAACAATGATGCAACGGAGCAATAAAGTTTTGAACAAAATGCACTGAAGTGGAAAAATAATATTACTTTGCGACAGTGTCGTGAAATATAGTGTAGCCTGACACGACATATTTCTGAATAAAACTAATATTTGACATGGTATTACAAATTACAGGTTCGGTGACATCAGAAGATAGTACTGTGCAAAAAATACAGGGAAATATTGTTTGAAGATAACCAAAAATTTTACGCCAAGAAATATTTCAATAAATCTGACGTCATTAAAGATGAAAGAGCCAAAAAGAAGTAGGTATGATGAACACATTTTTTTTTTGCGGAGTCACCATTGTGACAGTAAATAACAAAAATAAAACACCACGTTCCTAAATTCAATTTAAAGTCTTCAGCATGTGTTTGAAGCAGGGCATGCTATAAATGGGATTCTAAAATTGCAGGTGGACCAGGTCTGCAAATATGTTGAACAAGAAACTTGCAAACAGCTGACAAGTGACCATCGTTAATCTTGCGGAGTTGTGCTGACTTCTGGCGCTAACAACGCGGTAGAGTACAACTCGTTGCAAAACAAAGTGATGGTGTGCTTAGCACAAAGTGCTTTAGAAACAGGCATGAAGTGAAAAACATTAGAGAAAATTACATAACATTCATATTGCTTCACTTAAATTTGCGAGGGTAATTAACCCGTTAAATACTGAAATTTATCTGCATTATAATGATACAGTTCCTACATCACAGAAAACATAGCCCTTTTCAGATATAATGGTGAGTCAGTTAATACTGTAGAAGAATAATCATGTCCGTTGTTCAGTACGAAATGTACAAACGTATTATGTGTGCAAGCGCAGAAGCTTTGAATGTCAGAGCAGCTGGTACCTGTAACAACCACTATGATTTTAAAGATTGAATCAAGAATGATGGCGTGACTTAACGTATAGGAATGAGAAACGCTTGTACTATATTAGACCTAAGTGTCTGGAGAAGAAACGGCTGTGGGTTCTACGTGTAGCCTACTTGCACGAGTTCAAATAACCTACATTCAAGTCGGTCATGAATCCACTGGTTCCATCCTAGAATAACATGTGTTTCCCTATTCATTTAAATGATTTCGCTATGATGAAGACTTTTATTATGGTCGTGTGGGTTACAGCGCCTCGTAGTCTGGCGGGTGGATACTAATATTTCGGAGAAACCGTTGTTTTACTTCTACTTCTACTCTGAAGATTGAAGCAAGTTATTGATACGAAACGTTAATGTGGGGTCGGTCAGAACATCAGTTTATAAAGCAAATGTTTTTGTTGCTTCATTTTCATCTGTAATAAGAACCGTTCAGATTAATTTGTCCTGCTATGCTACAACTTTAAAGTGTAGTTACTGCAACACTTCAGGGTTACTTGATACCTTGGCAGGAGCTGCTCTATTCCCTGCCGACGCCAGGTCCATGCCGTGTGTCATTAACCAAATTGTCACTACATCTTCCCGCTTCGCGATCGTCCTTAACCCTTTAAACGTCGTGTTACATCCCATCTGCCATCTGCTGGCATTATTAGGAGCTCACCATATTCTCCACGTTAGCAGGATAAGGGTTAAACTTATGGCCGCCGAGATTTTGCCTCAATGCTGGGAACAGACGATAATCCCTCGGCCACAACTCCTCTGATATGATCAGAAATATTGTATATTGTTTTAAGTAGGACGTTATGCACCACGTCAGTTTATTTTCTGACCGACTCTCATGTAAGTGCCCACCAAACAAAACAATGGACTGTAACGTAGACCGTTATTTTCTCTAATTAGTGAGTCATTGCTCATTAAGTGTTCATGAATGAGAATGGTGCGATTTACGAATTAAACTTGTGTTAATTTATTGCTTCTTATTTTATTTGATTTATCTTCCAAATAATCACATCTAGATTAGTATTCGTATTTAATTTTTTGTAAACCAGGACTTACTTGGGAATTAGATCGCCTTTAAAATAAATGACATTTGTATTAAAATTTATAATTTCCTGTGCTTTACAGCGGGTCTTTGTCGAATGCATTTAATTTTTTGTTTTTTGTTTGTGAAAACTGCACCAACATGAAAATTCAGTTCTTCCGGGATGCTACGTTTGTAGTTGGGTAAATTGTTTCCGACATTGCGGAGAGTGGTGGTGCCTCCCCAACACCTGAAATGTTTTACCCAAAGACACAGCACAATGTCCAACAAGAAATATTGAGCAGCGCAGTGTGAGAGCCTCTGATCTCTCATTGCTGTCACACTCGTTGCTGGGAATTATAAATTTTATCTTAACCGCTGTTATAAGTATTATAGCACAGTACCATGGAATTCTTTACTAAGTGTAAAAATGTATAACGGATCTTTAATATTTGGAGTAGTGAACACTTCGTTCAGACTACCACTACTAACTAACTAATTAGATAGCTAACTAACTAAATCCATAGAGCAGAGTCCGCCTTAAGAAGCTAATCGGTCCTCGGGTAGCTAAGAAATTCTCCACATTTTATGGAATCCGGAAGTTCTTAACCGCATTCCCAAGAACCAGCCACCGTTCACTATCCTGAGCCCGAACAGTCCAATCCATGCCACCTGTTCCTCTTTTTGAAGATCCATTTTAATAGTATCCTCCCATCTATGACTAGGTTTTTGAAGTGGTCTCTTACCCTCAGATTTCCCCACAAAAACCCTGTATGAATTTATTTTGTCTTCCCTACGTGCCACAGGCCCCACTCACCTCATTCTTCTGGATATGATCACCCGAATAGCATTAGATAAGTTCATGTGGATAACCAGTTTATGTTGGAACTTGGAACGTTTAAATAAGTAGCTTATTTACAAAGAAAATGCGTGACATATATAACAGAGCACATTAATATTTATAATTTTCACTTGAAATAATCTTACTCTATGACACAACGTAGCGAAATTTTAAGGAAAATATTTTGTGTCCGTTCAAATGCCTTTTCTGGGTTAATCGGCGGCACAACATTTGTTTGTGCGAGGAATAAACATCACATTTAATGAAGCAGTCGTTTGATACGGACCGTTGGTTACAGTTTAATGAACCAGAACTGCCTACCTAATTGGAAATGTGCGAATGGATCAGAATACAATATTGCAAATAGTGGAACACAAGCCGTATTACATGAGTTTAACAAGGTGTTCTTTACTTCCTTCCCTACAACGACATTCATGAAACTCACAATTGGTAAAGAGACATGGGCAGAACTCTTTTGCCGAATTTCGAGTAAATCTGTCAAAGAATTTGGAAATTGCAGTTACAAATTATTTTACGCCGGGAAATAAGTGTGTATTTCACTGAGCCGGTTTGTACAAAACTCGGACTTGTTCGACAACGCTTTGTAAAGAACAGCGATACTAAATTTTATGAAAATCCAACAAGAGGTATAGTGACTGATACTACATTACGGACGGACGGACGTGGGTCTCCATTTCATGCGTTTTTTGTGCTGCGCGGAAGACGCCTAATAATGGCAAACTTGCGTGAAGATTATGGCAGTTTTGGTAATATTCCAACAATTGAACCGTCTGCAATTTAAAAAATGCTGTCTTTTGATGTGTGCTAAATGTGCTTGTTGTAATGTAAATCAAGTAGCATTATACAGGAATGTAATATTCAGATTTAAACTTGAACTCTGAAAATGTATGACAAATAACTGCAAAAAACAAAACGTTATGGTGGAACAACCAGTCAGCTGTTATTCACAAAGGTAATAATTAATTTTAGTACCTTTTTGTAAAGGGGAACGGCAGTAGCACAGTGGTTAAGGTGCTGTGCTACAAATCGGAAGATCGGTTCGATCCCACTATGGCTCTGGGGTCGACTCAACCTCTAACAGAAATGAGTACCAGGAGCATTTACTGGGGGTAAAGGCGGCCGGTGCGTAAGGCTGACAACCTTACCACCATTCTGTGCCGTTGTCACGAAATCTGGGAACCTTAACTTCCCGGAACCCTCTGCGCCACTCCAGACCTCTAATGGGACTTTTTGTAAAGGAGATATGACAAATAATGAGAATAGTAACAATGTTCATCTATTTTTCCGGTTGTAAGCGAAGTGTTATTTATTGTATTTGATTTCTAATCGAGGTCTGACGTAGGCAGACACAAAACAGCATTGTTTAAACTCTCCGTGGCCTTAGTCCGCACGCGAACTATACCGACAGAGCGGCCGCCGCCGGTCGGCGAAGTTAGTGCCAACTTTTGCGGATAGAGGGGTGTCACGTGGTCAGCGCAACGGGTCCC
>Ga0131853_10019862_pt1 | contig 12225 bp, 16 predicted proteins | sample TergutLab28metaG_FD_92764 | JGI IMG/M metagenome (GOLD analysis project Ga0131853, IMG submission 92764) | Labiotermes labralis P1 segment gut microbial communities from Petit-Saut dam, French Guiana - Lab288 P1 (version 2) (version 2) | ecosystem: Host-associated > Arthropoda: Insects >...
ATTATAAATACTATATAAAATCGCGGCGGTCGTCCCAATGGCCACTAAAGAATCCATGTTGGGACGTCGTTTAAACAAAGCCGTAAAGCCTTTGGTATAAAAAGAATAACCACAAATTACAATCGGCACCGTCAACACAATTTGTGCCCAAAGGTGAGGAATCGGATTTGCATGTGGTTCAATGACGTAAGGCACCGCCAATGGTATCCATCCCAATCCCATCGAATCCAACATCGGCACCATGGACACGTAAAACAACGGGATACAGAAAACAATGGAAATCCAGGTACGAATCCAGAACATCTTTAATTCACGAGCCTTACGTATCGCTAGTTCTTCTGCCTCGTCAGTGTTCTCCACTTCTAACACATCAAAACCTAACTTCTTGATGACCTGCTTCATCTCAGATAACTTCACCCTCTTAGGGTCATAAGAAATCCTGGCTTTTTCTGTCGCTAAATTAACCGCAATTTCCGATACCCCATCTAACTTACCAATGCTCTTTTCCACTTTCCCCACACAGCTCGCACAGTTCATGCCAACGATGGGAATCATCACCTCATGATACACTTTAGGCAGAACCACTTGAAAACCTAACCCTTCCACAACCCCCTTAATTTTCTCAAGGCTCACCTGCGTTTCATCCAATTCTACCGACAACTTTTCTGTCGCTAAATTAACAGTGGCACTTAAAACGCCTTCTAATGCTCCAACTGCCTTTTCAACTTTTCCTGTGCAGGACGCACAATTCATCCCAAATACAGTTAACATTCGTTTCTTCATAAACATCCCTCCAAATTTTTAGGAAAATGCTTCCATGAGTATGCCTATTCCCATGAGCATCACTAAAGTAGCACCAAATTTTAACACGTTTTTTCTCACCTTCTCATTCATGATGGAACTAACGACACCAAATCCGAGCATTAACGGGAGTGTACCCACAGCGTATAAAAACATAGCCAGAGCTCCTGAAGCGATGCTTCCAGTGCCTAAAGCATACAGTTGCATGACCTGTAGCGGGCCACAAGGAATAAATACACTTAACAGACCAACGATAAAGGGTCCACTTTCGCCCATTTTTTTGTCCGCTTTACTTCCAAAAAACTTTGGGAACTTAGGAACTAGCTGACGTAAGGTTGGGAACAGGTTTAACATGTTTAACCCGATAATGACAAGTAAAATCCCAGCGATCAGTGAAACCGTTGTGTTTGCCATTGGAGCAAAACCAATAACGGAGCCGAAAGCTCCGAGGATAGCTCCCAATGCTGTAATCGCAATAACACGCCCTAGATTAAAGAGTAGACTCGGTCTCAATTTAGAAAACTTACTTTGACGCTCTGATTGATAAGCGGTACAAACGGTAATGTTAATGCTCCACGCCACGGCACAAAGTAGTGGACTAATGAGTCCAAATAAGAAGAACACGCTGTACTCTGCTCCTGGAGTAGGAGTAATTAAGCTTGGGTCAAGGTAGTTTCTTAGTAGAAACAAAGCAATCACTAAGATAATAAAAATACCAATAATAAGGCGTGTACTTTTATTTTTTGACTTAGATCGTCCATGTTGATTTGATGCTTCAATTTGGGAAACTTGATAGCCTAGCTCCTCCATGGTATGGGCAATAGAAAACCGGTTGGTTATGGATGGATCGAATGTAACATCCACTTGATGATTGACATAATTAGCTTTCACTTTAAGAACACCAACCGCATTCAACAATGCTTTTTCAACTTTAAACTCACAACCTGAGCAAGTCATGCCATTGACACCAAAGCTAACGATAACATCTCTCTTATTTTCCATCTAACCAATCCTCTCTATATCCACCCCTCCCCTGGGGGGTAATGGAATTATTATACACCATTCTTCTTTCTTTTGCAACCACAAAAAAACCGTGACCAACTTAATGATCACAGTCTATTCATACTTCTCGCTGCTTCGTATACAACACAATGGCAATGAATTCTAGGTCCTCGTCACCAATGTTTTTGATGCCATGAGACCCGCCATCCGCACAAATGTTGCAGTCTCCAGCCTCAAGGATTACCTCTTCTTCGTTCTCTAAAAGAAGTGCTTTCCCTTTCAAAATATAATAGGCTTCCATGTCTCCTTCATGGGTGTGCTCTCCAACCGAATTCCCCGGTGGAATGACAATATGAGCGAAAACTCTTCCCGCACCTCTTGCTTCTTGTTCGTTCATAAAATGGAATAACTTAATATCACCGATTCCACCTCTAAGGTTAGTAAGTACTTGTTCTGTGATCTCTGCGCTTTTTTTAATCATGCAAACAGCCTCCTTTTCAGTAACCACATCCACATACAATTTTTTACTCCAAATCGCCCTCATCTAAATGTTCTAAAAACAACTTTTTAGCTAACGTATGAACACTGGTGGCACCATGAGTTTCTGGATCAAGCTCTTTTGCCATTTCCGTTTGGGCAATATTAAGTTCAAAACTAACACGTAACACTTTTTCTTTTGCTTTTTTCTTCGCACGTTTAGCATAATCGGTGTGTCGGTACTCTTTCTTAGGCATAGAGATTCTCCTTAAAAGTAATAATAGTCCCTATAATAGCTTTGTTAAGGCGATTATATGACATTTTTTAGCAATTGTAAAGACTTCTTCACACTTTTTCACAATTAAAAAATAATGCTGAAAAAAAGCGATATCATCACCATCAAGTGGGACATCGCTAAATCTACTTTTCCTCTTATTAATCTTTTGCTAATTCGGTTAAAAACGTTCCTACTCCTACGCCATATGCTTCAAGCTTTCCAGCTTTATCAAGGACACGTTCAATGGTAGAAATAGCAGTCACAAGATCAGCCGTTTCAATGTTACCCATATGTCCTAAGCGGAACAACTTACCAGCGTAAGCGCCTAACCCGCCTGCAACAACAACCCCCTCTTCAATCATGTTCATCCTGAATTCTAAATCGTCTACGCCTTCTGGATAGATCGCATTCGTTAACGTCACAGCACGACAACTCTCATCTGCAAGTATCGAAAATCCAAGGGCTTCAAGGGCTTTTTGAACCGCACGTGCATTTTTAAGATGCCTGACCGCGCGAGCTTTCATCCCCTCTTCTTTAATGATCGCTACCGAAGCTTTTAACGCCCAAACCAAATGAACCGCTGGCGTTGCAAAATACTTCGATGGATCATCCATGATCGGTACCCACTTATCAAAGTCAACGTAATACTCTGGAATCATTCCTAGCGTCGCACGACGTGCCATCGCTTTTTGATTGGCCCAAAGCATAAATAAACCTGGTGAGACACCAAATGCTTTTTGCGTTCCGGTTAACAAAATGTCGATGTTCATTTCCGTTAAATTCTCGTAATGCGCAGCTGATGAACAAATCCCATCAACGATTAATAGCGTCTCGGGGAATTTTTTGGTCATTTTTCCAATCCCGGCAACGTCAGCCGCAACGCCAGTCGACGTATCCACGTGGCTAACCGTCATAACGGCGTAGTTTTTCTCGGCCAATTTTGCCTCAATCTCAGCTAGAGGAACCGTCTTACCCCACTCCGACTGTAAGACGTCGACGTTTAACCCTTTACGCTCACACAACTCGATAAATCGATCACCGAAGAAACCATGAGTAATAACAAGAACGTTATCGCCTCTTTTCGTGGTGTTAGCAATGGTCATTTCCATACCACAGGTTCCACTTCCCGCAATAACAAACGTCTTGCCGTCACAACCAAATAACTCACCTAAATCGTCGATCACTTCTTTATAATCCTTAATGAAACGTGGATCTCCAAACGCTTGAACTTCACGGCCCATTTCTGCTTTGATCGACTCAACGATTGGGGTTGGTCCTGGAATCATTACTAATGTCTTATTTTTCATGTCTACTCGCCTCCATAAACTTATCTCTTTGTAGCCTGCCACAATTTTATGCACGATCCGAATGTATTCTGTTAATTTTTATCTCAATCTTTGTAAGCGATATAATTTTCTAAGGTCAAAATAAGTCCATATGATGACTAGTAAATTCACATGAGACACCGACAAACTCAGAACCGTTAAAAAATTAGGACGCAATAAATAACTTAGCACCACCTGATAAAAAAATAAAAATACAAGCAATGACCAGCCGATGTATTTCAATCTTCTGATCAACCGTTTCGAACGCCAACTTTTACGCTTCCTGTGAGGAAGCTTCTTTGAAATTATAAAGGTTACCAAAGCAAAAATCAACATCACAACTAAAAAATGCATCATGTTTCTTAGATCGATAGCTAGAGCTACCCATAAAAACCGCCAAGAGACCAATGTTAACGAAAAGCAGGCGGACACTGCCACAATGGCATAAACGTCCTTGCTTAAAAAAAACGGCTTTGTCGTAATGCCAATCAAAACACTACAAACAGACGTCACAACAACTAGCCACATAAAAAGTCCCACGTGCACATCCATTAAAAATCGAAACGTGACGATCATCAAGAGGCAAAACACATGGATTTTAAAATACTGCTTAAATAAAAATTGATGCAGCCTAGACATAGTACCATCCCCTTCAAACAAATATATGCAAAAAAAATGAAAAGCACGCCTACAAATGTAGACGCGCCTCGTGATAATTCTTATTAAAGAAACGGATTGTTTCGCTTTTCTGTTCCAATCAACGTGGCCTCACCATGGCCTGTATAAACAATGGTCTCTTCTGGTAAGGTCATTAACTTTGACTTGATCCCTGCGATCAGCTGATCATGATTTCCATTAGGAAAGTCCGTTCGTCCAATCGACGACTTAAACAGTACGTCACCGACGATAGCAAAGCCTGCCTCTAGTACATAGAACACCACACTACCTACGGTATGTCCTGGTACATGTAACGTCTGAATTTTTTCACCTAATAGCTCAATGACACCTTCTTCCTCAATGACCTGCAACCGAGATAAATCCTTAATGCTAATACCGCCTCGACCTGGCTGATGAGATAAATTCAGCTCTGGATTAGTCAAACATCCCTTTTCATCCTGATGAATGTAAACGTCAACGGGATACTTTTCCTGAATTTGCTCCAACGCACCAAGATGATCAAAATGACCATGCGTAATCAGAACAGCTTCTGGCACTAAGCCGTTTGTTTCTAAATAAGCCACGATCTTATTGGCATCGTCCCCCGGATCAACAATCACCGCACGCTTTTCCACCGATAAAATATAACAATTGGTTTGATAACCTCCCACTGGTAATGGATATACTTTCACCCTTCATGCCTCCTTATTTTTTATAAAATATTTAGGTAATTGCGAAATTCGAATTTTTCACCCAAAAACCTGATTATTTCATGGATCTGGGTGATTTTTCACCCAAAAGCTCGATTATTTCATGAATCTGGGTGATTTCGCAATTGCCTATATAAAATATTTTTTATTTCAATCTAATCCCCATTCACCGCTAAATAAGCACCACCAATAATGCCCGCTTCGTTTCCAAGAGTAGCTAGTTCAAATGGTGTGTTCTTAATACGTGGGATGGCATAAATCTGATAATGCTTCACAATGGCATCTAATAAGATAGTACCCGCATGGGATACACCACCACCAATGATAAACAATTCTGGATCCATCGTAGCCGCCAAATTCGCACAGGCCAATCCTAAATGATGCCCTACTTCATCAATAATTTCCAAAGAAAATTCGTCACCAGCCTTCGCTGCATCAAAAACATGCTTCACTCTAACGTTGTCAAGATCTCCTAAGAGACTCTTCCCCTTAAAGCTTGAAAACTGCTCCTTGGCCAATCTCACAATGCCTGTCGCAGAAGCCACCGTCTCAAGGCAACCTATCTTCCCACAACCACAAGGTGCTCCTCCTTGAGCAACTGCCACAAGATGACCAATTTCACCACCAACGCCATGGAAGCCGTTAATTACTTTCCCATCGACAACGATGCCACCACCGATACCCGTACCGAGGGTAAGCAGAATCGCACTTTTCTTCCCCTTAGCTGCACCAAGAGACAACTCACCAAGTGCTGCTAAATTGGCATCGTTTGTTGTATAAATCGAAACCTTTAATAACTCCGCTAACGCCTCCTTCACTGGAACCGGCTGCTTCCAATTAACGTTGGTCCCCATTAAAGCCATGCCCTCATCGTCAACAGGAGATGGCACACCAACCCCAATGCCTTTTACATCACAAAGGGTTAAGCCGTGTGTTTCTAATTTTTTTAAAATGGCCTTGGCAACATCAGGTAACAAATGACGCCCATCATCGCTCGTGTTTGTCCCAATCACGAACTTCTCCACCAGTTTGCCGTCCACCTGAAATAAGCCAAACTTAATGGTCGTTCCCCCAATGTCGACACCAAATACGTACTGACTCACGAAACATCACGTCCTTATTCTACTGCTTCCACACCAATCACTCCTGGTACTTCTTCCAGTAATGCCGCTTCGATTCCGTTAGAAATGGTTTGATCCATATGGGCACATCCCACACAAGCACCAAGCATTCTAATGTAAACAATCCCTTCTTCAAAACGAACAAATTCCAAATCCCCACCATCGCGTTGCAAATATGGTCGCAATTTTTCAAGTACTTCTTTAACTTTTTCTACTGTTTCTTCCATTCATAATTCCTCCAATAAAACCTTGTTCGTCTCATACTAGACGTAGTGGCAACTAAATTCACAGTGGGAGCTAAGGGCTTCCTTCTTACTGCAACCTTATTATTATACCGGATTCCTATGACCAATACAATGCTAAGACGCACCCCTTATAAACATACCGCAACGGCCACCACATAATTTTCTGAATGGCTAAGGGTTAGCATGACCTCTGGTAGCAAAGGTTCGTGCAAATAGGGCGCACCAGAGGCGTCGTTTAAAATGGAGAAATCCATAAATCGCCAGCGTTCATCTATAACAGGTAGCGCCTTATAGATCGCTTCTTTGATAGCAAAGCGGCCAGCCAAATATTCCAGCTGACGTTTTTCATTTGCAAAGGTCACATAAACCTCTTTTTCTTTTTCGCTTAATATTTTATCGACAAATTTCGCGGGATGTTTAATTTCTTTTATCCGTTTGAATTCAACGATATCAACGCCAATTCCTTTCATTACAACACCTCATATTTACCCTTTTTGTCGTATTTTGTCGAAGGTTTTTTCTTTCTTTTCGTCAAACTTTGTCTTATACTGTTGAGGATAGGGGATGGGGGAATTTATCAAACAGGAGACTTCCCATATGACAGATTTATATGAACAACGAGAGCATTTACTTCATCAATTACGGCTAAGTGTTACTAACCTTGGTCTCAGCCACCCGAAAACAGTAAAAAAGAGTCAAGAGTTGGATGCGGTGATCAATCAACTGATGAACCTTGACGGGCACAAGCAAAAGATTAGTTAAAAAGAGCCTTAGGCTCTTTTTCTATTCTACCACGCGCATGTAACCAATCACTGGGTGATCTTCAGGTGCAAGGCTGCCGTTGTTGTCAATCGGTGTTACACTTGCGATCACCGCTTCCACTACATCCATTCCATGGATGACACGCCCAAAAGCGGCATGAACCCCATCTAAATGAGGCGCATTTCCATCCATAATGAAAAATTGTGAGCTCGCACCGTTCATGTCCTGAGCACGTGCCATGGATAGAACACCTGGTGTATGCATAATCGGGTTATCGATGCCGTTATCAGCAAATTCACCAAGGATGTTCTGACCACTACCACCGATTCCTTGTCCGTAAGGACACCCACCTTGCATCATAAATCCAGCAATGATGCGGTGCAGGGTTAGTCCGTCATAGAAGCCGTCTTCCACAAGGTCCAAAAAATGCTCCACCGTAATCGGTGCATATTCTGGGAATAATTCCACTAAAATGGTGCCATGCCCTTCCATGTAAATCTCAACCTGCGGGTTTTCTTCGTTCACTTCTAGATCGCCCGTGTCAATCCAGTTAGACACAACCGGGGCTGGTGTGGTTTCTTCTACTACATTCGTCGGTTCCGTTTCGGTCGCTTCCTCCTGCTCTTCTCCGGCACAAGCCGCCAATCCAAACATTAAAACGATCAGTAGTAAAAACTTCAAACTTTTCTTCATCTTTGACACTCCTTATTTCGGCAAGTACACAACCACGGTTGTCCCCTTCCCTTTCTGGCTTTTAATAATTATCTTACCCTCACATAAATCAATAATACGTTTCACAATAGACATACCCAGCCCATTTCCACTTTTTGCTCCGTTGCCTTCGCCTCGATAAAACTTCTCAAAGATACGCTCACGCACCTTATCGGGCATCCCGCTCCCCATGTCGCAAATACGCACCTTAACAAAGTCACCGTCGTACTTAGCCGTAATGGAAATTTTATCGCCATCGTTGCTGTAGTGAATGGCATTTCCAATCACGTTCAGCCAAATCTGTGTGATCAATTCCTCGCTACTTTCAATGCTCACTTCATCCAAATCAAGATCCAGTTCCAAATGTTTAGCGGTCCACTTCTTCTCAAGAACAAGTAATGATCTCCTAATTTGCTCGTCTACTTGAAAGGCTTTTTTATCGACTAGCTTGGTTTGATGCTCCAGCTTCGTTAACATTAACACGTTGCTTGACATGTTAATTAAACGCTCCGATTCCGTATAGATAATGTCCGCATATTCGATCTGTTTTTCAGAATCTAACGGCTGTTCTTTCATTTGCTTTGAAAATCCATGGATGGACGTAATCGGCGTTTTAAACTCATGAGAGAAATAACTAATAAAATCTTTTTTTAACATTTCTACACTAGAAATTTCTTTCGCCATGCGGTTAAAGCGTTTCATCACCGAACGCAATTCCCGGTTTTGAACGTCTGTACTAACTTCCACGTTGTAATTTCCTTTTTCGACTTCCTTTAGCGCTGCTGCTAACTCTTTCATCGGATCTAAAAACAAACCACTAAAGCGGTAAAAAACCAACAATCCGATAATCACACTGGCTAAAAAGAACGTAATAATGAGGAGCAAGGCACTCCATGTTCCAGCATAATACAGGTTCTCCGGTTTAAATAACCCGCCATAATGCGCTAAAAAAACCATCATAGCAACCAAAGCATAAACCGACGTAATAATCACAAAAATGGAAATAATGAGCCTTACTTTAAGGGTTCTAATTCTGGGACGTCTCACGAATTAATGACCACCTTATAACCAAGACCTCGAACCGTCAATAAATCAAAGTCCTTATTTTCTTTCACTCGATCACGAATCCGATTAACGTGAACATCAACGGACCGCTCGTCGGTATCACTTTCTAAACTCCAAATGTCATCGATCAATTGGCGGCGTGTAAAGATCTGATCAGGATAAGAAATGAGCTTAAATAATAGTAAGAACTCTTTTTTCGGCAACGTGATTTTGCTTCCTTCCCAGCCCACAGAAAACTCATTGTAATTTAGAGTCGTCGACCCAATGGTAATCACATGCTCTGTTGAAATCCTTGCGCGTCTTAAAAGAGCTTTAATCCGCAGGAGAAATTCTTCCTCGTTGACAGGCTTGGTCATGTAGTCATCTGCTCCTTGGGTGAAACCTTTTGTCATATCTGACATTTCACCAAGGGCCGTTACCATCAAAACCGGCACGTCCATTTTATGCTCCCGAAGCGTCTGTACAAATTCAAAGCCGTCCATTTCAGGAAGCATCACATCTAACACGACGAGATCAACGGTTATTTTGTCTAAAACGTCTAACCCTTCTTCTGCTGAAAAGGCAGGATGAGGTTTATAACCCGCTTGATCTAGAACAGCCTGCATTAATTTGCTAATGTTTGGATCGTCTTCCACTAATAAAATATTTAACATGATGTGTCACCTCGCACCATAAAGCCAAAAAGCTGAGTCATGCTCAGCTTTTTAAACTAACCCTTCTTTTACAATGGTTTCCACCATATGAGCAATTTCATGAGTCCCCATATCCTTGTATGCTTCGTAAGGAATCGGATCGTGAACTTTCACTCGGATGGTCGTTGGACGTGGCCACCGTTTCGCTACTTCATAGCTATTGAAAATGGTCATCGGAATAATGTCTGCTTTCGCTTTAAGGGCTGCTTTAAAACTTCCAGCTTTAAAGGTTCCCATCGGTGCCTTTATTTCACGAGTACCTTCTGGAAAGATGACCATTAAAATTCCTTCTTTTACTGCTCGCGCCATTTCATTGATGCTCTTCACCGCTGCCCGTGGATCCTGACGATCTAAAAGGATACACCCACTAGCTTCCATGGCTCGCTTAAGTAAAAAAACGTCAGCTACTTCCTTCTTAGCCACATAAGCATGTCGACGCTTAATGGTACTTCCCAGTGAAAACACGTCGCAAATGCTTTGGTGGTTCGGATAAATCACCCCTGTTTTTACGTGGCTTTCATCTAATTTCTCTAAACCTTCCATTTCGGTACGTGAAAACGTAAGAATTGGCGTTGCCATTCTCACCATCCAACTAGCAAACTGCCAACGTTGCAGATCTGTGTACTTTTCATTTTCAAGGATAATGAAGCAAAAATTTAAGATCACGACGACCAAAACAAAAGCAATGGCAATGATTCCAATAAGGATACCTAAAAAAATGAAGATGTGAGCCGTTAAATTAATAAGGACAAAAGCCAACACTAGCATTAATGCGACGACGCCTAAAATTAAAAGTTGAGCCATGACTAATTTCTCTTCCTTTCGTACCTCATAAAGCACAAGTCATCTGTTTCGTCAATTTTTGTTGCCACCCACTCTTCTTGGTTAACCTCTGGAAACCAAGTATCGCCTTCGTATGTATGCTTCACATGAGTCACGTACAAGCAATCCGCTAGAGGTAATAATTGTTTATAAATGTTAGCTCCACCAATGATAAAGAGCTCTTTTTCTTTTGGGTAATCTTGGATGAATGCATCGATGTTATCAACGATCGTTACCGCATCAAAGTCATAAGATTGCGTCCGAGTAGCCACGTAATGATGACGATTAGGTAGCGGTTGGTTACCGTAAGATAAAATCGATTCAAAGGTTAAACGTCCCATCAAAATATCGTGTCCAGTGGTCGTTTTTTTGAAATACTGCAAATCTTCCTTAAAATGCCACGGCAACTTGTTATCTTTTCCAATCAGCCTATTTTCATCGTATGCTACAATTATTGAAATCATAAATGGATCACCTTACCCTACTCGTTCGCACTTTATCATGCGATTTTAAACTATTTGTTAACTACCCTACCTGATACCTGTCATGTTCGACTACAATCGCTACGCTCTCTAATCTTTCTATGAGTGGCATTAAACAAGCAAAGCTTGAAGTACTTCTATTAGACACTAACTTTTCCTTTAATCAAAGGGTGTGGATCGTAATCGATCAGATCGAAGTCCTCAAATTTAAAGTCAAACACCGAGTCTACTTGACGATTAATTGCTAGCTTTGGAAACGGCTTTGGTTCACGTGCGATTTGCTCGTTAACTTGTGTCATGTGGTCTTCGTAAATGTGGGCATCGCCAAAGGTATGAACAAACTCCCCTGGTTCCAATCCACACACATGAGCGATCATTAGGGTCAACAACGAATAAGAAGCAATGTTAAATGGCACCCCTAAAAACACGTCTGCTGAACGTTGGTACAGTTGACACGACAATTTACCATTGCTCACATAAAATTGGAACATCATGTGACACGGTGGCAAAGCCATCTTGTCTAAATCCCCTACGTTCCAGGCGTTAACTAAAAGTCGTCTTGAATTGGGATTCGTTTTAATTTGCTCAATCACATCCGAGAATTGATCAATCACGCGTCCATCCACGGTTTCCCAACTACGCCATTGGTGTCCGTATACGGGACCAAGATTTCCGTCCTCATCTGCCCATTCGTTCCAAATGCGCACACCGTTATCTTGCAAGTACTTGACATTGGTATCGCCAGCAACAAACCATAACAGCTCGTGGACAACCGATTTCCAATGGACCTTCTTCGTGGTAAGTAGTGGGAACTCCTTCCCTAAGTCAAAACGTATTTGATGACCAAAGACGCTGGTCGTTCCCGTTCCAGTGCGATCGCCTTTTTGCTCTCCATTTTCTAGGATATGCTTAATTAAATCTAAATATTGATGCTCTTGATGTCTGCTCATAACGATCGCTCCTTTTTCTCTTCCTTAATTATACCTGTCATGTTCAACTAAGGTCATTAAGATTCCCTAGTTTCTCTATGAGTGGCATTGAGTAGGATCAGATCAAACTTACAGTTTGAGATCCTA
>Ga0131853_10019863_pt1 | contig 12224 bp, 14 predicted proteins | sample TergutLab28metaG_FD_92764 | JGI IMG/M metagenome (GOLD analysis project Ga0131853, IMG submission 92764) | Labiotermes labralis P1 segment gut microbial communities from Petit-Saut dam, French Guiana - Lab288 P1 (version 2) (version 2) | ecosystem: Host-associated > Arthropoda: Insects >...
AGACGGGCTAATATCAAGAATATGTGCTATGTCCTCCTGGTTTTCACGGTCTGCTTTTCTTACTCCCCGAAGTTTCAACGCAACTGTTAAAGCCATTAACCAAAGCCCCCTCCATATATTAATCTTTGCCATATATAAACATTTTTTGTCCTTTACACCCATTTTATCAAGGTTTTTAATGTAAACCAACAACATGTTTTGTTTTTTTATATTTTATGCCACCATTATAGTTTCATCTATTACAACTTGCAAGCTTTATTTTCGGTTTCAACTTATTCTCATCATTTTTTGACTGACAATAGCTTCAACTGGCAAAAAAAGAAGCTGTCTCGCTTTTTTCGCTAGACAACTCCTATAAAAATTTACTCTACATACTAGCAGAAGTTAGCATTACAATTAAGCTGATACTATATAAAAACCCATACCCCTGATGTCACTTTTGCAATTGTGACATCAGGGGTATACTTTTTTACTTCATATTAACATGCCTTTTTATTTACTATTTACAAAACGTAAATAAGAAACAAATGTACTAAATGTTATAAATAGTGCGTCCTCTACTTTCGTCAGAAATGATATAATAAAAAAACAAACCAAAATGAAAGGCATGTGACGCATATGCAAATGACCCCAAGAGAGCGGATTTTAGCGGCAATAAATCACGAACCAACAGACAGAGTCCCCATAGATTACTGGGGAGTGTGGGAAATTACAGAAAAGCTGTTTAAGCATTTTGGTGTAAACGATATGCTGGGGCTTTCAAAATCCCTAGAACTTGATAAAATCATGGGAGTTGGTGCTCCAATGAAGCCGGACTGTGCCCGCTCAAATCCATGGAATATTGAAACAGTAAGGATTAAATTACCCGACGGCTCTGGTTACTATGATGAACAAACAAAATTTCCGCTTGCAAACTTTGAAACAATTGATGAAATAGAAGCAAACTACAAATGGCCAACTGCCGATATGTTTGACTATTCAAAAATTCGTGAAGAAGCTAAAAAGTGCCGTGAAGCAGGTTACGCAGTAGAAACCGGTTATATTTCGCTCACACTTTTTTACTTACATCTTCGTGGTATTGAACAAATGTTAATAGATTTTGCCTCAGACGAAGAAATGGCAGATTATATACTAGAAAAAGCAAACGACTTCGCCAGCGAGCATACTCGCTGTTTACTAGACGCAGCAGATGGATATATAGATATAACTCAAGTTACAGATGATTTTGGTACTCAACGTGGACTTCTTATGAGTGAAGCCATGATTGAAAGATACTTGGGAAAATACTACAAACAAAATATCAAAATGGCAAATGATTATAACGTAAAAGTATTTCATCATGACGACGGTGCAGTAATGTCACTTGTGCCATGGATTGTGCAAAAAGGCTGCCATGTGCTTAACCCCTTGCAGTGGCATTTACCGGGATGGGATTTACAAAAACTTAAAAATGATTTTGGAAACAAAATATGCTTCCATGGTGGAATAGACAACCAAGATGTTTTGCCTTTTAAAAAGCCGGAAGATGTTAAGGCAGAAGTTCGTGCTTGTATTGATGTTTTATACAAAGATAAAACCGGATATATTTTAGCACCCTGCCACAATATTCAAGCGTTTACACCAATAGAAAATATTTTAACTATGTATTCCTATGCAAAAGAGTACAGCAGTTAATATGGGTGAAAAATATATAATAAACCATAACATACCAAAGTCAGCCGAAGGCACATACTATACAATTCCTTTTCCTATGCAAAACAATCTTGAAAAAATAACTGTAACATATAGTTATGAACGTGATGGAAAAAATGTTGTTGACATAGGGTTAATGGATAACAACAAAAACTTTTTAGGCTGGTCGGGCAGTGACAAAACTACAATTTTTGTTGGCGAATGTTCCGCAACACCGGGATATTTTATGACAGAAATAAAAAGTGGCGAATGGTTTATCATTATTGGTGCATATAAAATCCCAAAAGATGGGTTGCCCGTAAAATACGAAATAACATATACCCCAAAAGAGTATAGATGGCTTGTTGGGGATTTGCATATCCATTCTAACGCCTCAGATAGACAGCACGATATACCCACACTCGCTAAAAAAGCTATAAAAAAAGGATTAGACTTTATAGCTGTAGCAAATCATAATAATTTCAGTGAAAACTTAACATTACCCCAAATTCCTGATTTAACATTAATCCCTGCTGTTGAGTGGACACATTATAAAGGGCATATGAATTTTTTTGGAGTATCTGCTCCATTTGAAAATTTTATTGCAAATACTCAAGATGAAATGATTGAACTTATAAATAAAGCAAAGGCAAAAGGTGCATTAATTTCTGTCAATCACCCAAAAGACACCGGTTGCCCATACTTATGGGAAGATACAAATTGTTTTGACTTAGTTGAAGTTTGGAATGCCCCAATGCGTAAGTCTAACGTTGACGCAATCTTATGGTGGCATAATCTTTTGCTGGAAGGAAAAAGAGTGCCGTTAGTAGGTGGAAGCGATTATCATAGAGATCGGCATCCTGCACTATTTGCACACCCAATAACACGTGTATATGCAAAATCATCATCTTATTCTGACATACTGGAGGGGCTAAAAAATGGAAATGTATATGTAGCAGCAGCAAAAAATAGTGCCGAACTAAGTTTGACGTGTTTAAATCACAAAGGAGAAAGTGTCATTATGGGTGACGCTGTAAGCTGGCATGAGGATTTAATATTAACTATAACTGTCAAAAACCTTGGTATAAGCATGATATTAGAGCTTGTAACAGCAGAAGGGCTAACCTACACATGGCGCAAAAATGAACTTCCTATTAGTATAAAAGTAAAGCAATCATGGAGGTTTGCTTACTTGATTGCAAAACGTCAAATTTTTGGTTTTAATCTAATAACAGTTATAACAAACCCAATTTATTTTATTAAATGGAGGTAATCATGGAAACCAAAACTATAAAAGAAACAAAACCTGTATGGTATGCAGTAGGAATGTTTGGCACATCTTTGCCAATAAATTTGTTCAGAACTTTTGGAATGTACTTTTATGTAAGTATGTTGGGGTTGGAGATGAGGCAATGGTCGATTATATTGCTTGTATTTTTCTTTGTTGATCTAATCGACAGCCCAATTTACGGCTACTTTTCTGATAGAACAAGAACTCGATGGGGACGCAGACGGCCATGGATTATTCCCGGTTCGATTCTTTCAGCACTATTTCTAATTGCATTTTTTAATCCGGCAGGGTGGGCAACAACTGCAACAATGCTTATGCCATATGCAATGGTAACATTTATTTTAGCAGAAACATTCGACTCCTTTACAGGAACAAGTTATGGTGCATTGTTTCCGGATTTATTCCGTTCTGCAAACAGCCGTGCTACAACAAATATGTTTCGTCAAATATTCCAGTTTATAGCAATGGCAATTGGTATAGCGGTTACTCCGGTTATAGTTGATTTAATCGGCAGTTATGGTACAACAGCTATCCTGTATGGAGTTGTGGGCGCGACAGTTATAATCATTTCAAACTTAAACTGCCATGAGCGTATTGATGAAATAAGCAAACAGGAAAAACCCAAGTTCTTGCCTGCACTATTTGCGATAATTAAAAACTCAAAATTTTGGATAGCAGGATTTACCGGTGCGTTTTACTCAACAGGTGTGGCACTACTTATGGCATCCATGATGTTTTTTGCAAACTATACATTAAATTTAAGTTCCGTTGAAACAATGACAGTGTTTGCAACTGTTTTAGTAGTTGCCTTGCTAACGGTTCCTCTTTGGACATTTTTCATAAAAAAATATGGAGTAGTAATAGTTTGGAAAACAGCACTTATTGGCGTTGGGCTAGCATACATTCCGCTTATGTTTGTAAATAGTATGATAACTGCTTTGTTTGCTTGTATATTTTTTGGTTTTGCCTATTCAGGAGTTATATGCACATTTGATTTAATTGGGGCGAAAATAATTGACGGTGATCGTGTGAATAGCGGAGGGATACGTCGTGAAGCTATTTTTTCTGCCATGTCCAGTTTTGTTGGCCGTTTGCATCGTTTACTTTTGGCTTTAGGGGTTTTTCTTGCGAGTGTAATTTACGGTTATATTTCCGGTGATGAGCCTGGGGAACGCCCGGCAGATGCAGCCAGATTTATGACTGCGTATTTTCCATTTGTCATGATGATTATTAGTATAACCATTTCAAGGTTTTTACACTTGCCCAATAATCAAGAAGATAAATAATATGCAAAATATGTTTCTGCAGTAGATTCAATTAATCAAATTTAAAATTAAAGATAGCTGAGTCGAAAAAGTGCTTAAGTATACACATTTTCCAATTTGGCTATCTTTGTATTCACTAGGATTAGTATTAGTCAGTTGTAACATCAGAAAGGTAATTCAATATTTCTGCTGCATTTACATCAGGCTTTACACGTTTATAAACCTTTTCAATAAAACCATTTTCATCAATAATATAAGTAGTCCGAACTACACCAAAAGCAGTTTTGCCATAATTTGTTTTTTCTTGCCAAACACCATATGCCTTAATGGCTACAAGTTCCGGGTCAGAAAGCAATATAAATGGAAGCTCATGTTTTTCAACAAACTTTTCATGAGACTTTACACTGTCTTTACTAATCCCGATTATAATGACGTTTTTTTCTTCAAAATTTTTATAATTATCTCTAAAAGCCTGTGCTTGCCTTGTACAACCGGGTGTATTATCCTTTGGGTAAAAATAAACAACTACCTTTTTCCCGACAAAATTGGATAGCTTAACTTCTTTGCCTTCCTTGTCCATTAATGTGAAGTCAGGGGCTTTGTCTCCAACTTTATGCATTTTAATCCCTCCGTTACATTGCTGTAGTATTTAATTTCATTAGACTTCTTCGGAAATTATACAGTTCGCATATGTCGCTTCTCAAAAAATGACTTAAAGCCACCATTTTTCTGCGATACAACACAGCTCACTGTTAATTTCAGAAGAAGTCTATTATTAACCCAAATAAATATAAATGTCAACTTTTTAAACAAACCTGCATATACTAATTCCATCTATGTATATCAGGAGGACAATAATTTGAAGTCCTACATCGAAGAAAGAGCAGTTGAAGTTGCAAACTTCATTATTAATTCAAATGCCACAGTACGAGAAACTGCAAAAAAATTCGGAATAAGTAAATCTACTGTACATAAGGACGTAACAGAAAGATTGGCAAAAATAAACCCAAACCTGGCAGGTGAAGCACGCCGTGTGCTTGAGGTAAATAAAAGCGAACGTCATATTCGTGGGGGCAAGGCAACGAAGGAAAAATACTTGCATAAACATACAACAATAAATAATTATTGATACTAAAAAAGCGACTTGATTTTTCGGGTCGCTTTGCTTTGTAGTATCTTCAAATGCATTTTATTATTTGGAGGATTTGACCATCCATCAAAAAATCCTGTAAGCATTTCAGCTGTGATACTGCTCAAATCCTTTGTGTAAACTATCATCCAAACACCTCAATTGCAGCAATATCTAAATCAATAAATCCGGTGAAATTCCAGTTGTCTAAAATTATATTTGGCAAACAATAGCTACTGTCAAAAATTTTTGCTCCTTTTAAAAACGAATGAAATTCATTAGGGTAAGCTAAAAAATCAATGTTAACAGGTTTCAATTCCATAGTATCCTCTTTCAAATTTTGATTATGTAAAACAAAAAGCAGCTTTATTTCACGCTGCTTTTTGTAACACTTGTAAATTATGCCTTACCAACAGAGCCAAAAAGTTCAAACTTATCTTTAATTGTTGCTTTAATAGCAGCAGCACCAGGCGCAAGCAGCTTTCGTGGGTCAAATCCTTTACCCTTTAAATCGCCACCATCTTCAACATACTTTCTTGTGGCAGCCGCAAAAGCAAGCTGGCACTCGGTATTAACATTAATTTTTGCAACACCAAGCTCAATTGACCTTTTAATCATATCCGCAGGAATCCCAGTTCCGCCATGAGGTACAAGTGGAATACCTCCGGTAACTTTTGAAATTTCTTCAAGCACATCAAATCTTAAACCTGTCCAGCCTTCCGGGTATGCACCGTGAATGTTACCAATTCCGGCTGCAAGGAAGTCAACACCAAGGTTTGCAATTGTTTCACATTCTTTTGGGTCAGCAACGTCACCATTTCCAACAACACCGTCTTCTTCACCACCAATTGCACCAACTTCTGCCTCAATTGTCATGCCGTGTTTGTGAGCAAGGGCTACCATGTCAGAGGTTTTTCTTACATTTTCATCAAATGGAAAATGACTTCCGTCAAACATTATGCTTGTGAATCCGGCATCAATACATGCCAAGCATTGTTCGTAGCTACCATGGTCGAGATGGATTGCAACAGGAACTGTGATACCAAGTTCCTTATCCATTGTACGAGCTATTGCTGCCACTGTTGCAAAACTGCCCATATACTTTGCAGCTCCCCCTGTTACACCTAAAATAATTGGGCTTCCAAGTTCTTGTGCAGTTTCAAGAGCAGTTTTTGTCCACTCAAGGTTATTAACATTTATTTGTGCCACGGCATAATTGCCTTTGACGGCTTTTTGAAGCATTTCTTTTGCATTTACAAACATAAAATAAGCTCCTAACCTATAATTGATTTTGTGTCACGTGCAATAACAAGCTCTTCATTTGTTGGGATAACAAGAACTCTTGTTTTTGCGTCAACATTTGAAACATCAAGTGCTTGACCACGCTTACTGTTAAGCTCTTGATTAATACTGACTCCAAGCCATTCTAAATATTCACACACTTTTTCACGAATATATGTGTCATTTTCACCAATTCCGGCTGTGAAAATTACAGCGTCAATTCCGTTCATTGCAGCGGCATAGCGTCCTACATAACCAGCTACACGATATGCAAAAATGTCTAATGCATCTTTTGCACGAGGGTTTTTGTCCATTTCAGCAGCTAAATCTCTAAAGTCGCTGGACACGCCACTCACACCAAACATACCAGATTTTTTGTTAAACATGTCTAAAACTTCGGCAGCTGTAAGTCCTTCTTTTTCCATAATAAATGGAAGAACTGCTGGGTCTAGGTCACCGCTTCTTGTTCCCATTGCAAGACCTTCAAGCGGAGTTAATCCCATAGATGTGTCAACAGATTTGCCGTACATTACAGCGCAAACACTTGCACCATTTCCAAGATGACATGACGCAAGTTTAAGTTCACTTGCAGGACGGTTTAAAAGTTTTGCTGCTTGTTCCGAAACATACATATGACTTGTGCCGTGGAAACCATATTTGCGAATTTTATGTTTATCATACATTTCATATGGTATTGGATATAAATACGCCTTTGCCGGCATTGTTTGATGGAAAGCAGTATCAAATACAGCAACTTGTGGCACGCCTGGCATGTTTGCCATACAAGCACGAATTCCTGTAAGGTTTGGCGGATTGTGAAGCGGTGCAAGTTCTGCACTTTTTTCAATTGCAGAAATAACATCATCAGTTATTAAAGCAGACTTTGTAAAAAATTCACCGCCATGAACTACACGATGCCCAACAGCCTTGATTTCACTTTTTGATTTAATAGCACCATGATTTGGGTCATCAAGTGCGTTTAAAACGATTTCAATTGCAGCAGCGTGATTTGGCATTGGTTTGTCAAATGTTTCTTTGCCTTTACCTGTTGCTTCGTGAATAAGACGACCATCAATACCGATTCTTTCACAAAGACCTTTTGCCAAAAGGTTTTCATTTGACATATCAAGAAGTTGGTACTTTAGTGAAGATGAACCTGCATTAATTACTAAAACGTACATAAACATATCTCCTTAAATATAATATTATTTTTGCGCTTGAAGAGCAGTAATTGCAACAACACCAACGATATCTTCTGCACTACAACCACGGGAAAGGTCGTTTACAGGTTTTTTTATACCCTGTGTAATCGGTCCGTAAGCTTCGGCTTTTGCTAAACGCTCAACAAGTTTATATGCAATATTTCCGGCATCAAGGTCAGGGAAGACTAAAACATTTGCTTTTCCTGCAACATCATTTCCAGGAGTTTTTGCTGCACCAATTGAATGGACTATTGCAGCATCAAGTTGAAACTCACCATCAGCTTTTATATGCGGTGCCTTTTCTTTTAAAATACTTGCCGCTTCTACGACTTTATCAACATCAGCATGTTTTGCACTGCCTTTTGTTGAATGTGAGAGCAAAGCAACAACAGCTTCTTCACCAAGAAGTGCTTCATATGAACCGGCAGAACTTTCTGCAATTGCAGCAAGTTCTTGTGCATTTGGGTTTTGCACAAGCCCACAATCAGAGAACACAAAAACGCCCTCATTACCGTATTCGCAATTTGGTACAACCATCACAAAAAATGATGATACAAGCGATACGCCAGGGGCGGTCTTTAAAATTTGAAGGCTGGGGCGAAGTACATCTGCTGTAGAAGAAACAGCTCCTGCAACCATACCGTCAGCAATATTTTCGTTTACAAGCATACACCCTAAAAATAGTGGGTTCTCTAAAAGCAGCTTTTTAGCCTCTTCAAAGGTTAGCCCTTTAGCCTTACGAAGTTCGTAAAGTTTTTCTATTAAAGATTCAATCTCACTATAGCTATTTGGGTCAACGATTGTTGCACCTTCAATGCTAATACCTTGATCTTTAGCAGCTTTCTTAATTTCATCAACTGAACCAATAAGAATAATTTTTGCAAGACCTTCAGCTAAAATTTGCTGGGTTGCTTTTAAAGTCCTTGGTTCAAGAGACTCCGGTAAAACAATTGTTTTAAGGTTTGCTTTTGCACGGTCTTTAACTTTTTGCAAAAAAGACATAAACATTTCTCCTTTTATAATAAGGGTGTTTGAGGGATTTTCCCTCAATTGTACATTTTAATCAATTTTTCCTTCACGTATTAAGTCTTTAAGATTTGTAGCACGGTCTTTAAGCTGCCCTGGGATTCCTTTTGCTGTAACGACATTTGCAACCCAGCGCATTGCATTTCCCATGTCACCAGTACGGCGAAACAAGTCTGCAATTACATATTTTGCTGTTGCTTCATCCATATTTCCAATAGGAAGACGCTCCTGAGTAAAAGCAGTTTGAAACCCATCACATGCGTCTTTAATAAAACGTTTTTCCAATTCATTTTGTCCCATCTTGCGAAGTACCCAAGCAAGCTTTAATGCGATAAATGCCTTTTGACTAGCTTTAGCGTCAATGGCCCCGGCACAAATGACACATTGCTTGTACCTATTAATAACCTGCTCTTTTGAAAGTGGCATAATAAACTCAATAGGTTTGTAGTTTGGTGAAATTTTTTCTTGAATCTTTTTAATTTGAATCTGAGTAATTTTATCAAAATAATTACTTAGTGTTGCATATCCACAATGAGGGCAAAACAAAACTTCATAATGGTTGGGATCAATATCTTTATAGTTTGTCATAAAATCTGTGTCGGTGCTAATTACTCTAAGTTTCGATTTTTTCACAACAAAGTCCATAAAATCCTTTTCACACACAGGACAGTGGTAATTTTTTGTGTATAGATACGTTAAAATTTCTTCTTTTGTTATTGGTGCTGTAGTTTCATTTGCCATTTGATTAGCCCCCTTCATTATATAAATACTAACACATTTATAAGAATCCTTCAATTAAAACCGGAAAAGTGGTAAAATGTTTTTGAGGTGACTAAGTGTGAGATACTCCGTAGTAATTCCAGCTTTTAATGAAGAAGCAGTAATAACTGAAACCTATAACCGTTTAACCAATGTTATGATATCCATGAATGAAAGCTATGAACTAGTTTTTGTAAATGATGGTAGTCGTGACAACACAGCTTTTATAGTTGCCGAAATTTGCCAAAATGATAGGCATGTACGACTAATAAATTTTTCAAGAAACTTTGGGCATATGCCAGCAATTTCAGCAGGAATGGAATATGCTCGTGGTGAAGCCATTTTTATAATAGATGCAGACCTGCAAGACCCTCCCGAAATCTTCCCCGAAATGGCAGCTAAATGGAATGAAGGTTATCACGTTGTTTATGGAAAACGCAAAAAAAGGGAAGGGGATGGAATATTCAAAAAAATAAGCGCAAAAATTTTCTATCGCTTACTAAGAAGAATGACTTCAATTGACCTCCCACTAGATACAGGTGAGTTTAGATTAATAGACCGCAAAGTATGTGATGCAGTGAACAGACTACCGGAAAAAAATCGCTATATTCGTGGGCTTGTCACGTGGGTAGGCTTCAAACAAACAGAAGTTTTGTATGTAAGGCAAGAAAGATTTGCTGGAGAAACAAAATATCCACTGCGAAAAATGATAATTTTTGCAATGGACGCAATCACGGCTTTTTCATATAAACCCTTAAAAATTGCTACATCAGTTGGGTTTTTAATTTCTTTTTTTAGTTTTGTTTATTTAATTATTGTTTTTTATCAGAGGTTTTTTACTGATACCACAATTACCGGTTGGGCTTCAACAACCGGAATTTTGCTTTTTACACAAGGGATTGTAATGATGATTCTTGGCATGATGGGTGAGTATATTGGGAGGGTTTATGAAGAGATTAAAAATCGCCCTGCTTATATTGTGCAGGAGGTTTTAGGGGGAGATGATGACCTACTCGTCTAATCCATTTACTATACGTGAAAAATCTTCTAGTGTTGTCGTTGGAAATATAATAAACCTTGGTAGCAGCATATTGTTCGAATAAATGGTTACGTAACCTTTTTGAGTTGTGAATGCCTGGGTTACTCCAAGATTTGTTAGCATTTGAATTGTTTCGCTTGAATATTGACCTTGAGGGTAAGCAAACGCACGGTGGTCATTTACAAAGTCAAAACCTCTAATCATATCTGCTTCTACCGTTTCTATATCATAATATACAAAGGCAGTGTAGGGTGTACCTGATACTGTATGGTGTTTTGCAAAGGTGTGATTTGCTGTCTCAAAAACATGTTCTGTATCTTCAATTGTAATTGCTGCCGTAAAGGTTAATCCCTCGTGGTTCATTGGTGGTTGGGTATCCCCTCGGTCATAAACAGCTTTGCCGATTAAAAATAATTGGGCTATAAAATTGTATCTTTCCAGCACTGGCATTGCATAAACAAAATTAGAATAGTAACCATCATCAAAATGAATCATCACACTCCGCTCTGGTAGTGGGATTTGATGCAATAAAAAATCTTCAAGCTGTGATATTGTTATAGTTGTAAATCCATTTGTATATAAATAAGCCATTTGCTCCTCAAAAGCTTCTAAGCTGATAACTGCTGCATTGTATCTATGGTTAGTGTTTAAATCATCTGGCAGTAGATGATGATAAAGAAGCACTGGTAAACGTGTGTTTTCTAAACGTTTTTGAATTTCAGCAAGTTCCTCGGGGCTTAAAATGAAATTATAACTATTGTCATCATATTCTTCATCGTTGCTTAAATGATTTGTTAATTTAGCAATTTCTGAATCAGTATCTTCGTATAAGTTACTTGAATCCGATGCTATATAACCTTCTATAAGATATTCTCCACCATCACTACTGCATCCTGTTACCATAAATAAAATGATAGAAAAACAAAAAAATAGTTTCTTCAATGAACTTCCCCCAATAAAAATAAATTGATAAAACAAGTGTTGATCCAAATGGAGTATAAGGCAACGCTAGAAACTTTAACACATTAATATAAATTTTAAAAGAGGTGTATTAAAAAATGAATGAAGAATTAATTATGTATCAGGAAAATGACCTAAACGATTGTATTAAAATCTACATTGATGCCTTTACAGCACCACCCTTGAATTACGACTTCATAACAAAAGAAAAAGCATGGCGATATATTCGTGATTTAACACTTACGCCAGGCTTTATGGGTTATGTATACAAAATTGATGGTAAAATAATCGCTTTTTGTTTTGGGAAACTTGATAACTATTTTGACGGAACTATGTTTGAAGTAGAAGAGCTTGCAGTAACTTCAGAGTTTCATCGTAGTGGAGTTGGCTCAAAAATTATGAAACTCCTTGAAATCAAATTAGCCGGGTACAACGTTTCGGCTGTTAGCCTGCAAACATCGAGTACACTCCCGGCTTATGATTTCTATCTAAAAAATGGTTACGAAGAACTTCATGAAAATGTGACGTTGCTTAAATGGCTACAATAAAATACTTATACCCCTTTAGCCAGTTTCATAGCTTCTTTCCATGTGTCACGAAA
>Ga0131853_10019864_pt1 | contig 12224 bp, 9 predicted proteins | sample TergutLab28metaG_FD_92764 | JGI IMG/M metagenome (GOLD analysis project Ga0131853, IMG submission 92764) | Labiotermes labralis P1 segment gut microbial communities from Petit-Saut dam, French Guiana - Lab288 P1 (version 2) (version 2) | ecosystem: Host-associated > Arthropoda: Insects >...
AAAGAACAACATTATTTCCCACCCTCGAGAATACATTCCACATACTTCTCCGCCGCTGCTTTGAAGTTTAGCATTTCATTCTCCGTTGGGGTTCGTGTGTCGCCCATGGGGTATGTTCTTCCCAATGCGGCATATTTGCTCTCACCGTAGCGGTGGTACGGCAGCAAGTGAATTTCCTTAACGCCTACTTCTGCGGCAAACTTTGCAATGTCGGTTATTTCCGCTTCCGATGCGTTAAACCCGGGGATAACCGGCACACGAATAATCAATTCTGTTCCCTTTATTTGTCTTGCGTTTTGCAGTGCAAGTGTATTGTCCTTACCGGTGAATTCTTTATGCTTGGTCGGGTTCATATGCTTTATGTCCATCAGAAATTGGTCGAGGTATGGCAGCATTTTTTCTATAGTCGAAAATTCTACCATGGCTGTGCTTTCTACTGCGGTGTGAATGCCGCTTTCATTTGCGGCTTTTAGCAACTCATATGCAAATTCCGGCTGTGCCAATGCTTCCCCGCCAGATAGCGTTAACCCTCCGCCGGAGCGGCGATAATAATGTCTATCCTTTTCCACTGCTGCCATCACTTCTGCTACGGTAACATCACGCCCAATGGTTTGCCCGTTCATCATCTCTATATCAAATTTTTGCGACTCCGGATTACAACACCATTTACAACGTAGATGGCAACCTTTTAAGAAAACAATCGTGCGCACACCACTGCCATCGTGCAGGCTGTAACGTTGGATATCAAATATCCGTCCTGTTGTTTCCATTCTATAGCCCCTGTTCCGTACGAGCAATAATGTCGTCCTGCAACGACTTTGCCAATGTCGTAAACAGCGCACTGTAACCTGCCACACGCACTATCAAGTGCTTGTAATTTTCCGGATTCTTTTGCGCATCCAGCAGCGTTGCCCTGTCCACCACGTTAAACTGCACATGCATCCCCTTTTGGTCAAAGAACGAACGGATAAGTGCCACAAAACTGTTAAGTCCTTTCGCACCCTTTAACGCTGATGGGTGAAACTTTTGGTTAAACAGCGTACCGTTGGATGCAATGCTATGGTCTAGCTTGGCAACGGAATTTGCCGCCGCAGTTGGACCATTTACATCCTTACCGCTTGTTGGCGAAACACCGTCTGCAATAGGCGTGCCGGCAAAACGTCCGTCCGGTGTTGCACCCGTTTGCGCACCCAGCGGAACATTTGCCGAAACAGGATACAGCCCTGCTTGGAAAATGCCGCCCCGTGGGTTACGATAGCCCTCCATAGGGCGGGTGTAGGTATATGCGACTTCCCGTGCAAGTTCGTCCACTTCATCTATATCGTTACCGAATTTGGGTAATGCTTCAATATCTTTTAGAAGCTGCTCGCATAGTTGCCGGTCTTGCTCGGTTAGGCTTGCCGCTTTAATAACTTCTATTGTAATTTGGGCAATGGTTTGACTGTCCATTGTTTCCATCTCGGCAACAGTTTTTGCCACTATCTCTGAAATCAATGCAGCATTTGGTTTGCCAAAGTTAAATGCTAAAACCTTTTTAAACTGTGCTAACGTGTACTTCTTATCTTCAAAAACTAATTTTTTTATTGCATACATAGCATCCGCAACATTGGCAATGCCAAACCCTTGCGGTCCGGTAAAGTTATATACGGCACCGCCTTCTTGCACAGTTTTGCCGCTACCCAAACAATCTTCCACCATAGCGGAAAGATACGGCATTGGCGCACGGGTCATATGTGCCATGTCTACAGCATTGTTGGCGTTAACCAGCAAGCCGATTTGATGCTGCATCTGCTTTTGATATGCTACGAAAAATGCTTCAAACGTGATGAAGTTTTCTACATCGCCGGAAAAAACAAGTTCCAGCGGGCGGCACATATTAAAGAACGCAGCATCGTGCCAGCCGTCTGTTTTGCCGCCTGCTTGCGGCTCTACGCAGCCGATTATGCAATAATCACGTGCGTCCGCAAGCAATACGCCACGGTTTAGCATAGACGGGATAATAACCTCGTCGTTAAAGTAGGCAGGCAAACCGATGCCTGTACGTGTAAGCGCTGCCGCTTTAAGCAACAGCTTATGCGGCGTGCCATTCCACACCCGCATAGAAAGTGACGGCTGCGGCAAAAACACATGCTTGGTCGCCTGTACACACATGTAAGAAATATCGTTGGTAGCATCACGTCCGTCGGCATCTTGTCCGCCAACTATCAAATTTTGGAACAAGCCATAGCCGGAAAAACCTTCCGCACTTTTGGCATCTCTGCATTTGTTAAGCTCATTTAACTTCACCCAAATGCAGTCGATAAGCTCCTGCGCAAACTCGGGAGAAATATTATCATTTATGTAAAACGGGTACATATATTGGTCGAACCTGCCCGGCGAAATGCTATGCCCGCTGGATTCCAGTTGCACCAACTGCTGTACAAACCAAAAGCTTTGGCAAGCCTCATAAAAATTGTTCGCACCATTTACCGGAACATTACGGCAATTAGCGGAAATTTGCAGCAGTTCACTTCTGCGTGTTTCGTTAGTGCATTCTTGTGCCATTTTTGAAGCAAGCTCGGCATAGCGGTTGGCATAGCGTATCACCGCCCGGCAAGAAATTATCACAGCATCTAGGAAGCTCTTGCGTTTAGCATAATCTGCATCGGACGGATATAATTTGTCCAAATGCATTTCTGCTTCCTTTACAATGCCGCTATAACCGACCTTAAGCACCTTATCGTACTGCACACACAAATGCCCTACCCCATTGTAAAAATAATTGCCCACAGTAAAAATATTGTTCTCTATCGCTTGCTTTGCATCTTCGCACATAAAAGTAGCCGCTAACTCGCTTACGGTTCGCCCTTTCCAGTAAGGGTGAACAGCAGCTAGTGCGGCTTTTGTTTTTTCGGATATGTAAAAAGGGTCTGCAACACGTGTTGCTACAGTATCAAACTCTGCTTCCAACCATTCAAAAGAAAACTCCGGGTAGGTTTGGCAACCCCGGGGCGCAAGCGTAGACGCACCAACGATAAGTTCATGGTCACGAATTATTATTGGAATATTGTCCAAAATATCTGCAAAGGCGTGCGCACGGCGCAAAACCGTGGGCAACGCTTCGGTTCTTTGGTAGGAATTTGTAATTATAACCGCACGGGAAGCTTCTATTTCGGGCATTTGCGCATACAGGTTTTGCACAAGTTTTTCTATCCGACCGGAACGTTTAAACTTTTCCATAGAAATACCGCCTCCCATGTGTAATTGTGTTGATTTTATCACAAACCGCACGAAAGTCAACATAAATCCACAATTGACTTTCATTTTTCTACTGTTATAATACCCTTATTGAGACATAATCTTATAAGACTGAATCTTAGATTATGTCCCTTGGAAGGATGATAAACATGCAATACATATTAAAAAGAGACAACAGGAAAGCACCTTTCGACGCAAGCAAAATTACCAAATGCATAGACAAAGCATTTGAAGCTACGGGTTATAACGGGCAGTCGCCCTTTATTTCTACTGCACTAACCGCAAAAGTTTTGGAAAAGCTACAGCAAGAGAGCCAAGATAAAGTATTTACGGTAGAAGATGTGCAGGATATTGTAGAAACGGTATTAATTGAAGAAGGTCATGCAAAAGTTGCAAAAGCCTATATTCTATACCGCCACAAACGCAACAATGTTCGTGAGGCAAGAAGCGAACTTATGAGCACCGTGGAAGAAATTATTAAAGAAACAAGCCGCGACAACGCAAATGTAGGCAACTCGCCGTCCGGTAAGGTGTTGCAAATTTCGGAAGCTGCATCCAAAAGCTATTACCTTCATCGTGCATTGCCACCGGAAGCTGCGGAAAAACACATTAATGGCGACATTTACATTCACGATTTATCTTGGTATGGCAAAACATTGACATGCTTACAAATTCCGCTGGGCAAACTGCTGAAAGACGGCTTTAATAATGGGCATGGCTCTATTCGTTCGCCAAAAACTATCCGTTCTGCGGCGGCACTTGCGGCAATCATTTTGCAAAGCAACCAAAACGACATGCACGGCGGGCAAAGCTACGCCTACTTCGACCGTGACATCGCACCTTATGTAGAAATTGAACGAGTGCGCCAAGAAAAAATTATGCGTGAAAATTTAAAAGAGCTGGGGCTTACCGCCTCCGAAGAAGATATAAAAGCATTGGCGGACAAGCACACATATAACGAAACTTTCCAAGCAATGGAAGCGTTCATTTACAACTTAAACACCATGCATTCCCGTGCGGGGGCGCAAGTACCATTTTCCAGTGTTAACCTTGGCACAGACATAACACCCGGCGGACGCATGGTAACGGAATGCTTCTTAAAAGCTTATGAAAAGGGGCTTGGCAAAGGTGAAACCCCAATATTCCCAAACCTGGTTTTTAAAGTAAAGTATGGCGTTAGCTTTGAAGAAGGCGACCCCAACTACGATCTTTTCCGTCTTGCAATGCATGTTGCATGCAATCGTTTGTTTCCAACGTTTTCATTCTTAGATTCCAGCTTTAACAATATTTACGGCGACGAAGAAGTTAGCTATATGGGCTGCCGCACCCGTGTTATGGGAAATGTAAATGGTCCAGAAGTTACCGACGGCAGGGGCAACCTAAGCTTTACATCCGTTAACCTTCCCCGCCTTGGTATTGAAGCAAACAAAGACATGAGCCGTTTCTATCAATCATTAGACGAAACCATGAATTTTGTGATTCACCAACTAATAACCCGTTACAATGTGCAAAAGAAGCTATATGCAAGAGACTTCCCGTTCCTAATGGGACAGAAATTATACGTGGGCAGCGAGGGTTTAAAGCCGTACGATTCAATTGAAGAATCCATCAAACACGGCACGCTTAGCATCGGCTTTATTGGTCTTGCAGAGTGCTTGGTTGCATTAACCGGCAAACACCATGGCGAAAATGCAGAAAGCCAAGCCCTTGGCATTAGCATCATAGGTCATATGCGCCGCCTTTGCGACGAGGCAAGCAAGCGATATGGGCTAAACTTCTCGTTATTGGCAACCCCTGCCGAGCAACTTAGCGGCAAGTTTACAAAAATGGACGTGGCAAAATACGGTGTGCTGGAAGGCATTACCGACAAAAAATGGTACACAAATTCCTTCCATGTACCTGTAGAATGCAAAATTGCCGCAATGGATAAAATTGCAATAGAAGGTCCGTATCACAAATATTGCAACGCCGGGCATATTTCTTACATTGAGCTAAAATCTGCACCGGGGCAAAACATAGAAGCGTTTGAACAAATAATCCACGCCATGGCAGAAGCCGACATGGGTTACGGTGCCTTAAACTTCCCGCTGGATATTTGCCGTAACTGCGGCAAACACGGCTTGCAAAACGAAACGCATTGCACCGCCTGCGGCAGTGATGATATTACTCGTGTAAGACGCATAACCGGGTATTTGTCTACGCTGGATAGGTTTAACGATAGTAAACTGGCAGAAGAAAGTAATAGAGAAAAACATGTAGAATAAGCGTTTACCACGTAGATAGCCGCCCTAGAGAGAAATTGTCTTGCGCTATGTTGGCATGATAATCGAGAAAAACACTCGATTCTAATGCAACACAACCGCTTAAGACAAAATTCCCTCTAGGGTGGCTTTTTACATAGTGCAAAGCTGTGCTATAATTATCAAAGAAGAAATTTTGGGAGGAGAAAAATATTATGACTGTAGGGCAATTATTAAATGAGTTAGAGAAGCCGGAGAATGAGGGCGAGATAAAGCACCTTGTGCATTTGAAGAACCTTAGTAATTTAGAGGAATTGGCAGATGTGGGTGGTGCAAAGGGTTTAATGACAAAGCTTATTATTGCGTTTACCAAGAAACACATGGAAGCTTTTCTTGCGTTGTCGGAATGTAAAACTGCTGCCGATATTGCTGCATTTAAGCAGACCCCGCATTTTAATAAAATTAAGTCTGCCGAAGTGGGCAAAGATGCTGGTTTAAAAGATTTGGCTAAATTAGAAGAATTGCAGAATTTGCGGAGGGACACGTGAAAATTGCAGGTGTAAATTTTGAAAGTTTAGTAGATGGTCCAGGTATTAGAGTAGTAGTTTTTGCGCAGGGCTGCAATGTAGGCTGCAAAAATTGCCACAACCCCGAAAGCTGGGATATGTCATTAGGCAAGGAATATTCCGTAAAAGATTTGTTGCGTGAAATAAAAAAGCCTCGCCCCGGCAAAAAGCTGGTGCGAGGTATAACATTTTCCGGTGGAGAGCCATTTATGCAGGCTGCCGAGCTTGCGCAAGTTGCTGTCGCAGTAAAAAAACTGGGTTGGGATGTAACCACTTACAGCGGGCATACGTATGAAAAGCTGGCTGCAAGGAAAGATGATGCCGGTATACAAGCCCTCTTAGAACTCACCGATTACTTGATAGATGGACCATATATGCATGAAAAACGCACACTTGATATAAAGTTCCGTGGTTCCAGCAACCAACGATTGATAGATATGAATGCCACACGAGAAAATGGCGGGCAAGTAGTAATATGCGAAGACAGTGAACAATTATAAAAAATTAGCAGCCTAACGGCTGCCTATTTTTTTACTCTTTTTCACTCTTACATCCAAAGTCTGACCCCACACAACAAAATCCCACACCTACAATAAAAAATAAAATTGCAAATAAAATCAAAAACCCGCCAACACCTGCCAACACACTTAGCATATAAGCAACTAAAAAAATCATAACACCGCATATTATTAACCCTGTACCAAGTATAACTTGCTTCACGCTTCTCATAGCTTACTACCTGGCCCGAATCATTACCTGCGTGCCACGCTCCAATTCCGTACCGGGTGCGGGGAACTGCTGGTAAATTACTTGCGACATAGGTGAAGATGCATGATCTGGTGGTTCGTCCGACATGGTCTCTCGTTCCTCTGCCGTTAATGGGTTCATAGTTCTTGCATCTTCCGGGTTAAAATTAGAAGCCATTACCATGCTGTCTATAAGCACAGCGGGCAGCCCTATTTCACGCAAAATGGCTTCTGCCTGTGCAACCGTAACGTTACCTGCGGTCAAATCGGGTACAATTACCATTTGTCCTTCTATACGTGTATCCGGTTCCATATGGAATAATACCGGTATGTTTTGCGGCATTGGTCTGCCTTGTTGCGGAATGGTATGCGAAACGATTGTGCCACTGCCAACCACTTGATAGCCGCCATTACCGCGGTTACTCAGGTTGCGCACTGCGTCCGCAAGGCGCATACCGCTAAAGTCCGGCATGGTATCTGCCGAAGCAGTATGAGCTTGCCAATAATCCAACGCATTTGGTCCGTCGGAAGGTTGCAAAGCTCTAATATTTATAATTTCTTCAACCAAACGGCGTGTACGGGGACCTAACTGACCACCTGCACCACCATATGTTTCAGAATCGATGCGGTCTACGACCAACAATACCAAAAACTCCGGGTTTTCTACCGGGGTAAATGAAATAAAAGTTAACGAGTCTATACCGTCGGCACGTGCGCCTTGCTGCCCTGTACCTGTTTTGCCACCCAAAGTATGCCCAGGTATGCGGGCAGACCGCCCTGTGCCTCGGTCGGCTATAATTACATATTCCATAGAACGGCGTATGATGTCAGAAGTTTCCGGCGAAATTGCACGGCGTTCTATTATAGGTGCTTGGTTTTCGTACACTATATTGCCAAAAGAGTCTACCACTTGCGAAACAAAGAACGGACGCAAAATATTTCCGCCATTTATAAGGGCGGCATATGCTGTAATTTGTTGTATTGTAGTAGCGTTAAAGCCTTGCCCCATGCTACTTGTTGCACGCTGCACCGGTCCCAGGTCTGCAAGGGTATACATTACAAACCGGCTGGAAACAGCCGTTTCACCGGGCAGGTCGATACCTGTCATTTCGCCAAAACCAAAATACCTTCTGTAACGGTAAAAAGTGTCACGCCCCAACCGCTCCACAATATCAAACATTGCCACGTTACAAGATTGCGCAATTGCTTCGTTAAAAGTCAAACTGCCGTGTCTTTGCCAGCAAGGAACCCATTCATCTTCAAACACAAACCGCCCACCCTCGCAAAAGAAAGTGTCATGTACGGAAAGCACGCCTTCTTCCAATGCTGCGGCAATAACTACAGGCTTAAAAACCGAACCCATTTCGTAAGAACGGGTTATATGAAAGTTACGCCAAGAGCGCATGATTTCATCCCGTTGCTGATGTTCTTCCATCACAGCCCAGTTATCCTGCAACCATAAATCTGTGGTTAAAGCCGGATTCCACGGGTCTGCAATAGAAAATGTGGGAGCCTGTGCCATTGCCCAAATTTCGCCGGTGTGGGGGTTCATTACAATGCCGCCAACAAAATCGGCATCCATTTCTCTAAAGGTTTGGTCAACCATACGCTGCATTGCATGTTGAATTTCGCTGTCGAAAGTAGTTATCAACGTAAAACCGTCCCTAACGGGTATTTCTTCTATCTCACCATTAGCCAAAAACGTCCTGCCGGGCGTACCGGACAGATGGTCATTATAGAAAGCTTCCAGCCCCCAGGAACCGTCACCCCTAATAAACCCAAGTACTTGCGGTGCAAAAAACGGGTCGTGAAAAAACCTTTGCGACAGTTCTACCGCATGAAGATGCGTGTAATTGTCTCTAAGGTAAAATGCAGTGTTGGCATCTACATCACTTGCCAAAACTCTGCGGGCAGATCCAAGCGTGTTGCGTAAGTTACCATATTCATCTTGTTCAAAAAGAGCAATAATGTCACGTGTTGGTACATCAAGCACCCTCTGAACTGCAGCTATATGCCGCTCACGTTCCGCATCATTGCCTGCATGCAACATTCTAACATCCATAAAAACTTCATAAACAGGAATGGTGCTTATAAGCGGCTGCATATGCCTGTCCATAATAGCACCACGGGTAGGCTGAATATCACGGGCTACACTTGCCTGCCGCTCCAAATTACGCTGCCTTGCAGCCAAAATAGCGTACTCTGTACCCCAGCGGGTTTGCAAATATACAATGCGTGTGCAAAGTGCAATAATTGCTATCGTAAAAAATATCCCTAAATACACTACATTTTTATTGCGCAGTTGGTTTATATTTTCACGTCTTTTTGGCGATCTTGACATGTTTTACCCTCCAAACAATCTGTTAAACAAACCACTAACAAACAAACGAACATCCTGCCATAAAAAATTTTCCTGCGGCAAAAAAGCCTCTTGAGTATTTAATACAGCATGGCTACGGCGAGGCACATTAATTTCTATAACCTGTGCCGGGTCGGGCAATGTCATACCCAATTGCCAAAAGGCGATAAACTCAATTTCTTCTAATGTATATGTGCCGCCAATTTGCGCTTCCAAAGCCCTGTTCGCTTCTTGCAATGTATGCAATTGGCTTGTAGCTCGTCCAACTTCTCTATCTGCCCCTGTAATTTGCCCGTTAAATAAAACAATTGCCATTGCACAAACAAAAACCGCAAGCGATGTAGAAATTATGTACTTTGGTATCCGTTGCCAATATTGTCTGCTTTCGTAAATGTACTGGGCATTGTTTGCCTTGATATAACTTTGCTTAGCCTTTTTTTGAGCAGGCTTGCGTGGGCGCACCCTAGGCTTCCGCCTTTTACGAGGCTCTTCTGCTAGCTGCCTTGCAGTGCTGTCTTGCGAGTATGCATACCGGCTTGTGCGGCGATCGTATCTTTGCATTAACATCAAATCCTTTCTGCTACTCGCAATTTTGCGCTATGGGAGCGTTTGTTATTTTTAAGCTCGTCCTGCGTGGGAACGATTGGTTTTTTTGTGATAATTTTTAGCCCCGGCGTTTTGCCACATACGCAGTACGGTATGTCTCTTGGGCATTCGCAAGGGTTGGCTATTTTTTGAAACGTTGTCTTTACAATACGATCTTCCAATGAATGGAAAGTTATGACAGCAATTCTGCCGCCGGGTTTTAAACAGCCTACAATATTTGTAAGAACGTCCTTGAGCGGAGAAAGCTCATCGTTTACGGCAATTCTTATGGCTTGGAATGTGCGCATTGCGGGGTGCGATTCACCGTACTTTTGGCGAGGGGTTGCTTTTTCTATAATTGAAGCAAGTTCAAGGGTCGTTTCGATTGGCTTGCCCACCCTGGCAGTGCAAATGGCACGGGCAATGCGTCTGCCAAACTTGTCCTCTCCGTAGGCAAAAATAAGGTCGGCAAGCTCTCTTTCCGAATATGTGTTTACAATACCGGCGGCTGTTAGGCTTGTCCTATTGTCCATGCGCATATCCAAAAGCCCATCGAAACGGTAGGAAAACCCACGTTCCGGTGTATCCAGCTGGTGAGAAGAAACGCCTAAGTCCAGCAAAATACCGTCCACAAGCGGAATGTTTAAACCTTGTAAAATTTCCGGCATATCATGGAAGTTGCCTCGTACCGCTTGGAAAGCGGGATTGCTTAGGCGATTTATAGCGGCATTTATTGCATGCTCATCCCTGTCTATGCCTATCAAGCGACTGCCCGCAGGCAACCGCTCCAATATCAGCCCGGAATGCCCCCCGCCACCTAAAGTCCCGTCCACATATATACCGCCCGCCCCGCTTTGAACCCGGGGAAATGCATCAAGCACTTCCCTAGGCAAAACGGGAATATGGTTAAAGTCTAACATTAATCGTCATTCGGGTCGGGTACAGGAATAGATTCGCCGCCCCACCCGTCGTTGCTGTTGTCATCGTTTGGTTCAGGTTCATCGTCATGATCGTCCCAATAGCTAGGTAGGTCAGCAGGCGGCGGGTTCCACGGGTCTACCCAAGGGTCATTAGGCGGCAAATCCCACGGATTTTGCCAGTTTGCCCAAGGATCTTCCGCTTCTTGCCCTGCGTTAGGATTATGGAAAAAATGGTATGGGCAAATTAACCCTTCCAAAACTCTCTGCGGGAATTCTACATGACTATCCCTAATAGTCACGCCCGATCTGATGTCTAAAATAGGAACAGTACGAACAAGACCCACACGTGTTACAACAGTACCCCAGCTTTCGCAATAAGGTCCTGCAAGGTAACCGTGTTCCTCGCAGAAAGTAAACTCTTGATGTACAGTACATGATGCAGCCGGCACAAAACGAGCATCAAAAATATCTGTCCTACCACGCCCACCACGTGGGTCTTGGTGGCAGAGGTCAGTCATTACCATTCCGGAGTCTCGGCAAACGGTGGCAGTTACAATACCGCTTGGGCGCTCAAACCGCCTGTGTTCTAATTCCAAGTGTATTTCTTGCATTATGCTACGCCATGCAATGAGGTGAGCACGGCTGTTGGACAGGCTTTGATTGTTATCGTGCCCCATCCAAATAGATGCCGTAAAATATGGTGTAGAGCCGGAAAAGCCAAGATCGGCTCGATTTTGAGATGTCCCTGTTTTGCCCGCAGTATCCATTCCACGTAAATTAACATTAGTCCAGTTTGCAGCATGACCTGTCGCATCACCTTGCGTCATAGTGTCTCTCATCGTATCAAGCAGCAAATATGCAGCAGTATCACGGAAAACTTGTACCGGGTTTGGAGTGTTGTCCAGCAGAATTTCTCCATTTGGTCCGACAACTCTAGTGTAAAGCACAGGACGGTTAAACATACCGCCGTTTGCAACCATGCCGTATGCCCCGGCGAGTTCTACCAAACGCAAACCTCGTGTTAAACCACCCAAGGAAATAGCTGGACCGTCCGAACCTCTAACAAGCGTAGTAATACCCATGCGTTCCAAATAATTAAACATAGCATCTACACCAACATGTGGTATTGCAGGGTCTGCCGCAGCACGGGCAGAAACCACGTTCATAGAACGATAAACTGCACGACGGGCGCTCGAAGCACCTTCAAAAACTAAATTTTGAGAACTCCACCACTGACGTGGTGTCCATGTGCCGCTTGGCGCAACCAGCGTAAACGGGATATCATCAATTATGCTTGCCGGCTGCATAATACCCATATCAAACGCAGGTCCAAAGACTGCGATAGGCTTCATTTGGCTACCCGGGGAACGGGTTGAATGTGTAGCACGGTTAAACGTACGGTTTGCACCACGCTCGCCACGCACACCACGCAAAGCAGCCACATGCCCAGTACTATGGTCAAGCAACACAAATGCCGCCTGCGGCTGCGGTGTGAACAGCGGATTAAAGACAATAACTTCGTCCTGTGATGTCATGTGCTGATTTAATGTAAGGTCAATCCATGCTTCAAG
>Ga0131853_10019867_pt1 | contig 12223 bp, 9 predicted proteins | sample TergutLab28metaG_FD_92764 | JGI IMG/M metagenome (GOLD analysis project Ga0131853, IMG submission 92764) | Labiotermes labralis P1 segment gut microbial communities from Petit-Saut dam, French Guiana - Lab288 P1 (version 2) (version 2) | ecosystem: Host-associated > Arthropoda: Insects >...
AGACCTTCTCACAGCAGGGCTCACAAGCGGTAATTAACATAACCAGTGGTAACAACTGTCGTGGTTATATTATTATTTCAATTTATCATATTTGCATGCAAACAGATTGCTGTTTGTTGCTTATACATTAGCAGTTTGTTGTGTATGCGTATATACAGGATATTACATGAATGGCTTGTTCTTTTTCCTTCTTATTTCTTTCTTTTATATATATTTTTTTTTTAATTTTGTCAGAAAAGATGTAAGTGCAGTGTGCAAACATGTATCACCTGAAAGGAAAGTCTGGTTCTAAGTTACCTTTTCAGGCTTTGTGTAACTTTTAACCTTATCCTACAAGGGTGAGTATCTAAATGTTAGCACATTGTTTTTAAAAAATATATTATTTGAACAAAAAGAGATAAAATCATTAAATAAACCACACATCATAAAAATGCAGTAAACTTTCTTGATGCCTAAATATAGAAAACAGAATTCTAGGAGTGTTTTTCTGCACGTGTTTGTGTATGTGAATGCAGGTCTTTAAAATGTTAATGGCTCAAAGGTAATGCAGTGTCCATTGATTTACATTCCTTACCCCGTCAGTGCAGATATTTATAAATTGCACTCTTGATGTCAGCAGTATTAATTTGTAAACATTACTGTAATTTTTTGCAGCATATTTTCTGAATTGATATAGCGTTAGATCTGTGTACAATAAAGAGATTAAATTTTTACAGCACTTTCATAATCAGTCTTATTGTGTTATATGAAAACTCCAGGAAGCAAATTAGAAGTGAAGGTTTGTGTGATAATTTTAAAATACCCTCCAAACACAAACCAGTTTCAAAGTCAGGGCATCATTAGATTGATTCCATTCTTACAAGTAGTTTAGAACATGAGACACTTCTCTGAGGTTTTGCATTTTTCGCAGTAATGGGGATCCTCTTAGGAATATGTGTTTGATGAGTCTTTTAGGAGATAGTTGAGTGGACAAATTGCCTCAGACAGGACAAGGCACACTCAGTCCACTTTTTTCTGTCCCTTGATCACCTGGAACCTGAATTTTAGACCTGTCATCAACTTTGTGGTATTGGGCAGACTTGTAAATCACCATGAAATTATGATTTGCAACACTGAGTAGCTTTGTAAACAGTTTTTAACATTTATTTTATTCCATCAGATATGACTGCATTGTTTTGTCTTTTAGATTATCACCTTCCATGTGGATCTTGTAATATCGAAAAACAACTTGCCTTGTAATATTGCTACCCCTGCTGACACACACATTCCATCTGTGTGGTATGTGAACACTAGCAACACTGTCATATTGTCATGCTAGGCCAGAATTGCTACATCTCCTGTATATTGTCACATAAGGTACCAACACAATTTAAATTGTGCTGACTGTAGGGAATTCTAGAAGTGACCCTTCCAGATCACAGTGTAGAATAAACTATAACTTTCACTATTATTGCTGCAGTTTTATTTGTCTCTGCATTTACAAGTTTTTTCTGCAGTACCATTCCCTGTCCTATGTAAGTGATGGACCAGACATACCCTGTGCTGTACTTGCATGGCCCATACAGTTTTCTGCCAAATTTGGCAGCTCTCAGGGAGATGACCTTTCTACAAAGTCAAAGGCTCATAGGTGACAGTATTCTGATTCAGCAGGTACAGCTACTAAAGTCTGTGGTTCAGTTTTGGAAACTTTGGCTGGCCCTTCTAATTCATTTACTGGTGAGTTGTCATTGAAATGCAAAAATTTTATTATATACTCCTGTCTTTCAGAGATTAATTGCTGGAAGATTTACAGTGTTGGGTGAAAAGGAACACATGGACCTGTTGTGTGGTTATGTTTTTAATATTCCTGTATGTTTCTAAGAATATGAACTGTTATCTAGGACGTAACACTCGCATTGTTGGGTGAATGTTTCTGAGCGTCCTTCATTCTTATGGGTCCAGTGCACCAAGATGATGATGTAGCATCACGTCAAATAAGACCACAATTTTCAGTTACACTGCAGTGAAAACCTCAAACCTTGCACATCATAACTGTTGTTCACCATTCTTTCTGGAATACTTTTTGAGGGCTTAAAGATTGTCAGAGGTTTAATTTTGATTGAAGGTTTAAGCAGCCATTCTTATTTTGTTTTTTCACAGAATTTCAAAATAAGACACATACATTAAGACACTTAAAGTGCATCTCTGCTGACCTCATCAACACTCCTGCAAAAGCCTACCCTGTTAGCCTCATTATTTCATCACAGTATTGCCATTCAGTAATGACAGTGGTATTGTTATGTATGTTGGCAAGTTCCACTTTTTCCAGTACAGTGCCAGGCAGACTTCATAAATGCATGTTGATGTGGTGTAGTTTGAAACACATGCTAACACAAACCCCACACTGGGTGGACATTTGAACATGTTCCTGTTTCTTTGTTCTTGTGGGACATATGTGACACTGAACTCCTCTCTCCCCCACCCCCACCCCCACCCCCCACCCCACACTCATCCAAGGGGATAGTGTTTGCTGTCTTGTAAGCCAAGTGTGTTTGGCTGACTGGTGGAAGAGGTTGTCTTCACTGTGGCATTGCCTCCCCCCTCCTGTATTTGGTCCCTGACAATTTCCGGTATGAAATATCAGTGTGTGAATTTTTAACCACATTAGGTAAGTAGAATGAAACTCTTCAGAATAGGAAAGTCCAGGGGTGTAAAAATAGCTTCTTTGTCATGCATGCAGTCATATTCATCTGCATATGCCATGTGTCTGTTGTAACCATGTACTGTGGCTGGTTTCAGATCATCTCCACACTCATCACTCTAGTTATCACCTGCTGGAGGACATAGCATATTGGTCAACATGTTTACTTGTCATTTGTCTTTCTTTCTCTACAGTGGCTGCCAAATCACCTCCCTTCCTAGTATTTACATCACCCCATTTAAAATTCATTCTCTTTTGCAAAATCATGAGGCTGCTGAGGATGATATTATGATTATTACTTGAGTGATCAAATCAAGAAGGGTGAGGTTGGCAGGAAATTTGTCATGTATAGGGGAGAGGAGAAGTGCACACAGGTTTGTGGCATAGAAGTTTCAGCGAAAGAGGCCACTTGGAGGACTTGGGTATAGATGGGGGAATAATATAAAAATGAATCTTTACCCTTGTAAGGCCAGGTAGTTGATTCCTTTTGGCCACCAGTATTTGCACATTATGACATTGGCCACCATTTTTAAGTGTCTTGAACTTCCTTCTCATTCTTGAGATTTCACCAGCAGATCCCAGAAAAATTAATATTTCAAACAGCAGGTATTGGCAGTGATTAGACTGAATGTCTTGCCAAACGTATTCATGCTGAACTATAAACATACTAAACAGGCTGTTTGTCATACACTAAACCAGTCACTTATGTTGTCCTGGTATTGCAGCTTACAGGCAGCAGTGGCGAGTTGAGTGGCATTGCAATGATGATGCAGCTTCGAAAAATGGCAAACCACCCAGTACTGTTACGTTACTACTTTACTGATGAACAGCTGCAAGATATGGCAAGGCGTTTGGCTGCTGATCACACCTACAAAGAAAAAAATCCTGAATATATTGTTCAGGATTTAGCTATGATGTCAGACTACCAAATTCATCAACTTAGTTCTGTCCACAAGGTAAGATGTCCATTGCATTTGTGTTTTATAAGTGCTGTGGCTGAACTGCCAGTGTTTTGTTCCTGTTAGAAATGTTTAGAATTGTTTACTTCATCACCATGTCTAAACATCTTTGGGTCTCACCTGCACTGTGATCAGTAACTGTCAAGGGGTCTTCCAAATAACCATGAGTTTGAGACAACAAATACTGGGGACGAAAATTATTATATTCATCAAAATATAGGAGTAGGTTTTTTCTTGCTTTCACACATGAACAAATGAGGGTTATCCTGCACTTACTCAGAAAGTACCATGCTGGAATAAATGTGTCCACATGACTGGTAGTACACAGTAGGTAGTTTGAATGGTGGGTAATATGACTGTATTGTAGTGGTGTCTCTCATCTGTTGCAAGGTCAAGGAAAGGTACACTGTTGTAGGAAAGACCAGCACTCTTGTGTGCAGGAGAATACAGAGTGACTGTGTTTGTAAGAGACACCCAACATTGTTACAGGTACCAAGAGGCATGTGGTGCAGTTATGACTTGAACTTTAAATAACTGACAGTGGTCATTAAATATGTATAAGAAACCAGCAGTTGCACTGAGACATGGAAATTTAGCATTCCTAAATTGAATGTCTGACTGTCACAAAGCAAATGAAGTGTGCCACTAACACATCAACCTTCAAAGAGCCAAAAGACAGGTGATAAATTGTAGAAAAGTAGTTAAATGTATGCACGAAAAATATAATGGTGGACTCACTGTCTCACCAGTGACAGTATGTACCAAGTATAAGGGGATGTTCGCTGTTCGACAAGTGACAGTACGGAATAATACGTACGGAAGATTTTGTTGTGTCACAAGCAACAGTTTGTGTCTGAGCTGATGATGCCATTGCCCCATGCAAAGAGTGGGATGTAGCTCAACTTTGTTATTTCATGGACTCAATCATGGATGAAGAGGACTATGATGCCAGTACCAGTGACTCAACTGCCACCCTCATGTCAAGGCTGCAGACTATTCAGCACTACAGTCATTTTCTGCATGGCACCTCTGATTTATAGGAGCATATGTTATAGGACTGTGGGATCTACAAATATACATGTACAGTTCCAGTCTTAAGTGCCAAGCAAGCATCTCTGGACAATTATGTACTTCAGAAATTACAACATTTAAAACAGCTAAACTGAACTAAAACTAAATATTGTGACAGTTCATGTTGTGTCTGTAATGTGTGTACAAAAGGAAATGGGTGAACAATTTTGTACTTGTATAAATATGTTGTCTTTGTGTTCAAGAATATGTCAAAATCACTGAAGTCTGTGAGACTTTAAAACAATGGTTCACAGTTTTATTTAATGCAGCATCTGTGCGGAACAGCAGTAATATTTCAGTGAGTGTCAGTTTAAATACGAAATTATGAGAAACGAAAGCACATTTTGAGGCTTACTCTTTCTGGAAGCACTCCCACTTTTTATTCCTCATATATTTAAAATCTTTGCAAAATAATGATCTCCCGGCCTTTACAAATCACACACATGCACTTGTTGCATATTATGTTATTTTATGTTTCTTGTATGGGTATAGTTATATCTAAAATAATATCCACAATCACATTATTCATAATCATCTTTGTAGTCTGTGTCTTTAATATATGTTCTTGCGTTTTCTCCAGGTAATACACATTTGCCTTCTAGAATGACTGTTTCTGAGGCATGCAACAAACTTTACTGGCAATACAGTGTAACATGTCATCTTAACTCACGTGGCATATCAGTGTCCAGGATGTTCTCAATTTATCACATCTGTTAAGAAAACTTAATAACAGCGAAATAATTTAAATTACGTACGGCCACATTTTGTGCCTCCATATATAAAGTTACTGATTGGTACAATTCTTTGTGTGTCCCCTTGGTTAGCAAGCAGCACATCAAGTCAGTACTGATGTTGTGTTCGTGCATGTGCCAGCATATCTGTTATCACATTTTGAGTGAGTGTGCAACTGGAACATATAGGATGTCGGTGTCTCATACAGGTGTTGGGTCATTTTAGTCCTCATGTAACCACAAAGGAGTAATATCAAGTGATCATGGAAGCTGTGGAATTGGTTTGGCCCTTCTAATTCAGTGACCTGAGATGGTCTGGTTTAGGAATTCCCATACATCCAATTTCCAATGCAATGGGGCACCATCTTCTTGGTGCATAATTAAAGGCTGCAGTTTCTGCTATGGTAATGCCTCATTCAGTCACACTTTAATCCACACTACACATTAATCTTTTGGATATGACAGATATGAGCACAACCTGCACATGGAATTACAGACCCTCCAGTTTGCACATTATGTTGACTGACTTTTCCCACTCACATGGTAAGTTGCTTCATCTGAAAACCGTGTTTGACTAGTGAAATAGTTGACTTAATCAGCATGCTTTAGAATCTTAAAGGCAAAATCTGCACATTTGGGCCGGTCATCTGGGTAATTGACCTACACCATATATACTGTGTATGCATATAGCTGCCTATGCAAAACCTTACGAACCTTATGCACTGCTGCTGTAGTTATATACATTGCACATGAAGCAGGACTGCAGCGTATAGCATTGGTTCACAGCACTTGATGCCAAGTGGACAACACTTTTATACTGGAAGCTTTGAAGTACATTATCTTATCTTCATTATTTTGAATGTTATTTCATTTATAATGGGAAAAATAAATTAGGAACCTTCTGTACTGCTATGTGGTCCAGTTGGAAAACAGAATTCCTTATTACAAACAGCCATCAGTGCTAATGAGCCTTTAACCACAATGCTTCTTATGCTCTGATTCTTTGCACTCTTAAAATGGTCACTTAGAATTCAGCTGTTGACATGTAATAGATCATGAGGTTTGTAGAAACTGAAAATCAACCCATGCAATCTGTTTGTATTCACTGCCAGTTTTTTAACACAAGTTCTATCCTGCTTTTATAATATACTTCCTTATTATTACAGGTTTAGTGATCACCTGCAGAACTGTTGCCATCATTATCAGCAGCTGACTGAAGAGTGTGTGTTGGATATTTTAAACAAATAGCTGTACTTCTACGGCAAAATCAGTCTTACTATGTTGTACTGCAGAATATCCTTGTCAACTGTTTTTCATGATTAGTATACCTTGAAGTGTTTATACTTGTACTGAAATGTGCTTATAGAATATTTTGCAGCAGTGATTTAATTTCTGGTACCACTTCAGGCTTCACAACTAAGCAGCATGGTATTTTTTCCAGTACTGGTTTGTGTTACTATTTCCTGAATTTGTTTTAATTATGAATGTTGTGACAGTGCCTGTCTGGCTACCAATTGCCTAAGGAGATAGTGGTCAAGTCGGGAAAGTTCCAGAAACTGGATGAAATGCTGCCAAAACTAAAATGTGAAGGTCATCGAGTACTCATCTTCAGTCAGTTTGTTATCATGTTGGATGTACTACAAGAATACCTACACATTAGAGGGCATCGTTACTTGCGTCTTGATGGCAGCACCCCTGTCACATTAAGGTTAGTATGGAAAAGTTCACACTTATGGCTCCACATGTGTAATATAAACATTAGCACATTAAAACTTGGTCATCTGATCACCTGTCTGTCTGCACAAAGGTGATGATGAAATATGTAAACGAATCATTGACAGCAATTGGAATATTCATTCAGAAAATGAATTTCATTTGAATGCAGGTGAAATCCTATCTTTTTTTTGTTTTTGTCTCCCCTATTTTTGTTTCTGATCCCATTATTTCAGCGTGAAATTTATACATTTAAAGTATTCTTTGGTTCACTATTTGAGATTAGTTGTTGTTAATTGAGTCATAAAATATTTAAGAATGCTGTTTGATCTGCAGAGATTAGTAGTGATGTTGAATTAGGTAGGAAGGTAGTAATGGATTTGGGAGGGGTGGTCATGGCCTGTTTAAAGATACTGATACTGTCTTGGCATTTATTTGAGGAATATCACAAAACACTTGTCAGGACAGCTTGTAACCCTGCCAGTATTTGAATTCGATACTTCCTAGTTAGCAGTATACAGCACTACCATTAAACAGACCTGCTCACTCACTCCATATTCCTCTTTAATAAGCTCTTAAATGGGTAATTCCCAGTAATTAACTCTCTGCAGATAAAATACCTCATGTCCTCCCATTGTGTTACTCTAAGATCCGTCTCAGTGTTACCTTTCCACTTCTTGATCAGTATGTCAAGTGGAGCTTGAAGATGTCATTAAATTATGGTAATGGGTTTCAGTATAAAGACAAGGAGTTCTGAGCAGAACTGTTACAGCATACTTTTCTATTGCATAGCCTTCTGTTCCAGTATCTGTTAGGTTGTTGTTGTTGTTGTCATCATCGTCAAGAACTTGTTATGTAAGTACACATTCTGTATACATTAAATTGTTTACTGTAAGCTTAATGTTTCATATTTTTATGTTGAAAATTGTCTTGCAAACAATATTGTATACATAATGTGTCGGTGTGTTATGATCTGTGTACCAAATTTCATAGGCCTAATGTAACTGGTTCATTTGTTACCACCATCAGATAGAAAGCTACTGGAATTTTTTTTTACATGGCTTCTTTATTATTATTTTCTATTTAACAAAAGAATTGCCGTTATAAAAGTTGCATGTTTTTCCAAGATCTGTTACCATGCTTCAGTTCATGATCCCCAATAAAGTGCTACTGACATCACCCTCACCTCACAAGTTTGTGGGCCTACCATTACTGACTCTAGAAAATTAAAAAGTGTCCACCAATAGCATAACATTTGTAACAAGTCTAATGGGAATTGGGCACACGCGCACACATACACACACATACAAACACAACACAACACAGTGATCTCATAAACCTAAGAATGTAGGCTAATGGGCCTGTACTGTGTTGAGAAACCTGAGATGCATTTTAGACATATGTGACCATGATGCCCAGTACTATGCTGTCCTTTTGTCTCTTCCAAGTTTTGTCATTCACTTATTGAGATACAGGAATATTTTTTGTCATGCTCTGTAATATGTCATCTTCCTACTGCCATCAGCTGTTGATATCAGTATATGAAATAATAAATAAACTACAAGCTTCCATATCTCACCTACATGAAAATGTGAAGCAGCACTTACCTGAGTCCCCATGGTCCATTTCCAGGAATACAGGGGCCATGGAAATATTATGTGAAAATTGTCTACATACTACATTATAATATTGGTTGTTGTTGTTGTTGTTGTTGTTGTCGTCGTCGTTGATGTCATCATTGTCGTCGTCGTCGTTGTTGTTAATAAATAAGAATAAAACTGACAATGAACTCTGTACCAAAATTAGTAGAAACAAGTCATGAAGGTAAGGTAACCATATTGCAGAAACAACAAGTGCAAACCAACGGAACCATCCCTTTCTATGAACCATACATCAGAATGTGTGATAATGAAAAAGGGACATGTATGTCAATAGATGTTGCAATTTCAGGAAACAGAGATATAATTGAGGAAATAGTTGTGACGATTATCAAATGTCAAAACCTTTCAATATAAATACAGTGTATGTGGAATGTAAAAACAAAAGGTGATACCAGTAATAACAGGGGCAACTGGAACCATCTCAAAATCATTCAGAAAATAGCTGAACAACATACCACAAAAGCACAAAATCAAGGAACTGCAGAAAACAGCCATATTTGGGCACTGCACACGAAATTTGGAAAGTACTAATTTGAAAGTACAAAACATTCAGGTTGTGAAATAACATTGCATGTACCACAAACTGTAACTACAGAGTACCTGCAACACTACCTACCCTAGAACATGATTAGTTTCAGGTGAATAGTTGTAAGTGTCCTGAATAAAAATGAATAATAATAATAATAATAATAATAATAATAATAAACTATTAACATTGTATGACCATTTACCAAAACCAGTTGCAACAAGTCAACAAGCGCAAACCTGCAGAACCATTCCTAACAATAAACCGGACATCATAATCCATGATAATAAAAAAGGTACATATGTATTAATAGATTTTGCAATATCTGGTGATAGAAATGTGATCAAGAGAGAAGCTGAGAAAGTTTTAAAATACGCAGACCTTATAATAGAAATTCAGTGCATGTAGAATGTGAAAGCAAGTGATACCAGTAATAACAGAGGCAACTGGGACCATTTCAAAATCACTCAGACAATACCTGAGCAACATACCAGGAAAGCGTGAAATTAACCTTTTGGCGCCGGAATTATTTTTTAAATTTCAGCACACTGTGTATATAAAATGTGAATAATACAGGAACCAAATACGTTAGAATTATGAAACAAACTGCATTTTGAAGAGAAAAAAATGAAGAGTATACACCATGTTTAAAATATTTGGTACCTATATTTGTTGAATAAATATATATAAATGCAACTTTGGAGGTTAGCGGTGCGGTATGTCAACTATAGTTGATGTTAGGCGTCTAGTACCAAAAATCAGCCATATTGGGCACTGCAAACATACTGTGGAAAGTGCTAATGTAAAAGTATAAAATGTATTTCATGGGTGAAATAAATACAGAACAGCCGCAACACTACATACCCTAGAAACACTGTTTGTTTCAGTTATATAATTGTAAATACCCTGCATAAAGGTAGTGGTGGTGGTGGTGGTGGCGGTAGTGGTGCTGGTGGTGGTGGTATAGCACCAAAAACAACAACAGAACCGTGCACAGTGTTCATAAAATAAATAAAATAGTAGACAATGTGTAAAATTATATATGTGTTTGTCTATGACAGATCATTATTTATATCAGTTATTTATAAGCTGTCATTGGCAACTAAACTAAACTCCGTGGCCTTAGTCCGCACGCGAACTATACCGACAGAGCGGCCGCCTCCGGTCGACGAAGTTAGTGCCAACTTTTGCGGATAGAGGGGTGTCACGTGGTCAGCACAACGGGTCCCCACAGCTGTTAATCTCTGTTTTCTAGACCTGGAGCTGCTACTTTTTTCATTCAAGTAGCTCCTCAATTGACCTCACGAGGCTCATGAGGCTGAGTGGACCCCGTTCATTGGCAACTGCAGGTCATTATTTTCAAAACATCTCCTTCAAACACATTTTTTAACAAATTATTTTTTGTTTGTAATTTTTTAAAATAAATATCTCAATGTGTGCAACATTTATGTTTCAGTAATATATTGCTGTTTGACATGTTGATATTTAGAAAAAAGAAGAGTCAAATATTTGGCATCCACTTGTGACTGAAAATGGAGAAAAAGCCTATAGAAACAGTTTTTTTGGTTATTTTAAAATATTTGTCTCTGTGGTGGACATGATGAGTTGGGCCCATGAGCAATGTCACAAACATATTTCATTAATATTTATTTCTAAAAGGTGCCATGCACACCATTGTGGCCCCCATTATCCCCTTTAATTGGTGTCTTTCTGGTCAAAATCAACCATGGATAATGAACACCTCTGTACTTAGTTGTCTTTTTGGCATTAGCTTTTTGTCCATTCTCTATTAGCAATAAGTTTGTCTTACAGAGGTCAGAAGGGCTTCATTATGAGACTAGTTTGTTCACTGCTTCTGAGACTGTTACATGTTTAGGTGTGATGGTTGTACACTGTTCAGCACTGCTTTCAGAACTGTTAGTGAGTGGAGAAAAGAATGTGATTCAATGAAAACTAAACACAAAACTTATCTTGTTAGTTAAACTTGTGGGTTTATATTGTGGTAAGCACAGTATTGGCAGACAGTAATCCTGCTGATGCTAAAATTTAATCCTGGTGCCAGAGGGTTAAAATTAAAATATAAATCACAAGATTTAATTTTTTGGACAGGCCCATAATTCCCACAGTTGATGGTGTCAGGAAAAAATTCCAGCAGGGCTGCACAAGATTGGCCATAATTGGCTGATCCCTTGGAATGTACCATGTGCATTGTTTGGCACAGAAGTTTTAAAAAATCTTCTGGAGTATGACACTGTCTTGGTTGGTAATTTGTTATCTGAGTTATGGGAGAGCTTGCTGCCTCCATCTTCAGGGTAGTCCAAGAAAAGTATGTAGAATAATCTCTCCATGTATGTGTGATTTGAGATTTTAGTGTGTTGTGAAACAATGCTGTGGAAACCCCAAATCACAGTGTTATAAAAATGTTGTATGGCATATTTCTTCAGTATGGTTTGTGTTACAGGCAGGAATTAATTGACACTTACAATGCAGATGAGTCAATTTTTACATTCCTCTTATCAACTCGAGCTGGTGGAGTGGGCATCAACCTTACAGCAGCCGATACAGTAATTATACATGATTTAGACTTCAATCCATATAATGACAAACAGGCTGAGGATCGTTGCCATCGGGTTGGACAGACAAGGTCAGTCATTGGCCACACATTTGCTTTTGATGTGTTCTGTTAGGGCATGATGTTGCTAGTCGTGTCTTAATTACTGCATATAGCCCTCTTAATACATGCTTAATGGTATGGTGTATTTTTTACATTCATTGTTCCGTGCATCATTATAATTGTTTCAAAAAATAACCAACACGATGACACTTGTGGACTATCCTTTATTTTCAGGGGTAGTCGTCATTCATTCTCTACATGTTTCGAG